>Ga0209380_10000065_pt1 | contig 59499 bp, 47 predicted proteins | sample HubBroMetageWFT6_FD_188347 | JGI IMG/M metagenome (GOLD analysis project Ga0209380, IMG submission 188347) | Warmed and freeze-thawed soil microbial communities from the Hubbard Brook experimental Forest, New Hampshire - Hubbard Brook CCASE Soil... | ecosystem: Environmental > Terrestrial >...
GTCGCCCGGCGTGAGCGCGATTCCTGTGCCGGGCAGGCGAAGCTCTTCGCGGTCCCAGAAGCTGAACATTCCCCCCGCAAACGAGGGGTCGTCGACGATGGTGTCAAAACCGGTCGCGCGGCCATCGCGCGGATTTCCGTCGCCGGAAGCGTAGAATGCGGAGACCTTGTAACGCACCCAGTCCTTGTCCACCGAAATTTCCGCGGCGGCCATCTGCGCGTTGATGGTGACTGGGCGCCCGGCGATGGGGTTCAGGCTATCGGTTCCGAGCGCTTCATAGAATGCGTGATTTACGTTGATGGGGCCAAAATGTCCGTTGCCGGTCCAGCCCAGATAAGCGGCGCGAATTTCGTGCGGCTGAAAAATCCCGATGGGCGCGGGCCTCACGAGAAAACCGTTGTTATCGTAATGGACGGTCGCGTCGTCCTTGTTGTAATGAATGCTGAATTCGGCCGTGTAGCCGGGCTTGATGAAATCCTGCATGTAAAAATTAGCGATGATCACCTGCTGGTGGCGAGGCTGGAAAGTATTCAGCCCGCTGTTGGTGTCCTTCTCAAGCATGTTGAAATAGGCGGCGTTGTATTCCCAGCGGTTCGAGTGGAGATTTCCAAACAGGCGCACGCCGGGCTGTTCGTCCACAAATAGAAATCCGCGAAAATCGCTGGAAAAACTCTGAATCCCAGCGCGCATGGAAAGGAAATCGTAGTTGGGGCTCAAATCGTGAATCTTGTATTCCGCAAAAGCTTCCTGAAGCCCGGCGTGCGCATCGAGGCGCGCGGTGCCGTCGCGCACGTCAACGTTCACAATGCCGAGCTCGCGCACATCCAAATCGTTCACGTTCACCGCGGGCGTAACCTGGATTCGCCAATCGATGGGACGAAACGAAGTGTCTCCGTGGAACAGGTCGAAAGAAAAGCGGAACGTCTGGCTCAGCGCGAACTGTTCCCCCTTGCCGAAATAATCGCTGCTGCCGGGCTGCGCCGAGCTGATATTGCTCGTCGACGGCACGCGCCGTTCTTCAAGAGAAGTATCCGAGATCGCCGTGAAGTTCAAAAATGTCTGCTGGCCAATAATAGGCGTGTCGCCCTTCAGCCGGTTGCGGTTGAAGGGATCCCACCAGTGGCTCACACGCACGTATGGATATTCCCCACCGCGCCCGTAGCGGTTCCATTCCGGCACGGCGATGTTCCAGCGGTCCGGCATCTCGAGAAACACTTCCTGCGAAGGCGGCAAAATTTCAGGCGTGGCGATCTCCTCTCCCGGCTGAGCGTCTGGACGGCGGCGCAATTCGCGATAGGACGAGGCGGCCGCCGTTGCGGAGGGGCCTGGAACCGGAGGACCGAGTTCAGGCCTGCGCGGCAAACGAGAAGCGGGCGCGGCGGAGGCCGCCGAGGGAGAAAGCGTCAGCTCGACGGTCACAACGCCTCCAGCATCGAGCAGCACATCGTCGCGCGTCAAACTCTCGAACCCGTCACTCCGCACCAGCAACAGATAAATTCCCGGCGCGAGGTCGGTCCAACGGAACACGCCGTCCGCGTTTGACGTGAGTGTACGGGTCATGCCCGTCGCGCGATTGGTGAGCGCGATCAAAGCGCCCACAATTCCGCGCGCCGCGCGATCTCGTACGATTCCTTGCAGCGCTGCCGCCTTGTTGGGAATTTGCCTCGGGAGCCTCTGCTCGCCCTGCGGCGGAAATGCGGGCAGAGGAAAACCAGGCGAACGCGCGGCGAAACGCCGGCTCGGGATGCGTGCGGACGCGAGAACATAGGAAGGCCTGGCCAAATGGAGTGAACGCGAGCGGCGCGCTCTCGGGCGCAAACGAGCATGCTTCACTGCTGCGGCCGTGTGCCGCCGCCGCGCGGTTGCGTGCCTGGGCGATACGGTCGCGGGCGCCGCAGCCACGGCAGGCGCGCACGCCAGCAAGAAGCCCAGGCAAAGCCTTCGGATTGGTTCGGATGCGCGCCGCATCCAGAGTATTTTGTTTCTCCTGCTTGAGAGAGATGCCAAGCCAGCCGCGGACTAGCTAACATCAATCTCCCAGTCGCGGCAAGGGGTTTTGGCCCGGCATGCGCTGAGTTGGAAACACTCGCGCCGCCGCGGAAAACCGGGAAAAACGAACTTTGCGGTTCCCATATGAGTTCCTTCGCCTTTATGCTGGCGGCGCGAGGAATTTCCATGTCAAACAAGCGGCCCAATGCGGTTCTGGCCTTCGATGTGTACGGAACTCTGATCGATCCATTTCACATGGAGGAACATCTGCGCGCGGCCTTCGGAGAGAAAGCAAAAGAAGCCTCCGAACTTTGGCGAAGCAAGCAGATCGAATATTCGTTTCGCCGCGCGCTCATGAAAAAGTATCGCAACTTTGACGCGTGCACGGCGCAGGCTCTGCGCTTTGTTAGCGCGCAGCTGGGGATATCTCTTCCCGAAGAAGCGCAGGAAAAGTTGATGTCGAAGTATTTGCAGCTGCCTGCCTATCCGGATGTTACCGGCGCGCTCGATGAACTCGCGGCACAAGGATTTACAATTGCCGCTTTCTCGAACGGGACAATGAGCGCCGTGCGCGGATTGCTCGATCATGCGGGAGTCCTGCCTCGCTTCAACCAGATTGTAAGTGTGGACGCGATTCGCAGCTTCAAGCCGGATCCGGCGGTGTACGAGCACCTCGTGACGGAATTGCGAGTTGGCAAAGAAATGGTCTGGCTCATCTCCAGCAACCCGTTTGACGTGATCGGCGCGAAGGCCTGCGGCTTGCGCGCAGCCTGGGTGCGGCGGGATTTGAAGCGCGCGTTCGATCCGTGGGAGTTTGAGCCTGATTTAGTCGTTCATGGACTTGGAGAATTGCCTGGTAAGCTGATTTAGTGGCACACGCTTTAGCATGAGTGCTTTTGGCATGAGGAAAATCAAACCCCACAGGCTGAAGCGTGTGCCACTCAAACCATCCCATTTGCAATTCACGCACAACGTGGTTGGCTCTCTTGAGTGGCGCTGGGCGATGTGATAACAAAGCAGGGACCTCTCATGGGCCAGCTCACTGAAGAAAAACATAGCTACAGATTATTGCGCAGCATATTTTTTGGATTTGGGGTCGTGTTGGCCGCGACGATTACCGGCTGCGGAGGCGTCTTCGGCAGTTTGACCTCCGCGCCACCGCCGCCCGCCGTGCAAGGCCTCACCGCCGCCGACGTCAACGCGCTCGTGCAAACCGCGGCGCAGGCCGCTGATCCGAATACAATGGTGATTGCCGTAGTGGACCGCTCAGGGAACATCCTCGGCATCTATCGCAAGCCGTCCGCCCTGGCCCTGGCCACGGGAAATTTCAACGCGCAAGTCGACGTAAATGAACTAGCTGTCTCGCTCGCGCGCACCGCCGCGTTTTTCAGCAACGATCAGGCTCCGCTTTCCTCGCGGACCGTGCGGTTCATCAGCGGAATTCATTTTCCGCCCGGAATTGCGGATACGCCCAATGCGCCGCTCTACGGCGTCGAAAACACGAATCGCGGCTGCACGCTTTCCACAAATTTTATTGCCGGGCAATCGGTTCCGCCCGCGCGCTCAATCAGCGGCGCGACGACTAGCCTCGGCATCGCGACGGGAAAAGTGGACGTGAATGACGACGATCCCACCGCAGTCAATCCAGGAGGCGTGCCTCTATTTCGCAACGGCAGCCTCGTGGGCGGCATCGGAGTCGCGGGAGTCGCGCCTGACGTGGCGGAATATGCAGCCTACGCTGCGGCAACCTCAAATGGATTTGGGCCCGCGCCGGCCGCGCCCGGCGTGGTGTTCATTGGCGGCGTTGCCCTGCCGTTCGTGAACCAGAAAACTCCGCCGGCAGGTGCCAGCACGGGCACTTTCACGGGAAGTTTTCTTGTGGGCCCATCGGCGAGCCCGGGAACGCCGCCGGAAGCCATGCTGGTCGCGCCGGCGGCCGGCCCGCTCGGAGGTCTCACAGCGTCCGATGTAGTGACGATCATCAACAACGCCATCGGCACGGCGAACACGACGCGTGCAGTGATCCGTCTGCCCATAGGCTCTTCCGCGCGCATGGCGATTGCCGTCGCCGATCTCGACGGCACGATCATCGGCCTCTACCGCATGGCGGACAGCACCGTGTTCAGCATCGACGTGGCCGCCAGCAAAGCCCGCAACATGGTTTATTTTAGCGGCGCCGCGCGCACGGCTGCCGATTTGACGGGCGTACCGGCGGCCACTGCTGTCACGAACCGAACGATCGGCTACGGCGCCCAGCCTTTTTTCCCTCCGGGGATTGACGGCAGCTCCCCTGGTCCTTTTTTCAATCTCTACTTGCACGATGTGGCGAATCCCTGCACACAAGGATTTCAAGTTGCCGGAGCAAATCAAAGTGGAGTTGTTTTTTTTCCGGGGTCGGTGCCGCTCTATCGCAACGGAGTCCTAGTGGGAGGGCTCGGCGTCAGCGGCGACGGCGTCGATCAGGATGATTTCGTGGCGGCGGGCGGATTGGCAGGCTTCGAAGCTCCGGCGGCGATTCGCGCGGACCAGATCGTGTTGCGAGGGGTGCGTTTGCCCTATTTGAAATTTCCGTCGAATCCGACGAATTGACAGTGGGACAGGTTTCAGCCTGTCTTCTTTTGACTTCTGCCAACGCCGTAAAAAAGCAAAACCAAACAGGCTGAAGCCAGTTCTACTTAACCCTCGCGCAATTTGTGTCCGGCCAGGTTTCCGAGGCCATCGTACGCGGCGTATTTGTACAACTCGGAGAGCGTCGGGAAATTGAAGACCAGTTCGATGAACGTATCAATAGCGCCGCCGGATTCGAGTACGGCCATGCCCAGGTGAATCAGTTCGGTCGCGCCCTCCCCGAAAATTTGCACGCCAAGTAATCGCTTATTGTCCCGGCGGAAAATCAATTTCAGCATTCCCGTGGACTCGCCGATGATTTGCCCGCGCGCGTTGTTGGCATATTTCGCGCGCCCGACCTCGTAGCTGATTTTCCTGTTCTCGCAGGATTCCGTTGTTTCGCCCACGGCGGAAATTTCCGGAATCGTATAAATTCCCATGGGGAGCTGTGAAGCCAGCCGCTGTTTATAAGGAATGCCGAAGGCATGGCACATCGCCACGCGCCCCTGCTCCATGGAGGTAGACGCCAGCGCGGGAAATCCGATCAGGTCACCGGCCGCGTAAATATGCCGCACGTGAGTCTGGTAGTGTTCGTTCACGTCGATGTTGCCTCGTTGGTTGATTCCGAGCCCGGCCTTTTCGAGTTGAATGCCGTCAACGGCGCCGCGGCGCCCTGCGGCAAGCAGCGCCGTTTCCGCCTCCACAACCTTGCCCGACGCGAGCGTCATACGAACTCCGCCCGCGATGCGTTCGGTACCCTTGGCCCGCTCCTGAAAAAGAAATTTCAGTCCAAGGCTGGCGAGCCGCGCGCGCAACAGCTCGGAGATTTCGGCATCCAGAAACGGGAGCAGTCGCTCGCGGCCGTCGACAAGCGTCACTTCAACGCCCAGCGCGGTGAAAATCGAGGCATATTCACACCCGATCACGCCGCCGCCCACGACGATCATGCTTTTCGGGATGCGGTCCATGTCCAGAATCGAATCGGAATCGAAAATGGTTTTGTCGTCAAACGGAATTTCCGGCGGGCGGTGCGGCTTGGAGCCGGTAGCGATCAAAATCACTTCCCCGCGGAGGTAGCGCGGCGAGCCATGCTCGTCGACAGCCTTTACAGTGTGGGAATCTTCAAACTGGGCCGTGCCGGTGATCAATTCGATTTTGTGCGCCGCAAGATTGGTCGCAATCTTCAAACGTTCCGCGGAGACGACCGCGTCTTTGCGGTGCATGAAACCTTGCACCGTCAGCCCTTCGCGCAGGGAGTAATCAATGCCATAGAGCCCGCGTTGCCGCAGCCCGGAAAAATAAAGCGCCGATTCGCGCAGCGTCTTGCTCGGCACCGTGCCGGTGTTGACGCCTGCGCCGCCCAGATTCGGCCCGCGCTCGACGAGCGCGACGCGCTTGCCAAAGTAGGCCGCCTGCGCCGCGCCCTTCTCTCCTGCGGGACCCGAGCCGATTACGATCAAGTCGTAGGATTCCAAGGCGAAATCTCCTTTGTCCGGGAGGACCTGCGCGCATGATTGTAGTGGAAGCTGAATTATGGTGGATATGTTTCTGCAGCGCGCCTCCCGAATGCTCTTTCCATCACGGGCGACAGAAAATTGGTAAGGGAAAAGCGGCAGATTCCGAGAATTCGAATAGCGGACCTACGAGTGAAAATAAAATCGTCTGTCAAACATGTGAAGCGACGCGGTACGGCGCCAACCCTGCCACGCCGCTTCGACAGGCAGCCTACTTACCGGGTTTCTTTGGGGTGGGCGGCTTCTTTTCCACACCCTTGGTGTTGATCAGCGCCAAGTAATCTTTCGCATTAAACGGGTAGCGACGAGTGGACTGTTCTCCGGTTGTGCTTAAGGTGACGTCCACGCGCCGATTATTGGCCAGGACCATCACTTGCAGATTATTGAGCATTTGTTTCCTGTCGTCCGGACTCAAGTCCGGATTTTGCGCTATCTGCTCCTTTACCTGGTCGGCGGAAAGTTGATCCTCTTTGCCGTACGAGCGCGTCTCAATGTGGTCCTCCCCGACGCCGTTTTCCACCAGATAGGCCTTGGTACGTTCGACGCGTCGCTGTGTGAGAGCCTTATTGTATTCCTCAGAGCCGCGGGGATCTGCATGGCCACCGAGGATCAAGTGCGCATCAGGCTTGTATTTCAGATAACTTCTGAGGTCCCCGGCCAGTGCTTTCAGGATCTCGGCCTGACTTTCGACCAGTCCTGCGGCAGGCTTCTCAGGAGTGGGCCGGGCAGTTTGAAAGTAAATACTGTGTAGCGCAAGCCTCGCTTCCAATTGTTTGATCTCCGGGGGTGGAACAGGGGCCGCAACAGGAGCAGGCGGAGCTTCCACGTTCACGACGGTGGTGGAGGAGGCGGTGAGCGACGGAATGCGGTCGTCGCTTACGATGCATGTGATCGTGATCACGCCGGGTTGCGCGCCACGGGAACTCAACGCGGCAGTTGCGTCCGCACCGGAGATGTTGCCGGCGCTCGCTGTGTAGCTGTAAGTGAGTCTGCGGCTATCCGGGCTGCTGGCATTTGAACGCACCGTAGCGGTATCGCCCATGGTGATGGTTCCCGGGTCTGAAGCACAGGCAATCACGGGTGGGCGCGGTCTTTTCACAGTAAACAGGGCCATGCAGGAGGCAACGCCATTTTTGCTGCCATCACTCAAGTTTGCGCTTGCCTGGTAAGAGCCGGGCTGCAAACCTGTGGTGTCGATCTGGGTGGAAGCATCGCTCCCCGCAACTCTTGCGCCGGCGCTATTCCAGTTGTATCTGACGGTGCGCTTGGGATTGAAGTTAGATCCGGTGGCCGTCGCGGTGACCGGCTCGCCCGCAAAGACTTCGTTTGGCTGCACCGAGCAAGCCGCGCTGGCCGGCATTTCGGGCTTTCGGCCGCCAAACATAAAATTAAGGCCGGTTTGCAATCTTACTCCTCGGATTTCCGTGTTCGGGACAGGCCGGGGTCCGTACGAATAGTTCGAGTATACAAAGTCGGCTCTCAGTAGACGTAGAGCAATATGTCTGGACAGATTGATATCAAGACCTCCGCCGACCATGAATCCTAATTTATCGACGTCGTAGAAGGCGTCGGGCATAAGACGATGGTCGCCTACTAATGCTTCCACAAACGGGGAAAAGCGATGAGTGCGGAATGTAATCTTTGGACCCAGCGAGAGGTTGGAAAAAGCGGTGTCATCAATTCTATTGACGAGGGTGATTTCTCGGCTCCCCCAATCCGTGCTGGTATCAAGAGTGAGTCCAAACCAGCGATTAAAATCATACGTAATGCTGGCGCCGGCGCCGCGCGGATTCGATTCCAGGCGGCTGCTTATCGGAAATAATCCTTCTGGACGCTGGCCGTGCACATCCGCGCCGGGTTGAAAGAAGGAATATCCGCCAAACAGCTCCACCTTCGGAGCAGGTTGATCCTGAGCCGCGGCGAATGCGGCAAACGAACACAGGACAACAAGGATTGCCGGCAGCTTTGCTAAGATGCGTCCTGGATGCTTTGGTTGAGTTGACATGCGAATATCCCTCCGAACTTCGATTCGGTGAAATCGTGCTTTTCCAGCCCGCACCGCAGTGGACCGGCCTCACATCGTCTGGATCTCAGGTACCTCATGGGCAAGGAGGTACGTTTACCGGATTGCTGTCCAATGAGACCGCGCCTGTCCGCGCCAGCGCCCTGCCGTTCAACGTTGCGCCCGTTGTAAGCGTGATGGAGGCCTGAGCCAATATGGTTCCTTGGAATATGGAGCCTGACCCCAGCGTTGCCGAGCTTCCGACCTGCCAGAACACGTCGTGTGACGCGGCGCCGCCGGCCAGGATTACGTTGCTGTTACCGGGACCTGCTGCCGTCGTAAGAGTTGACACGATTTGGAAGATGTAGGGGCCATTGCCGCTGAGGGTCAGGTTGCCGGTGATTCCCAGCGATGGCTGGGCGCTCGTGGTCCTATAAACACCGGGTGCAAGGGTTAGCCCGCCTATATCTGCGGGGAGAACGGCCCCTCCCGCTTTTCCTGCGACGTTGTTATACGCCGTAGTTAAGTCACCCTGAGCCGTCATGGCAACTGAATCACCCAGGTGCTCCACGCCCGTTATTGTCCCCGGCGGAAAACCTGTGATCGAAAGCGCTGGCCAAATCCCGATATCTCCCGTAACAATCGTGGGGCCTACGCTGCTGACAACTGGGGTGGCACCCAGGATCCCGAAGCTACAGCTGGCACCCAAAGGGATAGCTGCGACCGGTGGGGGACACGGCGCGGAGGTCGTGAACGTCCACACCTTATTTGCCGCGAGCGGATTACCGAATGTGTCAAACACCCCAGTGGTGATAGTGGCCGTAAAAGTGGTACTCGGCGCAAGGTTGGCCGCGGGTGTAAACGTGGCAACCTTAGTTACGGTGTTGTAAGTAACTGCGGCAGAAACGCTCGCTGCGCTTGCCCCGGTCAAAGTAAACGTAGTGGTGGTGATCGTCGCAGGGTTCATTGCCTTGCTGAATGTAGCCGTGATGACGGCCGTGTTGGGGCAGACCAGAGTCGTGCCGTCCAGCGGAGTTACAGAGGTCACGGTGGGCGGCGTTAGGGGAGCGGTCGGGTTCCCCGCCCCAGCATTCTTATCGGGGTCGCTGCACCCGGCCATTGCCATGATCGATAAAACTGCTGAGATCCAAATTTTACCAGCATTCGATGCGCGCATTTTTTTCTCCCCCTTCTGGATCGACGTGCCCATGCTGAGGAATCTCGCCGGACTCTAACAACTGAACGCCAGTGGAACCGAGATAGAAGATTTCTGTTTCATAGGATCGATATTTATTCCTCCAGAAGTATCCGACCGTGGTTGGAATGATGACTGTGCAAAATTATACAGATTCAGTAAGATGTACCATTATGGAACACACCGAGACGAGTCGCTTTTGACCCGGATTTCGGCGAGACGGAGATCTCAGGTTGGCTGATTTAGGTTTGACGTTCGCTGTGGTGTTGCGGGGAATGATCGCGGCTGCGGAGAAACCCTGATTGTCGCGAACGAATCCAGCCCGGCAGTCCGCCGGCGTGGCGGAATTCGTCGTGCAAATCGCTCAACGCCTGCTTATCGTTATGAAAGGTGATTTCCATCGCGTCAAACTGGTGGAGGAGGTCCATATAATCATCAGACGCGCCGTCGTGAACGGCGTACTCAACATTCGTCTTTGTCTGCACGCCGCCCGACCCCACGCAGTTCCAATTGCGAATGTGAGGAGAAGAGCCGCGATCAATGTGATCTTCATTCCTTCCTACAGTACTGAGCTTGATGATTGTGGATGGCGCCGAGTATACCGGAATTCCCGGAAACTGGTCGGGCAGCGGTGCAATCGCTCCATTGACAACCCATCCCGCCTCCGACATTCTAGGCGCACAAGTCAGGGTGAAAAGCCCGCCGTTCACGCAGTACATTCCAGGTGAGCCGCGGCGGGCTGCCTCAGGCTTGATTTTCCACGCGGAGTTTTGCCGAATGTCATTGCCCAGCGAAAAGAGCCTGTCCGCACTGCTCGATGAACGCCGGACATTTCCTCCTTCGGAGGAATTCAAGCGGCGCGCCAACTGGAACGACCCTGCGGTTTATGATCGCGCGGCGAAGGACCCGGAAGGATTCTGGGCGGAACAAGCGAAGAATCTGGTCTGGTTCACTCCGTGGCAGCGCGTGCTGGAGTGGAAAGCGCCATGGGCCAAGTGGTTCGTGGGCGGGAAACTCAACGTCACTTACAACTGCGTGGACCGGCACGCGCATTCGGCGCGGCGCAACAAGGCGGCGATCATCTGGGAAGGCGAGCCGGGCGACTCGCGCGTGCTGACGTTCGGGATGCTCGAGCGCGAAGTGAACCGCTTTGCCAACGCGCTGAAATCGCTGGGCGTCGCCAAGGGCGACCGCGTCGCGATTTACATGGGCATGGTTCCCGAGCTGGCCATCGCCATGCTCGCCTGCGCGAAAATCGGCGCGGCGCATTCGGTCGTGTTCGGCGGATTTTCGGCGGAAGCGCTGCGCGAACGCATCAACGACGCCAAGGCGAAAGTAATGATCACCGCGGACGGCGCGTGGCGGCGCGGGACCGTGGTGCCGCTCAAGGCCAGCGTGGACGATGCGCTGACCGGAACGCCGACCATAGAAAAAGTAGTTGTCGTGGAACGCATCGGCCATCGTGTCGAAACGGCCGCGCCGATTTCCATGAAGCCGGGCCGCGACCTCTGGTGGCACGACATCGTCGCAAACGCCTCGGACGAATGCGCCGCCGAGCCCATGGACGCCGAGGACATGCTGTTCATCCTCTACACCAGCGGCACGACGGGAAAACCGAAAGGCGTCGTGCACACGACGGCCGGATATCTCGTCGGCGTGAGCACCACGCATCGCTACGTCTTCGACATCAAGGAAGACGACGTGTACTGGTGCACCGCCGACATCGGCTGGGTCACCGGCCACTCCTACATCGTGTACGGCCCGCTCGCCAATGGCACGACCACCGTCATGTATGAGGGCACGCCCGACTTTCCCGACCGCGGCCGCTTCTGGGATTTGATCGACAAATACGGCGTCAACATTTTCTACACAGCGCCGACGGCGATTCGCACGTTCATGCGCTGGGGTAAGGAATTTCCCGCAACGCGCAAACTTTCCTCGCTGCGGCTGATCGGAACCGTAGGCGAGCCGATCAATCCCGAGGCGTGGATCTGGTATAACGAAACCATCGGCCGCGGGCGCTGCCCCATCGTCGACACCTGGTGGCAGACCGAAACAGGCTGCATCATGATTTCTCCCCTGCCGGGAATGACAGCAACAAAACCCGGATCGGCCACGCGCCCGCTTCCAGGCGTCGCTGCGGAAGTAGTGGATGCTGACGGCAACCCTGTTGGGCCGGGCGGCGGCGGCTACCTCGTATTGAGCAAGCCGTGGCCTTCGATGCTGCGAACCGTTTATGGCGACCCGGATCGCTACGTGCAGAATTACTGGTCGCGCTATCCCGGAAAATATTTCACCGGCGACGGCTGCAAGGTGGACGAAGACGGCTATTTCTGGCTGCTCGGCCGCGTAGACGACGTGATGAACGTTTCCGGACACCGGATATCAACGTATGAAGTGGAGAGCGCGCTGGTGGATCACTCCTCGGTCGCCGAGGCCGCGGTAATCGGCAAAACGCACGAAATCAAAGGCCAGGGAATCTCCGCCTTCGTTACGCTGAAAGAAGGAATCCAGGCGAGCGATAAATTGAAAGATGAATTGAAAAACCACGTCTCCGCGAAAATCGGCTCCATCGCCAAGCCCGACGATATTTTCTTCACCGCCGAGCTGCCTAAAACGCGCAGCGCCAAGATCATGCGCCGCCTGCTGCGCGACATCGCCGAGGGCCGCGTCCTCGGCGATACCACGACTCTTGCCGATCCCACGGTCATCGCCAAGCTCAAAGAGCAAGCCAAGGATGAGGGGTAGGATTTTTACAGGAGGAAACAATGAAGGAAACTCAGCGAATCCGAGCCTTGCCGGCTCTAATAAGAACGGCTTTATGGGTGGCGCTCTCTATTGCCGCGCTGCCGGTCCTTTCCTCTACGCAGACGAAAACGCAACCGGGGAAGACCTTCGCTCAGAATCTGGTCGAAGCCACCCTGGCAAAGCACCCTGAATCGGATGAAATCGGCATTTCCGCAAATACCAGCCGCGGTTGTATCGGGATCGCCTCAACCGACAAGAGTGACGTCGGAGGAAAATGCGAGAAAGAGGACTCCGAGCCCATGCGCACCGGAAAACCGGTCGTGGAAAAAGAAAAAGATGGCTTCGACGTTTCTCTCCCTTTACACGATTCCACAGGAAAAATCATCGGCGCAGTAGGCATTGGCTTCAAACCTGCACCGGGTCAGACGGAAGCCTCGGTCACCAAACTGGCAATGAAGATTGCCTCCGAAATGGAAGCGCAGATTCCTTCAAAGACCGCGCTCTTCGAGCACTTGGAATAACGTTTGACAGGGTTGACGCACCGGCACACACAACCTACCATGTAGCTATGCTTCCAGATGCTCAGATCCGTCCAGACGTGTCTCCGGGTGGCGCTCTCGCCGATCGGTTTGGCCGGCCTCTGCGCAGCCTGCGCGTTTCGGTTACCGACCGGTGCAACCTGCGCTGCAACTACTGCATGCCGCAGGAAGAATACGTCTGGCTGCCACGGCAGGAATTGCTCACCTTTGAGGAAATTGCGCGGCTAGTTGAGGTGTTTACGTCGCTGGGCGTGGAAGACGTGCGCCTCACGGGGGGCGAGCCGCTCTTGCGCCGCGATCTGCCGCAGCTTGTTCGCATGTTGGCGGCGAATCCGCGCATTCGCGATCTTGCGCTCACGACCAACGGCGTTTTGTTTGCCGAGCAAGGCGAAGCTTTGCGCGGGGCAGGGTTGCATCGCGTGACGCTGAGCTTGGACACGCTGCGGCCGGAGAGGTTTTCCGCGCTCGCGGGGCGCGACTCGCACGCGCAAGTGCTGGCGGGCATTGCAGCCGCGCGGCGATTGGGCTTTCCGAAGCTTAAGCTGGATACCGTCGTGTTGCGCGGCGTGAATGACGACGAGCTCGGCGACTTGATCGAATATGGCCGAAGCCTCGAAGCGGAAGTCCGCTTCATCGAATACATGGACGTCGGCGGCGCGACTGAATGGTCGGTCGAAAAAGTCTTTACGCGCGCCGAAATGCTTGACCAGCTATGTAAGCGCTACGGAACGATCACGCCGCTCAACGAAAATTCCTCCGCGCCCGCCGAACGTTTCCGGCTTCCGGACGGCGCGGTGTTCGGCATCATCGCTTCGACCACGACGCCGTTCTGCAGGAGTTGCGATCGCAGCCGCCTGACCGCGGATGGGTTCTGGTATCTCTGCCTGTACGCGCAAGCCGGGATCGATCTCCGCCAAATGCTGCGCGCGGGCGCAGCGCCTGAGGAAATAGCCGCGCGCATTTCCACGGTCTGGCACGCGCGCACGGATCGCGGCGCGGAGTTGCGCGCCGCCACAGGGCAGCGCGGCGTGCTGGTCGGGATCGAGCAGCTTCGACTAGATCCGCACCTCGAAATGCACACCCGCGGCGGCTAGATTTAAGCCGGCAGCTCGGAGATCATCCTGTTATACCTTCCCGATTGACTCATCTTGCAAATGGCGGGCGTCTGCCCGATTGCATGGCGAATCTCCTACAAAGAGGCGTGAATTGTAGGAAAGAGAGCTTCAACTTAATTATTGTTAATGATTACCTTAATACTTATCCGGCACGGAGCACTCAGCGTGGATTAACGTTTTCCAAAGAAAAAACATTTGTAGAATTTTACTGCCATATTATATCGTCGGACCGCTCGGGCCGAATTGGGTCATCCAACCATCGTCCGATCTAATCAAATTTGCTTTTGGAGAACTCACAAATGCGCTGGCCATCAAAGGTCGTCGTGCTCCTTGGGATATGTTTCCTCACGCCTGCCCCAGTGATTTACGCCCAGAATTACGATCTTTCCGGGCCTCAAGCGAGAGCCGTTTCCCCAGCCGCGACCGAGGAAGAAGTTGCGCAACTGCGGAAAGAGGTGGCGGAATTAAAAATCGCCGTTCAGCGGCTCGCAGAAGCCAGTGGCAAGACTGCGCCCGCTGAGGAGCGCCTCGTGCCCGCCAACGCGGTGCTCGATTCCGGCCGGCCCGATGCCACTCCTACGATCGCACCTATTCCCTCGATTATCGACGCTCTTCCGGAGCAGACCGCTGTGCGTCAGCAGCAGGAGAGTGGCGGCTCCCCGATCGTTCCTGGATGGAACGGCGAACATTTCTTCCTGAAGAGTTCCGATGGCAGCTTTACGGCCATGCCGATCGGATACTTTAACGCGCGTTATAATTTCTACAAAGGTGACGGCGCGCCTCCGGATACTTTCGCCATCCAGCGCGCGAGATTCGGCCTTCAAGGCAGCTATGGGAAGCAGCTCGATTATGAATTTCTTTTCGAATCGGCGTCCCCGCTTACCATCCGTGATGCGTACTTAGATTTCAAGCCTTGGACCTCTTTCAATATCATGGGCGGACAGTACAGGGTTCCGTTCTCCCAAGAAGCTTTGTGGCTAGAAACCGCCTATGAATTCAATTCGCTTTCCGTCTCCTCGGTGCTGTATCCGAACGCAACGGGCGCCTTCCGCGCTCCCGGCATCGATATTCACGGCAGCTTGGCAGACGGCCGCGCACAATACTGGGTTGGCCTTTTCAATGGCCAGGGACTTCTGCAAAATGGGACGACAAATGAGCCCGAAGTCATCGGGAAGGTTCGATTCTTTCCCTGGAAACAAACTGAAAACAACTGGCTGAAGGGCTTCGGCGTAGGGGGTTCCGTCGAGCACAGCCGGTCCAAGGCTCTCGCCGACGAGCTTAGCTTCAGCGGCCTGATGACTGACAACACCTACAATTTCTTCCCTCAATTTCGGATCAACGGCGGGATCCAGAGGTATAACGGTTTTTTTTCGTGGCTAAGCGGGCCATGGACTGTTCGCGGTGAGTACACGCAAATCTTGGAGAAACGCACCGGCATCGGCTCTTTCGTCAACGACGGAGTCGGATTCAATTCCCTTCCCGGCGTCGTAGGCAAGGGCGCCTATGGGGTGGTCACCTATTTCCTGACCGGCGAGAGTACGCCGGACAATGCCATGCCGAGCATAAAGCACTCGCTGATCGGTCCGAATTCCCCGGGAGAGACGGGCGGCCCAGGGTGGGGCGCGTGGCAGCTAAAGTTCCGGTATTCCTGGGTGCAGGGAAGAGCTGCCGGTGCCACTTGTAATGCGTTCACAATTCCGGCTTGCCCGCTTACGGGGGGAATCGTCCCAACGTACAGCGACCACACCAATCAGATTACCGCAGGGCTCAATTGGTATCTCAACTATTGGGTTGTTGTCCGTACAGACTTGAACATCAATCAGCTAGTGAATCCGAGTGTGCAGGGCATTTTGCCCCGGAATTACTTTGTGTTTTTGGAAGGGATTCAGTTCCGATTCTGATCTGATGTTTGAGTATTACTGAGTCTGTCTGCAACGGCTCCGGGGTTGAATAAATCCGATTCTTCAGCAGATCGGGCATGGATTTTGATTTGGTGGAGTTTGATACCAGGTAATCTGACTCGAAGGAGACTCGATGATTTCGGAATCGTTGCCGCGTCTGGCCGTTGTCGTCCTTTTCGGATTGCTCTCCGTGTCGACGGGTTGCAGTAGCAGCCCGCCGGGCTGTCCTGTTTGCGGTACGGATATAAACGGAACGGTTGGCTTAATCGATGTGATGGCGGTGCCCGGACACAGCGCCTCGGGCGCGCCCGGTGGACCTTTCAACCTCTTCGATATTAGTTGGGTGGATCCGGCCAACCGCCTGTTCTACGTGGCGGATACCGTCGGCGTCGATATTGCCGCGTTCAACACGGTCAACAACATCGCGCTGTCTGCAATCGGCGGGGACAGTTCCATCGTTGAATCCGGAAACAACGCCAGCATATGTTTCCAGGATTCGGCCGGAAATCAAGTCATCCCCCCCATCACCACGGCGCAGGGAAATTACACTCATTATGGATGCAAGACCGGAAACTTTCGCCTCCCCGGTTTCTTTGGCGCGAACGGTCATTTCGGTGGATTCGTGGGCGGCATTTGCTGCGGCCCACGCGGCAATAATATATTCCCGTTGCAGGGTCCGAATGGCGTGGAAACCTCGGCCGATGGAAAGTTCCTGTTTGCTGGCAATGGCGCCTCGAACGTCGTGGTTTTCGACATGGCCGCGACGCTTGCAAATCCGGCAACCCCGCCCACCGTCGTCGCCACCATCGTGACCGGCACGCCCCCGGATTATGACGGGCTACCCAATGGCATTACCGGGTGCATACAATCGGCCAGCGGGCGAGCGTTCTCTGACCCCACGTGCGGTGACCTGCGCGCCGATGAATTATCGACAACCGGCGGCCTTATCACCGCCCCGGACGGCAGCAAGCGCTTTCTCTTTCTGGTCATCAATGGCGACCCGGGATTGCCCTTCGCCACGATCGTTGACGCCACCGGCATCGTGACCAAGACCGGGACATTGGCGCAGCAGCACTGCCTGCCCTACAAAACAATCGCGCCCGGACCCGGCGTCGCACCCATCCCTTACAGTCCCGGCAGTCCTGCATTCCCCGCCAATTACTCTTCCTGCATTCTTGGGCAGATTTATTACGACGGGGCGGCCCAAAACGACATCAGCACGGTGATCGACGACCAGGGCGCGAATCTAAAAAAATTCTCCTGCCCCGATCCGACTCTCCAATTTGCCGGCCCTGCCCCCGGCGTACCCGGCCTGCCCGTTCCATCTGGCGCCTCCGGCCATGCGTCCGGGTTCAACCCGGATGTTTCCTGCCATCACGGGCCGATGCTCACCGCGACGACTGCCACCCAAGCCGGCGGCGTTTTCTGCCCGCCAGGCCCCGGCACGCCGCCGGGTTGCGTAGGAGCGATCGCCATCGCCGGATTGGGTGGATCCGTTTTCAATCCAAACACAGGTCACTTCCTGCTGACGAACGGAAATTCAACTGCCGACCTCACCGTCGGGAGCATCGATGAAATCGATCCGTTCCACGCGTTCACCACGACCACGGGCGCCACTGTTTATGGACCGGCAGTGATGAACAGCTTCCCCGTGCCGAACTGCATGCCGACCGGCGTAGACATTGGGCCCGGCACGGATGTCCTGGTGACTTGTGCAGGGCATGACGGCAGAACGTTCGCGCCAACCACGTACATCATGAATGGAACCACCGGCGCCATTCTCTCTACGATTAACTTCGTGGGAGGCGCGGATCAGGGATGGTACAACCCCGGCGACGGCAAGTATTACTTAGGAGCGAGCAACATGATCCCTGGTCCTGTCCTGGGCGTGATTGACGCGCGCTCCCGGCAGTGGCTGCAAAACGTGCCCACAACCGGCTTCTCCCACAGCGTCGCAGCCGATCCGAACACCAATCACATTTTCGTACCTCTGGGCGCGAGCCCCTTGTGCCAATCGCTTGCCTCTAATGGTTGCGTCGGCGTGTTTGCGTCCCAATAGTTGACAACACTGAAATCATTCAGGGCCGGAAGCGGGGATTCACTTTCGCGGATTCGGGCTTTCGCTTTTTGGGAGTGGCGAATCTACCGAACAGGAGTCTCTTGGTAACGCATCATTTTCCATTGCCCGTCCCGCTTGGTCCAAAGTTCGCCGATGAAAACTCTCCTGTAGCGGGTGGCTGAGCCTTGCGGGAATTGTATGGTGGACTCGTAAGTGACGAAAGCGTAGTTTGGTCCGAGCGCCTGAACCTGGAAAAGCTGGAGCAAATAGTCGGTGTACTTGCTTTGCTCGACTTCGCGGAGGAGATGAGACTTGGGGCGCTCCCCGTCGCCGTCGGATTCCACGGCCTGGAAATCATCGGTGAGAAATTCCGCGTAGCCGTCCTTGTCTTTATTTTTGAATGTTGCCCACGCGGCCCTCACTTTCGCTTCGAGCATGCCGGCCAGATTGGGCTGAGAGGTCTTATTTTGCGACGGCGCGGTCTGGGCCGCTTTGTCAGCCGCCGCGGGCCGTTGTGCGAATGCACTGCAAGGCAGAGCAAACGCTATACATAAGCTCAGCACCCAGTTTCGCATTTCTTCCCTCCTCAAGCGACGCGCCGCCTCAACTATATTGTAAAACTCGTGTAGACCGACGTGCGCAGGGCGTTCGTGAACAACTGCTCCGCCCAATAGCGGCCGAAGCGCCAACCGATTTCCCAGCGATTATGGAATCTCTTGAATTTATATGACATAGCCGAATCCAATTCCCACCCATAGTGAATATGCAGGTTGTCCGAGTGGTAGTCGTAAAAGATTACGGTCGCCAGGGTTCCGCCCAGGAATCGCACGGGGCCGCTGGCGCTGAGATACCGGGCTTCGAGTCCGCTCACGTTGCCCTTTACCGGATTGGTGATGAACAAGTCCGTCCAACCGTTGAACGGGGGAGCCAACGGCGTGGTCAGCAGGTCGGTTGCGCTGCGGCCGGAAAGAAACGCGCAGCCAGCTTTGACGCCTAACCCGCGCCAGCCCGGGCCGAGTTCCCCTAAGTAATAGTTCGCATCAACCCTGTTGGGGTTCGAACCGAAGTTCTTTTGCTTGGCGTACTCCGCAGTGTAAATGAGGCTCCAGTCTTTGTTGAATTGAAACGGGCCCGAGGCCCGCACCCCATACGACTGCGAGGAAGTGGAGAATTGAGCGGGCGCGTGAAAGTCGAGCAACAAGCCATAGAGGGCGATCTTGATCTTGTCGGGGTTGCTCCATGCCAGGTTCCACAGGTGCGAATGCATGGGTTGTTCGCCGTCGGTGGCGTCGTAGCCATCCTCTCGATAGAAGCGGTTGATGAAGGCGTACGTAAAGGAAAAGTTCAGGGGCAAATCGGTGTCGAATCGAACTGCGTCAAAGGTCCCGTGGACCTGGCGCCAGTTCGAAATGTTCAGAAAACGTCCATCGTTGAGCGTAAGCTCCTGTCGGCCGCCGATCAGCGTCAGCTTTTTGCTTGCGACGCTGTGCGTCCATTTCACGTAGCCCTGGTTCATTTCCAGGCTCTTCGGTTCCAGAATCGCGGGGAGATTGGGGTGATTCTGAGGGGGACGCAAGGGGACGCTATAGTCGGCGGGTCCGAGAACATTCACGCCTTCTCCCTGCGCGAAAACGGTGAACCCATGGAAGGACGGCGTCTCGTAACCCACGGAAAGGCGTACCGTGGAGGCGTAGGAGGTTGCGGTGAACGGCGGGCCGTCGCGTTCAAAACCCTCGAAGCGATACCGAACATTGACGGATAATTTTCCTTCTCTGAGGGTCGACCAAACCGAAGGGGAATGGGATTCTTTCTGCGGCTGATCCTGGGCCGTCACCTGAAGCGGAACTCCGCTACAAAAGAGAGCGCCGAGGGACAGAGCGACAATTCTCGAGGCCCATTTCAACTTCATGATCGCTTGGCCTTGTAGGGCGCAAGCGAGCAATTCACGTCAGAAGCGTCCGGAAAATCTTCGATGGAACACCCAGACAAACACCCAAATGCAAACAGCCCCATTTAATTTCACCCATACCACCTATCCTACATCAAGCACTAACTCCATTGCATGGCATTGGGTTTAAGTAAGTAGAACGGGCTTCAGCCTGTTGTCTTTAACCCGTTTCACAAACCCCGGTGACGTAGCCGATGCCGCCAATCCTTCCCAAGCCGCTTCATCCAATGGCGCGGAAATACCGTATTGAGTTTCATAGCACGGAAATTCAACGTGCCGTATGGACAACAACGCCATGCCTGACTTCAACCTCGATAGCTATCTCCAACACTCCAAGAAAGTGGACGTCAGCGACATGGACTTCAGCCAGATGCCGCGCAGCGCCTAACTACCGGCGTGATTAAATATTTCTGGATGCCCGTCGGCGGCGGCGTGAAACCCGACTTAGAAGTGGACTGGAGGAACCGCTTCATGCTCGGCGATTCACGGGGCGGCCAGGTGGCCGCGCGAATCGATGCCACCATCGGCAGGCTCGCGGGCCTCGCGTGGTTTGACCGATTGACGCGATCGCGCCAAGAAAGTCTGGCGCGTCTCGGCAGGATCGAACCGGGGCTTTCGCCAATGACTGCGTCGGATTGATGCGCCGGCAAAGAGTAATGCGAATCTGGTCAAATTGGCCGGGTCAGGAAAACGCGTGGTTGTTCTGCCTAGGAATAGAAATCAGAACGGGGATGGATAAGGGACCGACTCTGAGTCGCTCAGACCACTGTTTCAGCGGTCCACGCCGAGACGCGGTCGCGCCCTTCGCGTTTCGCGCAATACAATGCCTGGTCGGAAGCTCTCAGAACGTCGCCCATCGTAGTGCCGTGGTCCGGAAAGAGAGCCACGCCGATCGAAACGCTGACGGCCCCCAGGAGCTGGCCGGCATACTCGACGCTCAGTTGTTTTACTTGCTGGCGCAGAATCCCGGCTCTTTGCAGAGCCCCGGCTAAATTGGAATCGCTGAGCACAATCGCGAACTCTTCTCCGCCGTAACGGCAGGCGATATCCTGGCCCCGCGTGTTCCTTTTCAAGAGATCTCCGAGGGAACGAAGAAGCGTGTCGCCGGCCTGATGCCCAAACGTATCGTTAAACCGCTTGAAGTGGTCAATGTCCATCATGATAATCGCGACTGTGGTCTTGCTTCGATTGGCCCGGCTAAACTCCCGTTCCAGCGATTCCTCCATATAGCGGCGATTAAAGAGTCCCGTAAGCGGATCGCAAATCGATTGATTCTTAAGACTCTCCTTTAATTTTAGATTCCCAAGCGCCCAAGCCACCTGCTTGGCCAGCACTCCCGCTAACTGACGGACGTCATCGCTGGAGGTTCGAGGCAAGGGCTCCATTCGATCCTGGCTCGTTCTCATCTGCAAACTCACGATTCCAAGCGCTTCATTTTGCGCCATGAAGGGGACACAGAGAGACTCGATCACATCCGCCGGATCGATGTGGCGGCAAGGCGCGGTCTTTTGCCCCCGCCGAAATGATTGCGGCTGGCCTTGACGCAATGCCCAACAGTCGTCCGGGCCAAACACTCGCTCTCCCCCGCCGGGAATACCCCAATCGGCAACGGTCTCCACCGCCGTCCTGGAAGCGCTGGTTATGCACAGCGAGCCTGACCATTTCGGAAACAATTGTTCCGCCACATTGCCAATCTCGACGTAAGCCTCCTCCGCATCTTTACAAGTCTGAAGCCGGCCTCCCATTTCGCTCAGGAGGTGGATTTCCTTGGAGCGCTGCTCCAATTCCTGCACTTTCTCAGCCAAGTCCCGATTGGCATTGTGCAGCTGGATTTCCGCCTCGACGCGGTCGGTGACATCCTGAACGCTCCCCACCAGTCTCACAGGTTTATGGGTTTTCGGATCGAAGATAATATCGCCGCGGCCGTGTATGCTTCGCACGGAATCGTCCGGACGTATTACCCTGAATTCAATATCATATGGCTTGGCTTCACGGACGGCGTGATTCAGCGCCCGCTGGACTTGCTCCCTGTCATCCGGATGAACTAATCGGAAGAGAGTCGGCCTGGACGGTTCGATACCTCCGGGCTGATAGCCGTGAATCCGATACACTTCATCAGACCAACGCACCGGGTTCTTTTCCGGTTCCTCGAAGTCGACGAGATCGACCTCGACGCTTCCAAAATGGGCGATGCGCTGCGCAGCCGCCAAGTTGGCCTCGCTCTGCCGCAACTTTTGCTCCGCTTCTTTTCGCCGGGTAATATCACGGTGCAGGCCAACGATCCCCACAACCGTGTCGCTCGTGTCAATCAAGGGAACTTTGGTCGTTTGAAGTATTTTTACGTTTCCTTCCGGGTCCACGGCCGTTCGCTCCGACTCGATCGCTGCCCCGCCCGATTTCATGACGTTGAGGTCATCCGTGTGCAAGGCGACGGCCCGCTCCTTCGGGAACAAATCGAATGCGGTTTTCCCCAATAGGTCGTCAGGGGACTTCACCCCGTGAAGCTTCGCGAAAGCCTTATTCGCGAGCATGTAGCGGCCTTCGATATCCTTGGCAAAGATGCTGTCGGGAATGTTGTCGGTCACCGTGCGCAGGACATTGCGCTCGAGGGCCAGCTTTTTCTCCGCCTGGGCGTGCAGCGAGATAACCCGGTCGAGCCTCCGCGTCGAGTAATAAGTGCCCACTACCGCGGCGAACGTTCCCACACAAATCGTCACGGCCTGATGCTGCGCGGAATTCAAGGAAGGGAAGAAGAAATGTTCCAATCTTATAAATATGGTTAATACCGCGCCAACAAGAAGAGCCACCCACGCCACGCCCGCCCAATCGGTGCTGCGGTCTCGGCGAACTCCTGCCTCAGGTTCCCCGAAGATTGGATTCGGCTTTCCAGGCGTCTTGTTCGTTTCCATAAAACGCACTGACTTAGCTCCGCCTACTTGTAGTGCCGGTCTACAGAGGAAGGTTCTTCCAATAGTACTGCAGCGAGCGCGAAATGGCGCAACCCCCTATCTGCCTTGTGATTAAACAGCTAATTACGGGCAAGTGAAGTAGGCGCAGATGCTTAGGAGGGCCAACGCATGAGGAACGGTCAATGACAGCTCTTCAGGTTCATCGATCGCGGCACACGCCGTCGTTGGAATGTGCTCATGACGGAATCGCTGGTGGGTTCAAAATCGCGGCAAATCCTTGTATAGTTTAGACATGCCGTTCAGCACCAAAACGCGGAGGCGATTGCGATCTTGGCGCACGCGTGTGCGCGAAATGCGCGGAGTCGTGAAAGGGCTTGTCTCCACGCGGCATCCGCTGCTCGTACATATCATTCCGATCCGGCGCTGCAATCTGGCCTGCACCTATTGCAACGAATTCGACGATTTCTCGAAGCCCGTGGACACGGCAGAAATGATTCGCCGGATCGACCGTCTGGGAGAACTCGGCACGGCGGTCGTCACCATCAGCGGCGGCGAACCGCTCTTGCATCCGGAACTCGACTTGATCATCGCGCGCATGCGCAAAAACGGAATCCTTTCCGGGATGATCACGAACGGTTATCTCCTCACCGCCGAACGCATCGACCGCCTCAATCGCGCCGGACTGGAATATTTGCAGATCAGCATCGACAATGCCGTGCCCGATGAAGTCTCGAAAAAAAGCCTCAAGGTGCTCGACCAGAAATTGAAGCTGCTCGCCGACCACGCCGTGTTTCAGGTGAACATCAATTCCGTGTTGGGCAGCGGGGTGAAAAATCCGGAGGATGCGCTGCAAGTCGCTCGCCGCGCGCAGGAACTGGGCTTCACCAGCACCGTGGGCATTCTGCATGACGGACAGGGACAACTGAAACCGCTTGGCGGGCGCGAGATCGAAATCTTTGAAGAAATCATGGCCATGGGCAAGCGTGGGTTTTCGCGTATCAACGGCTTCCAGCACAATATCGCCAAGGGCAAGACGAACGACTGGCGCTGCCGCTCCGGCTCGCGCTATCTCTACATCTGCGAGGACGGCCTGGTGCACTGGTGCTCGCAGCAGCGCGGTTATCCTGCCATTCCGCTGGAAAAATACACGGCCGAAGATCTGCGCCGCGAATACTTCACGAAAAAACATTGCGCGCCGCTGTGCACGGTGTCTTGCGTGCAGCAAATCGCCGTGGTCGACAACTGGCGCGGGCCGCAAACGCTGAAACCCGTCGCCGCTCCGCCGTCCTCGCCGGAATCGCTCGTGCAGTTGCGGTGAGGCGGTGGCTAGTGACCAGTGACTTGTGCAAGCCCCGGCCTTCCGCCTTGTTTTCTCTGTGCCCCTCTGCGTTCTCTGTGTTAAAAGCCTTTGAATTTTTCCGCGATACGCACAACGTAGAATCTTTCACCACAGAGAACACAGAGAAAACATCGAGGCGGATCGACCATTTCGCTGATTGACAGTTGCTAGGGACGCGCTTGAACAGAATTTTCGGAGCGGGCTGCTGCGTCGATCTCCTGCATCTGCGAAGGGACAAACGCTCCTCGCCCCAGCCAGGGTTTGAGCACACGTTTCCACCACATGAGCATCCCTGTAAGGAACAGGGCTGCGGGCGCAAGCCCGACTACCGTCCAAATAATTTTCACCCAAATGCCCGCGAACCGTCCAAAATGCGCCTGCGCGAGCCAGGACAACACCAGATCTCCAAAGCGAAGTCTTTTGCTGGACGCATTCAACGGCTCCAGGAAATCGACCACGGCGTTGAACCTGCTCGGAATCGAGAGATAAATTCCCGTGAGCGCCCACATGAATGAGAACGCCAGGGTCCAAAATCCGAGCGCGCTGTGCAAAGTCCAGTTAAATCCTTTGGGATTTGTTTTCCACCGGAAGCTGAGGCTACGGCGCCAGGTTTCGGTCCCCGGCCACCAAATGACGGCGCCCGTGAGAACGAGCAGCAGGGTGAAGATTCCTCCAACGGCGTTGATGAGGAGGCCCGTCTGCGCCAGCAGAAGATTGTCGTGCAGGTCCGCGAGCCACAGCACAAAGCGAAATCCGAATCGGATGGAATCGCCCAAATCGGCGCCCGTGTAGGGATTGAACAGGCGCTGCAATTTCCTGTCGCGCCGCTCCAGCGAGATCTCCGCGGCCTGGTCGGGATTTTTTCGTAGCGAGACGCGGGCCACTTCGTAATCGGGATACGCGCGCCTGGCCGCTTCCCTGAGTTCGTCCTCGGTCATCCGCGCGCCCGGACCGGCAGCGACACGCGGCTCTCGTGCCAGCGACTTCACCATTTCGCGGCGGAAGACGAGCGCAGAGCCGGTCACGCTCATGAGCAAAATGTAAAGTCCGAGGCCGATTCCAGTCCACAGGTGCACTTGAAAAAGCGCCTTGCGCAGCCAGACAATCTGCGGGCGTCTCTTCCATTTTTCCCAGGCGCTCATCCGATTCTAACCATGGAGCGCGTATTACACCACAATCCGGGGCGGATCGCTCCCTCTCAGATAGGCGCGCAGGCGTTGCGCTCCTGGTGTTATGCTGCGCCAGTCTTGATTTCCAAAGCTTCCTTGTGAGATGACATCCCTGCCGCGGAGGAGAGATCCATGGATAGCCCAGCCTCAATGATCATCTTGATACTCGTGCTCCTTATCGTGTTTATCATTCTGGGCGCGCTGCTTGGATCGTTCTTCACGATCAACACGGCCGAGCGCGGCGTGGTCGAAAGATTCAACAAGTTTTCCCGCATCGCCGGGCCTGGCCTCTCTCTCAAACTGCCGTTCGCCGAGACCGTGCACCGTGTGGACATGCGCGTGCAGGAACTTCCATTCAAGATCGAAACAAAGACCAAGGACAACGTCTTCGTGGTTATCCCGGTATCGGTCCAATACCAGGTCCTTGCAGACAAGGTCAGCGACGCGTACTACAAGCTGACCGACCCGCAAAAGCAAATCGAGTCGTACGTCTACAACGTCATTCTTGGCCACGTGCCGAAATTGGCGCTCGACGAGGCTTATCTGGAAAAGGATCAGATCGCCAAGGCTGTCAAGGATGAACTCGACGCCACCATGGAAAACTTCGGCTTCTCCATCGTGCGCGCGCTGGTCACCGACATTGTGCCGGACGCCCGCGTGAAGACCGCCATGAACGAAATCAACGCCGCGCGGCGCGAACAGGAAGCGGCCCTGGCGAAAGGCGAAGCGGATAAAACCATCGCGGTAAAAAAAGCCGAAGCGGAAGCGGAGAGCAAACGCCTACAGGGCGAAGGCATCGCCGCGCAGCGCAAAGCGATCATCGCCGGATTAAAGGAATCGGTGGAGGATTTTCAAAAAGTGGTCGAGGGCACGACGGCGCGCGATGTGATGACTCTGGTGCTGCTCACGCAATATCTCGATACGCTGAAGGAAATCGGCGCTTCGGCGAACACCAACACGCTGATGTTGTCCCACGCGCCCGGGGAGATGAAAAATCTCCGCGACCAGATCAGCCAGGCCATCGCGGTCGGCGACCTGATCAGCGACAATGTGGGGAAGAAACCGTGACTAGCAATCGGTGACTGGTGACTGGTGAAAACCTCAGACTCGGCGCCAGAAGTCTCCGCGCCCTCTGTGCTCTCTGTGTTAAAAGCTTTTGCGGCCTTGGTCCCCCCTCGACCGTCCGGCGAATTTTCATTTTTCATTGGTTCGGATTTTCAACGGCGGCGCGTTCGATGTTGGCGTTGATTTCGCCGCCGATCAGGAACGCCAGCCCTGTCACATACAACCAAATCATCAGAATGACCAACGCCCCGAGGGACCCGAAAATCACGTTGTAGTTATTCACATAGCGCAGGTAAATACGGAATCCCGCTGACGCAACCACCCACGATACAGCACCGAAGACAGAACCGGGTGTGATCAAATGCCAGCGCTTCTTCCGGAGGTTCGGTCCGAAAATATAAATCAGCGCGTCAGAAAACATCACGAACAACATAGCGGTTGGCCATTGCAACGCCTTCCAGAACGCAATCAGGGCGGATGCCAGGTGAAGCTCATTCCCCAGCCAATCGACGAGGTCCCCGCCCGCAAGAACGATGCACAAAGCTGCCAGAATTAAGATCGATATGACCAGAGTTAAGCCGAGAGCGATCGCGCGCACTTTGAACCAGCTCCGTGACTCCTTGATCCGAAAAGCCGCATTCAGCGATGCGATGATCGAAGCCACCCCACCGGACACAAGCCAAAGTCCTGCGACAACGCCGATCGTCAACTTTTCCCCACTGGTATTTGCGGCGAGCTCTTGTGTTGTCGAATTCAATAGTTGAAAGGCGGGTGTAGGGAGTAAATCGGCGAAATAGGCCAGCAGGCTGATCCGCAACTGAAGACTGTGGGAAGTAAATAAACCAAACACCGCCAGTAGAATAAACAGCATCGGAAACAGGGCCAGCAGGAAGTCAAAGGCGAGCCCGGAAGCTCGCTTGAACACTTCATTGTCCTGGGCGTCGTGTAAGACACGGCGAACGAGCTTCCAGAAAGTCAAACCACCGAATTTCCAAATTGATTTCGAGTCTTGTTGCCAATTGTGAATGACAGTCTTCGTTGCAGTCATTGGACGAAATCCTCTGACTGGGCTCACGCAATGACTCTTTCACGTTATCACACTATTTATTGAGCAGGGGAATGTCTTTGCCTTTCGGCGGCATGGGAATCGACTTTAGATACGCGTAGATATCGCTCAGGTCCTGGTCCGGAAGCGCTTTGCTGGTGTAGGGAGGCATTTGATTCGTCGGCTTTCGAACGTAATTCTGGAATCCTTCGAATGAAAGCTGCGGAGGGCCGATGCGCGCCGCGCCGGTTTGCGCCGCGCCCTGGCCTTGCCGGCCGTGGCACTCGTAGCAGCCGTCGCTCATGAAAAGTTTTTTTCCGCTCTGCGCATTGCCGTTGGGAGGAGTGTCGGAAGATTGTCGCGCCCGCGCGGCCGGAAACCCAAACAGCAGCGCCGCAGAAACAAGAAGAAATACCACAACGAATCGTTTCATCGGACCGGCCTGGGTTGGGTTCAGATCCGTTTGTTGTACCGCACTAGCCTCCGCTCGATGCTCAGCCCAAATCGTCACGCGCATCTCCTTTTCGCGGTCATCGAATTTTCGTTATCGGGGCTGCGTGACCACATCCACCAGTGCCGGCTCGCCGCGCTTCACCACTTCGATCGCGCGCTTGATCGCCGGTCCGAGTTCCTTGGGGTCCGAGATCGGCCCTTCGCCGTACATGCCCATGCTCTCCGCGAGCTTGGCGTAGGACACGTCCGGGCCGGTGATGGTCGTCCCGGTGCCGCAGTTGGCGATGCCGCGGCTGTGGCGGTCGGCCATGATTTGCACCTGCATCACTTCCTGATGATACGCGCGGTTATTGTGCATGATGTGCAGCACGGGAATCTTGTGGTGCGCCGCGGTCCACAAAATACCGGGAGCGTACATCAGGTCGCCGTCACACTGAATGTTGACTGTCAGCCGCCCATGTTTGCGATTGGCAAGCGCGGCGCCCGTGGCTGCCGGAGCGTTGTAACCGATTCCGTAGCCCCCGGCGTTGCCGATGTACTGGTAATGCTTGTCAAAATTCCACAGCCGCTGCGGCCACTTGCTGACAAACGTCGTGGCGCCGACAAGGGACCAATCCTCATTCTGAATTTGCCCCCACAGCTCCATGGACAGACGCGCGGTGCTGATCGGGCTCGCGTCCCAGGCAAAGGCCGCCGCGTCGCGCGAACGCTCGAGCGCCTGCAGGTGCGCGGCCTTGAGGCGCACGCCGCGATCTTGAAACGCGCGCTTGCGGTCGTCCGTGGCGAGCCGCTTCACCGCCTCGGTCAGCGAAGGCAGCGTGGCTTCCGAATCCGCCGCGAGGGCCATATCCACTTCGTTGAAGCGCTGGAAATCCTGATAGTTCGCCTTGATGTAGAGATCGTCCGAGCTGATGGTGATGAGCTTCGCGTTCGGCTTCGTACCCGGCCGCGAAGTGCGTTCGATCTGGTCGCGATAGGTGTGCGTGATGCCGTAAAAATCGGCCACATCGAGGCCCAGAATCACGTCCGCGTCGCCCACCGCCGCGCGGGCCCGGTCGGATTGATTGAGCGGATGGCGCGTGGGGAAGTTCATCCTGCCGGCCTGATCGACGACCGAACATTGCAGCGCCTCGGCCAGGTCCACCAGGCACGCGAGACCTGCGGGCGTTCGCGCCGTGCGGTCGGCCACAAGGACGGGATTCTCCGCCGCAACCAGCAGCCGCGCCACTTCGGCGACGGAGCCGGAATCTCCCACGGGCGGCATTTCGGTGGTCAATTTCGCGGGGCGGATTTTCAAGTCGGAAGGGATCGGAGCTTCTTGCAGATCGCCATCCGCCACGAGAACGACAGGCAGCGTAGGCGGCGTCATCGCGATGCGATACGCGCGAGCCGCCGATTCCGCAAAATGCTCCAGCGAAATGGGCAGATCGTCCCACTTCGTAAAATCGCGCACCATCGCCGCCGCGTCCTGCACGCTGTGGAACCACTCCACGCCCGGCACGCGCTTGGTCACATCGATGATGTTCCCGAGAATCACATACACGGGGACGCGGTCGCAGTAGGCGTTGTAAATACCCATCGCGGCATGCTGCAACCCGACCGTTCCGTGCGCGAGGACCGCCAGCGGCTTGCCCTCCACTTTGTAGTAGCCGTGCGCCATGGCCACCGAGGACTCTTCATGGCAGCAGGTGATGAACTCGGGGCTTTTGTTACCTCCATAGTTAATAATTGACTCGTGAATGCCGCGGAAGCTCGAACCCGGATTGGCGCACACGTATTCAAAGCCCAGCGACTTGATCACATCCACCATGAAGTCCGACCCGGTGCGGTCCGCGGTCAAAACCTCCGCGCCCGAAGGCACTTCCACTTCCGCCGCGGCAGACATGGGAGGCGGAACAGTGCGCTTCAATTCCGCCGGCTGCGCCGCAGCCGCCGCTGGTCCCGCCGCCACCGCCGCTGCTCCTGCTGCCGCGCCCTTCAGAAAATTTCGGCGATCGACTACCGGCTTGGTTTGCCTGGCCATGAGATTGCACCTCGGTTTCCCGTGTATTTCTAATTTATATCACATGGATTGAGCGGGATGCCACATCGCAGGGCTGACAGTAGTGTCCTGATTGCACGACATCTCTCACGCTTGGATTTGAAGTTGCCGTGCATGAAGTTCGATCTTCTTGCCGTAAGGAAGGAAGGGTAGATCGGACGAAAAGCTCCGAATGGACGAGGCTCAATGGCCTTGACGGTTCAGCGGCTAATGCCCGCAAACCTGCAGGCATGGATATCGAGGCTGACGCCCCGACCTCCTTAAGGCCCCCGCCATTGCTATCCCGGAACACTGTCCCTCTGCGGCGTTGACGCTCCCATGCCGGAAGGCTATGTTCAAGGAGAAGGCCGTGGTGTGCTGGCGGTTCCCCCGGGGGCATTTTAACCTGGCGCTAGTACTTCCTGAGTACTGAAGGATTTACGCCAGTTCCGCGTCTGAGCTGCTTCCTGACCAGGCTGAGCCGGGTCAACGGGCAGGCACTGTACGCCCTCGCGTCAAACATAAGTGACCACCCTAACCAAAGCGGGCCGCTACGATCTGCGTGAAGAATTGGGCCGCGGCGCCATGGGCGTCGTGTTTCACGGATTCGATCCCGTGATCGGCCGGGACGTTGCGGTGAAAACATTGCGCCTGTCCGAAGCCGGGACGGGATTGTCGCGCGAAGAATTGATCGGCCGGTTCCAGACCGAAGCGCGCGCGGCGGGCCTGCTGACCCACCCGAATATCGTCGTGGTCTTCGACGCCGGCGAGGAAGATGGGCTGTTCTATATCACCATGGAGTTCGTGGAGGGGCGCAGCCTGCAGACGCTCATCGATTCGCGCCAGCCCTTCCCAGTGTCCCGCGTTTTGAAACTGATGGAGCAGGTCTGCTCCGCGCTCGATTTCGCGCACCAGCATAATGTCGTGCACCGCGACATCAAACCCGCGAACCTCATGCTGACTCCGGATGACGTCGTCAAGATCACCGACTTCGGCACCGCCAAGATTCTTCAATTCGGCACCGCGCAGACGGCGCACGTCATGGGGACGCCCTCCTACATGTCGCCGGAACAAGTTAAGGGCAAGCCCGTCGACGGCCGCTCCGATATTTTTTCCCTGGGCGTAATCCTATACGAATTGATGACCGGGGAAAAACCGTTTCCCGGACAGAACATCACCACGGTCATCTACAAAATTATCAATGAAGAGCCCATCCCGCCGAGGTCGCTCGACTCTTCTATTCACCCGGGTCTCTCGGCGGTGATCACCCGGGCACTGGCGAAGGAGCCCGCCGCGCGGTTCCAGAGTTGCCATGAATTCTTTAACGCTTTGAAGAATTTCCACGAAATGGGGGACCCGGACGCGACCTTGAGAATGTTGCCGGTCACTTCGCAGCCCGCGCCGGGGAAGGGCCGCCCTGCCGCTCAACCGCCTCGGATCGCCGCTGTTCCTGCGACACCAATTTCCACTGCGCCGGACCCGTCGGCCCAATTCATGTTGCCCGTTATGGTGGAAGAGAAAGCCCAGAAAAGGCCCGGGGGCCTGCTGCTCACGCTCATTTTGCTCGGAATTATTGGCTATTCGGGATATCGCGTCTACCCGCCTCTGTTGGATTTGTGGCAACGCGCCCGCGAACCCGTGGAATCGCCGGCGATTCCGCCAAAAGCATCATCCGCGCCGCAGCCGTTAAACATCGAGAGCACCAATTCGAAACCGGAAGCCCAATCCGAAGACGTGCCGCAGACTACCGCGCCGGCGCCGGCAACCGTTGCCGCGCCAGCAGAAAAACCCGCCCAGCGGAGTGCGCCGGAACTGGTGGCCGTGCCGCCAGCCCCCGATACCTCGGTGAAGCCGTCCGAACCTGCTCTTGCGACCACCAGCAGTGCCGATAAATCCGTTGCGCCGCAAAAGCCGGCGGCTCCTGCGGGACCTTCACCGGCGCGTCTGCTGGAATCGAAATTGCGCGCTGAAATAGCCGGCCAGCCACTCGCCGACAAAGTTGCCATTCAGGTTACGGCAAGCGCTCTCACACTTTCTGGCTCTCTGACCCTCGCCGAACACCGTGCCCTTATGGGGCACCTTCGTACGGTTCCACCCGGGGTTCGAGTGATCGACGACACCGGATATGCCGAGGACCCGAAAGCAATGCCCGCGCCTGCTTCGGCGGGCTGGATTTGGGTGCGTTCCTCTCCGCCTGGCGCCAGAATTCTTGTGGACGGTGCGGAGACGGGCCTGCGCACTCCGGCACGATTGGAATTGCAAGTGGGAGAACATGAGGTGCGCCTGGTGCGCCGAGGGTTTGGGACCACGCACAGGAATGTAGTCGTGAATCAGGGCCAGACCATGCAAATGACGGAAACACTGCCGACAGAACAACCTTTGTAATATGTGGTATTTACAAATTTTCCTTGGGCAAGGCAGAGTGCGTGAGAGGCGTCGCTGAAGGTTTTGTCTTCCTATAAACGCGTCTCCCGCCTTTGTAACAATTCTATCCAATCCGTCCGGTTCTGTTAATTCTTAGGCATCCGAGGCTGAGCAATCCGCTTTTTTTCAACTGCTTGGAGGCACATGCTGACGGCAGGCGGCATGCTCTTTAGAGTTGATACCTGTATGCCCAATTGCATGCTGTGAGATAAGAATTGCCGCATGAACGAACCTGGAATCGGTAGTTTGCGGCAAGTCCAGGTACCTTACGCCATTTCAGCTAAGGACCGCTTTCAGAATGAAAGTCCTCGACAATTCGAAGATCAAACCCAGCGAGGATGTTCCAATTGTAAACGCCATTCCGATTGCGTCGCGTAGATTGGAGCCTGTCGCCACCGAAGTCGTTCCAGTTCGCCCGGCTTTTTCGAATGCCGAAACTGCCATCATTTTCTTTCTCCGGCAATTCCGCGTGCTATTGGGGGCGGCGCGCCTGTATCAACGAAACCATCCGCGACTGATGGAAATCCTGGCCTCCACGGAGCAACAGTTACGCATCGCGCTGGCGGCCCGCTCTCCCCTGGTGGTAGCGGTGGAGCCGAAGGGAATGCTCCTGCCACGCCAGGAAAGCAGCGCCAGCGAGCTGCTGCATGACCCCCGCGGCGAATTGCGCGCTCTTGCGGAAGAACTTCTGCGCAGCGGCATCTGTTCGATCCTGTTCACTCATCCCATCAACATCGGCGAAATGGATTTAATGGCGCATGAAATCAGCCAGGTTCCGCGCACTGCCAGTCCAGGCGATACCGCCTCGCGAAAATTGTGGGACAACTGGATCAGGAATCGCGGCGTGCTCGGGATCCGCATCAACATGCCCACCGAGCGGCGCGATTCCCTGTTGCTGGCGAGCCTTATGTCCGCGGTGCTGGCCTACGACAATGCGGCGCAACATTCCTCTTACTCTCGCGCGGTGCGGAAGATGCCGGAGGCGAGCTTCGAGCAGATTGCCGCCACGTTGCGGGTATTGGCAAAATTGGCGCCGCCCGACGATCCGGAGATGCAGCCCACGACCGAAGACATGGCCAGGCGCTTTCATTCCGTTGTTTCGGGAAGCGAGCAGTTTTGCATTTCCCTGATTGTATACGGAGTCTCGCACGTCAAGCCGCGCGAGGGAGAAACACTGAAGCCGTATCTGGAGAGGCTGTCGGACGAGTTGGTCCTGGCATTTGTGAATCAGGAATTCAACGCGAGCCGGACAACACCCCCGGGGCTGGCGCCCTTGCTCGTCCGCCTGGACGAAGAGCGCGGCCAAGCTGACAACACCGGAAACAGCCGGCTGGGCGGGTCGCAGCACGACGAAGTGCGCGTCTCCGCTTTATGCGAAAAATTCTGGAACGCGCTGCCCGCCCGAGTGAAAGGCAAGACCTTGCGGAGCCGCGACGCCTGGTGCGTGCCTGCGAGCGCGGTGGCTCGCTACCTGGAACCGCTGGCCCTGGCCGCCGAAAAAAAGAAAGCCGATGCGGCGGCGCGCGAAGGCCGCGCTGTACTGCTGGCGTACGCGCGTTGCCTCGAATCGGAAGAGAGCAAGGCGCGCCGCGCCGTGGCCGCGGGGCTGGCGGAAATCGCGCCGCAAACGGAACGATTGTGGCCTCATTCCTCTGCAGCCGATTTCGGGCGAGGAATTGTTCAGGCTCTTCTACAGGAAAATTCGCCGGGAATCGCGGGACTGCTTTCCGCAGCGGTCGAGAAGTTGGCGCGCACGTCGCTGATGAAACGCGAATACGCCGAATTCGAGCGAATCCTCGAAACGCTCGAAGCTTCGCCACGGGACGACGAACACGCGCATATTTCGACCCTCGTCGGCCGCATTCTCAGCGACGAGCAATGGCTCTATCTGGTGGACGAAGCCCTCTCCGCCCGGCCACTCAACCCGGTCATTCCTCGTTTGGTAAAAAGGTGCCCGGACCGCTTGATCGACCGGCTGGGCTTGCTGCTGACAGCGGTCAACGGCCTGAATTCCCTGCCCTCGATGGTGCGTCTGATTCACGGAGCGGGCGAGCCGGTGCTCGGCGCTCTGGAAACCCGGTTGTACGAGGCGCGCCGGCAACGAACCGCGACCGCCATTCATCTGCTTGCTTCCGCAGACCCGAAACGTCTGGCAGGCGCCCTACCCAGGGCGCTGGCGAGCTGGGAATGGAGTTTGCAGGACCTTGCCGCAACCGAACTCATGAAGTGGACGAATCCACCCGTGGTGGCGGCGACGGCGGAAGCTTTTCTCGCTACGCTGCCGGAAGCGCACGCCATGGTTGTCCCCTGCATGATCGATCACCTTGGAATTGCAAATGAGACAGCGGCCGTTCCCACGCTGCTTCTCATCGCGGAAGGCGAGCATGCGGCGCTGCGAGACATTTATTTCCGGATCAAAGCCATTGAAGCCCTTGGGAGGATGCGTGTGCCGGAGGCCGCTCCGGTGTTGCTTCGAATGGTAAGGCAGCGCAACGGCCTGGCGCATGGCGAACCGGCCGCGCTGCGTTCCGTGGCCGAAGAAGCGCTGAGCCAGCTGGAAAATCGGTCCTCTTCCGCGCGCGCCCGGCTGGCGGAAAGCGAGCGGTCGAAACCCGGCGTGACACACTCACGGCCTCGGCGATACCTTCGCGCGCGCCTGCAGAACCCGATGCCGGCTGTTATCACGGGAACTCGCGGCGGGTCCGCGCGGGTTCGTACACTCGCGCTTGGCGGAGCGTTCCTGGAAACCGATCAGCGCCTGGCGCCCGGTGATTCCATTCAATTGGAAATTCGGATCGGGCTTCGCAAGATTCAATCCACCGCCGTCGTGCGGAACATCACGGCGATTGGAGCCGGCGTTGAATTCGTCCACCTGAGGCCGCGCGACCGCGAGCGCCTGCGGCGCATCGTCACGCAGCTGCTCAAGTAGATTTCAACAATTCTAATTTCTCGCGACAACCTGCTTGCGGAGACACAACCCAATTTCCTAACAACCGGGCGCGGAGGTTCCGTAGCGCCGGCGGGACGCCGGCGCTACAACTTCCATCAATCTTCTTCGGAATTGGGGGTGGAGAGCAAAGGCCGGGGAAACGTTTCGACAGGCTCTATTTGCGGGACTTCCGCGCTGCCGACGCCCATCTCCCTAAACTTGCGGGCGGAGGGAATCAGGCGGCTGTCAAAAGAAGCCACGGCATTGTTGTACGCTTTGCTTGCGCGTTCCAAACCCTTGGCGATTTCCGAAAGGTGCTCGGCGAACTTCACCACGCGATCGTACAATTCCTTGCCGAGATCTTTGATGCGCTCCGCGTTTTCTGCGACCAGTTGCTGTTTCCACCCGTAAGCAACCGCTCTCAGCAGGGCGATGAGCGTGGTGGGGCTGGCGAGAACGACGCGTTTATCAATGGCGTCCTCGATGAGCGTGCGGTCCTGCTCCAGGGCGGCGCTGAAAAACGATTCCCCGGGAACGAAAAGAACGACGAATTCCGGCGTGGGTTCAAATTGCTTCCAGTATTCCTTCCCCGATAAACCTTTGATGTGCTCTCGGACCAGGCCGGCATGCTGCATCATGGCTTCGCGGTATTCCGCATCCGACTGCGCGCTGACAGCCTTGAAAAATGCGTGCAGCGGCACCTTCACATCCACCACGATTTGCGTGCCGCCCGGAAGATGGACAATCAGATCCGGGCGCAAGCGGCCTTCTTCCGTGTCGACCGATTGCTGTTCCTGAAAATCGCAGTGGGGAGACATCCCCGCCAACTCGACAACCCGCCTCAGAGTCAGCTCGCCCCACTTTCCTTTGATCTGCGGCTGCTTGAGGGAATTGACCAGGCTCCCCGTTTCCTCCCGCAATTCCTTATTGGTAGTGGCCAGGAGTTGCACCTCGCTGCGAAGGCTGCCGTACGCTTCCTGTCTTGCGGATTCGACGCGGGCCACTTCCGAGCGCAGGTCTTTCAGCGCCGTTTCGAGCGGGTCCACCATGGACTGGATTGAAATCTTGCGCTGCTCGAGATCCCCTTCGGCCTCTTTCTGTAAGGAATCGAACTTCGACTTCGCGAGCTCCATGAACTGGTCGCTGCTGGTTTTCAGGGCCTCGCCGGCCAGCGCCTGGAATGCATCTCGAAGCTTCACCTGGGCGTCATCGAGCAAACGCCTCTGTTCGATTAGATTCGCCCGTTGCGACTCGGCCTCTTTCTCCGCGGCGGCGCGCAGCTTTTGTTCCTCTTCAATTCTCTTCTGCGAAGCTCGCAATTCCTGCTGCAATGCGTCGTTTTGTCTTTTTAACTCTTGAACCGTGCCATCCAGATTTGCCGCCCGCCTCTCGAGTTCCAGCCGCGCCGCGCCAGCCGAAGATTTGGCCAAGGCCCAGGCGACTGCAAAACCTGCCGCAAGGCAAGCGATGGCAATCAGTATTCCGGTTCCTGTCATGAAGGCGCCTTGAGCGAAGGAGCTTGCGAAATTTAGCGTCCGCGGACGAGATTCTACCATGTCGCGAGTGGCACAGGCTTCAGCCTGTGGGGTTTCCTGAGAAGGCCAAATCAAAATCCACATGCTGAAGCGTGTACCACTAAAAAACGATGCAGGATTGTGAGTATCGCGGTTAGTTGAGTTCCCGCCAGGCGGAGTCCAGCAGCGAGGCGAGCGGTGCGGCGGGGTTATCATCCAGCATGCTCTTTAGTTCGGCGCGGATTTGCGGCAAATCCTGCGGCGCCTTATCGATTTTCAATAGAACTTGATCGATCCGCGCGGGCCAGCCACCGGAGGCGATTTCCCGGGCTTCGGCTAGGCGTTTTCTGGCTGATTCCAGATCAGGCAGGCTTGCGTCAGCGGAGATGAGCCTCGCCGAAACCGAATAGTTTCCGCCCGTCACGAACTGCACTTCTAGCGGCGCGGTATTTTGTTTGCCGCCGGATGTTTTCAGGCGCTGCACGTTTCCTTTCGGCAGTTGAATCACTTCCGGCGATCCGTTGCGAACCTCAAGGAAGAGCGGCTCGGTTGTGCCGTGCGCGCGCACAATGAGTTTCCCCGTGGAACCTGCATTCACCGCTTCAGCGGGGCCGCTGAATTCGAGCATCACGGCCGAAACATGAAATTGCCCCGCCTCCAAGCCAGCCACTGTGACGCGAAGGTTGGCGTCACCAACGGGGACGCGCGAGCCAGGCAGCGCCACAAGCGAAACCGGCGAGGACGCCAGGACGAGGCAAGGATCGTCGGACAGATAGACGTGATTCGAATCCGCCCCTCCCCGGAAGCCGGAGCCCTCCAGAGTGAACCGATCGTGGATGGCCAGAATGTGCGGGTAGGAATCCACTTTGACCACTTCGGAGGGCTTACCCGGCCCCACGTGCGGGCCGGAATCTTTCGCAGCCACCACAATCGCGGACGCGCTGATTCCATTGGCTGAAGCTTTTGCAACGATTACGCCCGGTTGATCGGTAGCCTTAAACAAGGCGCGCCCGGTGGCGTCGGTCGTGACTTTCTGGCCTCCGGAGAGTTCCACCGCGACGTTGGGTAATAAACGGCCCTGGGAATCGAGCACTGCCAGCGTGGCTTGAGCACCGGCAAGGACTTTGGGAGGCAGGATGATCAGGCGCGGTGCGGGGGAAGCGGGTGATTTGGGCGGTTGTTGGGCCGCCGGGAGCGTGGTGCACACGCTCACAAGGAGGAGGAAAGCCAAGCTGCAGCCCGGCACTCTAAGACGAACCCACGCACGTCCCATAGCAGGAATTCTACCGCGGCAGGGGCAAGAGAGAGAAATCGGCGGGAGGGAGAAATATTTTTGCTTGCCCTACCCAAGTGTTGCCCGTGTTGGACTCCCGGGAACGCCATTCTCCCGAAAGGCGTTGTTGAAATCGCCAATCGGGAAATTGGCGCTCCCGGGTTTCAGCGCCACGTTTGCGCGGCAGGTTGGGAATTCCGAGTGATCTAATTTCTGAAGGAAGAAAAAGCGACGGCGGGACGCCCTCGCCACAACGCGCAACCTGCTGATCGCTTTCTAGTGATTTCCGGACAGCAAATCACGGGGCGTGTTCAACTATTGTTTGCCAAGTAGAAGATCTTTGCTTCGAGGAACAGGCGATACAACTCCGGATCGAGTTCCTTACCTTTTACGGACATTTCAAGGATACCGAGTGCATGGTCGGAGTCGACGGCTTTTTTGTAGGGCCGGTCTGAGGCGGACAGGGCGTCGAAAATATCGCAAATCGTCATGATCTTCGCCTGGATGGGGATCTCATGGCTCCGCAGTTTGTAAGGATAACCCGTTCCATTCAATTTTTCGTGATGGGCTCGGACGATGCGCGGTATCTCGCGGATTTGTTTGGTCCACGGAATCTGCAGCAAGAAATTGAAACTATGAACGACGTGGGATTCAATCTGGAGGCGTTCCTCCGAGCTGAGGCTTCCCTTCGGAATGGAAAGGAAGCGGACTTCTTCCGGCGTGAGGACCGGCCTCTCGACGCCCCGCGGATCACGATAGGTCTGTCTGGCAATTTTGAAGAGACCGTCAAACCCACTCTTCGCAAGCACGGTCGGCTCGTTGGCTTGAAGGACGGCCTCGAAGCCGCTTTCCATCTGGGCCCTGCGGAGACGGTATACCTCCTCAAGGTTCTCGATCCGCGCCAAAGCCTCCGGCCGGTCCAGCTCCAACAGGAGCCGGACCTTTTCGCGCTCCATGTTCGCTTCCATCTCCTTGTAGAGATAGTCGAAGCGGTTTGCGATGATGTCGATTTGCTTCGGATAAAGTTTCTTGGACTTGATCAGCACATCCTCGCGCACGCCGACTTTTCCGAAATCGTGCAGGAGCGCGGCGTAACGGATCTCCTTCATTTGCTCGGGAGAGAAATGAATCGAGGCGTACGCGCCTGTATCGACACGATCCACAATCTCGGCAAGCCCGACGGTCATTTCGGAGACCCGCAAAGAATGGCCTGAAGTCGTGGGATCGCGCTGTTCAATGGCCTTGACGGATGCCTGGACGAAGCCTTCGAAGAGCTTTTCAATGTCCTGATAGAGGTGGCCATTTTCGTAGGCGACGGCGGCCTGCGAGGCCAGAGAAAGCGCCAGCCGGACCGCCCGGGGGGAAAATGGGCGCACCTCGCGGGCTACAACTTCCGCGCTCGTGAGGCGCGATTTGGGATGAAGTTTGCAGTTGATGAGCTGCAGGACGCCGATGACCTCGTCGCGTCCATTCTTCATGGGAAGCGTCAGCATGGAGCGGGTACGGTAGCCGGTTTCCTTATCGTAGCGCGGGTTGAAACGGTAAGGACGATCGCGGGGTATGCGCCGGGCATCGCGCAGGTTGATTACTTCGCCGTGCAGCGCGGCATACCCGGCAAGAGAATTCTCCTCGAGGGGGAGTTCGAATTCGGCGAAGGGAAATTGCACGCTGTCGTTTTGGGTCAGTTTAAAACGGAGGTGGCGTTCGAACGGGCCGGCGGACAAAACATCCGGGCGCGTCTCCTCAACAAGGTAAAGAGAGCCTGCATCCGCGCCCGTGATCTCACGCGCCTTCAGGAGGATCAAATTAAGCAGCGCCCCAATTTCGCGTGTTTGCGACAGGGCGATGCCGATGCGATTCAATTCCTCCATCTCGCGCTCGGCCCGCGCCAGTTCGGCCCGCGCGGCACGCTCCCGCTGCGCCAACTCGATGTTGGCTACCGCGGCGTCTACCGTCCTGCGAACCAGGGAGGGATTGGCTTTGCGCGGAAGCGTTGCGAAGCAACCGGCGGGGTTCTGGCTTGCGCCGTTGCGCGAAACGCCGATGAGCCGGACGCGCGTGGCCCGCCGCACCAGGCGCCGCAGGGCAATCAGGTCGCCTGCCCCCAGATCGGCAAAACATACGACAGGGAAATCACCCAGCTCCGCTGCGGAAATCCGCCGGCCCGGCAAAGCAGGAGGCAGCGCCCGAAGCGCATAACGGCGACTCAAGGGACGGGCAAGTGGTGCGGCCGGGGAGTGCTCAAAATACCAGATTTGTGCGCGTTGCCGCATGTGAGAGGTTGCGGATGCTGCAGGGGTGGGATTTCTGCTTGCTCCGCTACGAGCAGTATATCGAAATTGGCAGGTCGCGCCTAGTAAGTCAGAACTCGAGGTGTGCTGAAAGGATGTAACTTCTTACGTCACAGACTATTGCGGTCTCATTGCCAGTTTGCTAGTCTGAATTTCGGCGGACCAGTAAGCATCGGGATAATCAAGTTTCGTACTGGTACAGGTTCGGTGTGGAATCGGTCTAAATGTTTGAGAAGCCTGAGACCTAACCGCCAGCCGATTGAGGCGCCTTTTGCATATTGAAGCCGGCGCGCGCACCGACCTTGGGCGCGTCCGAAAAAACAACGAAGACTGTTATTTGATCGAACCCTCGCTGCAGTTGTATGTGCTGTCCGACGGAATGGGCGGAGAAGCGCATGGCGAGGTGGCAAGCAAACTTGCCGTTCAGACGGTCGTGACCCATTGCAGGCAGTCTGAAAACAGCCGGGCGACTCCCATCTTCGGGGAATCCAGCCCGGAGGTTTCCGAACGGACGAATCGCCTGGCCAGCGCGATCCATCTTGCGAACCGGAAAGTATTTGAGACGGCGGCCTCGAACTCCGAACAGAGAGGCATGGGAGCAACCGTAGTGGCCGCGTGGATCGAGGGGCAAAGACTGTCCCTGGCGCACGTGGGAGATAGCCGGGCGTATTTGCTGCGGGCTGGCTCAATGGACCAACTGACAGCCGATCATTCCCTGGTGGCCGAAAAAGTGCGTGTGGGAATCCTGACGCCGCAGGAAGCCGACGCCAGCGAAATGCAAAGCGTGTTGACGCGCGCGGTGGGAACCAGCAGCACGGTTGAGGTCGACACGGACGAACAGATCTTGCTGGTCGGGGATTTCGTGCTGCTTTGCTCGGACGGGCTGACGCGAATGGTCAGCGACCCTGAAATCGCGAGCACGCTTCTGACCAGCGCGACCGCCCAGGAAGCTGTCGAGCGGCTGGTGGACCTGGCCAACGACAACGGCGGCGTGGATAACGTCAGCGTGATCGTTTTACGCGTCGTCGATAAATCGGAAAGCGTGTTCCGGCGCCTGAAGATATGGAACCGACATTCCGGGTAAGGCTGCGGAGTCATCGACCGGAAGAGAAGAGCCATGTCCAGACTGGTCCTGAAATTTGAAAGCGCGGCGCTGAAAGAGGTTCCCCTGGGAACGCGTCCGGTGACGATTGGGCGCGCTCCGGACAATGATATTCAAATAGATAATTTAGCTGTTTCCAATTACCACGCGCGTGTGTACCTCGAAGCCGGGTCCCTGGTGGTCGAGGATTTGAACAGCCTCAACGGTTCGTTTTTAAACGATATTCGCGTCGAACGCGCCTTGCTCAAGGACGGCGACGCCATCCTGATCGGCAAGCATGAAATCCTGGTGGATCAAGCGCACGACGTGGCCGTCCCGACGGATGGGATGCGCAGAGCCCCGGCGCCGCGCGTGAGTGAAACCATGATCCTGGATACTCACGAACGCCGCAAGCTGTTCGAAGCGGCCGCCGCGGCGGGCGAGCGATCCCAGATCTCCCCCGAGCGTTCGCGCGTCCCGACGCTCACCGTGCTGAAGGGCCGCACCGATCAAAAAGAGTACCGCATCGCGGGCAAACTGACCGTAATCGGCCACTCCAAAATGGCCACCGTCCGGCTCCGCGGATGGTTCACGCCGGAAATAGCGGCGCAGATCAACAAGCACGAGGACGGCTACTACCTGGGCCGCGGGAACCAGGTGCCGAAAATCAATGGCATCAGCATCCAGGGCCTGACGAAACTCAAGGATGGAGACTTGATCGAAGTTGGCCGCGTGCGGCTCAATTTCTTATATCGTGATTAACCTTCCGCCGCGCCCTCAGATACAATCCCCGCATCATGCCAGGAACTTCCACGGGCGGTAAATCGCGTCGCGCTTTGCAGGTCCCGCGCGAATGGTTGCGGGCGTGGTGGGGCCGGCGCGTTCCCTTTGCCATCAGCGTGGGGCTGACCGCATTCGCGCTGACGATCTACGCGTACACCTTTATAGGCGACCGTCCGACGGCTGTGTTTTCCTTCATTAGCCGGCTGGAGCTGGATGCGCTGGACCTGCGATTTCGTCTGCGGCCGGACCGCTACAAGCATCCCGATCCGCGCATCATCATCGTGGACATCGATCAGCGTTCGCAGGAAATTCTGGGCCGCTGGCCGTTCTCGCGCACCTACTTCGCGAGCGCGCTCGATGCTCTGCGCGAGGACGGCGCAAAAGTCGCGGCTTTCGACATCACATTCAGCAAGCCGGACGAAACCGCCGCGCCGATTCGCGAGCTGCGGCAAACCGTCATCGCGCGGCAAAAGCAGGGAGGGCGGACGGACCCGCGCGTGATCGCGGATCTCGACCGGCTGTCGAAAGAATATGACGGGGACGAGCAATTTGCGCGGGCCATCGAGCGATTTGGAAACGTGGTCCTGGGAAATTTCTTCCTATATTCCGAATACGACTTGAAGGGTGTTGATGACACGACGCTGGACCGCTACGCCAATATTCTCGCCGATTTTCCATTCCCGCAAGTTCGCGCTGCAAATCCGCAAACCGGGCAGCGCGACCTCCGGCATCTGATTCAGGGTTTCGGCGAACCGTACGATCTGCTGCCGAAAGGCACGCAGGCCAATATTGAAATTCTCAGCGACGCACTGCGCAACGGGCGCGGCGCGACCGGATTTTTCAATGTCGAGCCGGACGCGGACGGCGTGGTGCGCCATTCCCTGCTGGTGCTTCCCTACGGCCGCTCGAAAAACCTTGACGACTGGGACCTCTACGGCTCGCTTGACGTGCAGGCCGTGCGCCTCTTTCAGGGATTGCCCGACCAGCAGATGGTGCTCGATTTCAGCGAAACGGGGGTCACGGCGCTTGAGTTCGGCCCCTCGCTCATCATACGGCCCGATGCCGTCGGGCGAATGATGATCGACTACGAAGGTGATGTCGCAACCTACCCGTATGTTTCGATCGCCGACGTGGTTAGCCATAAATTTCCTGCGGGAACCTTCAAAGGCAAAATTGTCCTGGTGGGCGCATCGGCGACGGGAATCGGGGATTTACGCTCGACGCCGTTTGGCGGGATCAGCTATCCGGGCGTCGAGATCCACGCGAATTTAATCGACAACATCCTGAACCGGCATTTCCTAGTGCGCGGGGCGAATCAGGTTGCCGTGGATTTGCTGCTGATCATTCTCATGGGCGTGCCGCTCGGATTGTGGCTGGCGCTGGCGCAGCCCCGATCGATGCTTTTCGGCGCCCTGCTGCTCGTGCCCTTCGGATTTGGCGTGTGGTACGCCTTCTTGCATGGATGGTGGCTGAACTTCATTATTCCGTCCGGAACGCTGGTCGCCAACGTGGGCTTTGTCGCAGTGTATCGGGCGCTGGTCGAGGAAAAAGAAAAGCGGCGCGTGCGCGGCGCGTTCCAGCAATACCTGAGCCCGGAAGTGATCCGCCGGCTGCTTGAAAACCCCGATCTGGTGAAGCCGCGGAAAACGGAAATCACCGTGATGTTCAGCGACGTGCGCGGGTTTACCAGCATTTCGGAAAAACTGGACGCGCAGGAACTCGCCGCGCTGCTCAACGAATATCTGACGGACATGACGCAAATTGTATTCCGCCACGACGGCACGCTCGACAAATACATCGGCGACGCGGTCATGGCGTTCTGGGGCGCCCCTTTTGAGGCCCGGGACCACGCGACCAAAAGTTGCCATGCCGCGCTCGAAATGATCGCGCGGCTCAAGGAAATGCAGAAAAAGTGGAGATCCGAAGGAAGGCCGGTGCTGGACATCGGCGTGGGGCTCTGCACGGGGGTCGCGTCAGTAGGCAATATGGGCTCGACCCTGCGGTACGGGTACACGGCGCTCGGCGACATCGTGAATCTTTCCTCGCGCATCGAGGGACTGAACAAGGAATACGCCACGCACATTCTCTTGAGCGATACGACTTACGCGGCCGTGGAAGATCCGCTCCTCGTCTTCCGGGAACTCGATCTCATCCGCGTGAAGGGAAAATTGCTGCCGGTCACGCTGTACGAACTGGTTGCAGCGCGCGGCACTCCGGAAGGCGATGCTCCCGATCTGGAACAACGTCTTGAATTTTTTGCGCAGGGGCGCGCGTGTTACCGCGAGCGGCGCTGGCAGGATGCGCAAATCGTCTTTGAAAAATTACTGGAGCGCTGGCCCGATGACGGCCCCGCGCGAATGTACCTGAATCGTTGCAAGGAATATTTCGTGGCAGGCCCCGAGGAAAATTGGGATGGCGTCTACGTCATGACGCACAAGTAGGACGGGCTTCAGCCTGTCTGGTTTTGATCTATTTGGGGTGTCGCAGCAAGTCAAAAGCAGACAGGCTGAAGCCTGTCCTACTTACCCCGGCGGCCATCGAAAATCGCGGCCGCCCAGCAAATGCAGGTGCAGATGGAACACCGACTGGCCTGCGCCGCGTCCGTTGTTCAGTACCGTGCGATAGCCGGCCGTCAGTTTGCGCTCGCCTGCAAGTTTTGCGGCGATGAGTTGCAGCTTGCCGAGCATGGCTGTGTCTTCCGCGGTTGCATCCGATAGCGAGACCAGATGCTTTCTCGGGCAGATGAGGACGTGGCTCGGCGCCTGCGGCTGGATATCCTCGAAGGCAAAAATGTCCGCGTCTTCGTATACCAGTTTCGACGGTATTTCCTTTTTTCCGATTTTGCAAAACAGGCAGTCATCCATGAGGGGCACCCCGAGTTCAGAGTTTACAGTTGAGGATTAAGAGTTGAAAGTCCTACATCGCGTCTACTTGATCTCAAGACCAGCCGGCTGGTCGAGGCGGATTACGAAGGTCTGAAATCCGTCGCTATTTTTCAGCTGCGCGGCGAGCTCCTGCGCGGCATCCGGGCTGGGGACCTGGCCGACGCGCACGCGGTAGAAGTGGCCCGTCGGTGCGCCAAAGTCCTGTATGAAAATCGGCTGATAGCGCGCGAGCAGGCGGTCGCGCAGCCGCTCGGCGTTGGCCCGGTCCGTGAAAGCGCCTATTTGCACGGTGAAGTCTCCCACGGCGGGATTCGGGCCGGAGAGCAATTCGATGCGCACGGGAGCTGTGCCGGTGCCGATCATGTCCAGCGCCACTGCCGCGGCGCGCGCGAGATCGAGAATGCGGTCGCCAACGAACGGGCCGCGGTCAATTACGCGCACTTCGACGCCGCGGCCATTATTCAGGTTTGTGACGCGCAGGATGCTTCCGAACGGCAGCGTGCGGTGCGCGGCGACGAGCGAATTCATGTCGAAGATTTCGCCGTTTGCCGCGCGGCGTCCATTAAACGGGATTCCGTACCACGAGGCCGTTCCTTCCTCGACGAACATGCCGGGCACAAATGGCGAAGTTCGGGTCGGGGGTTGCGGCGCGCCGGGCGCGGAACCTGGCCGGGGCGGCGCCTTTGCGGGAGCGGATCCTGTTGGTGGAGGCGGTGGGGGAGGAGCAGTAGTGATCGGCTGGCGGCCGGCGCAACCGGCCAAAAGGAATGCGGAGAGTAACGGAGCAATCAGCGAGCCTGAATGCAGGAGCGGCGCCAGCCAAGCGGGCAGTCGTTCAGTCACCCCAGGCACCGCTTTTTTTTGAGCAATTGCAACGAGCTTCCTTTCCAACTTTCTCACGGACGATTCGGAATCCGGTGTGAGCCAGATTCGTGCGGGAAAACCTCGTGTGTCGCCCCAGCCGGGGCTTGCTGTTTATCCCGTTCATGATTTCCCACCGCTTTCGAGGCGGGCTACGATCTGCCGTCCCTTCGGGACTCCAACCAAAATGCTTTAAGACCAAAACACGATTGCGACGAATTTCGCGTCTGCGCGCGATTCCGGCTATTATAGGCATGCGAAATTTTTCGGGCAAGGAGACGCCGTGCCACTTTCCGTTCGATGGCGCTACAAATTAGACCGCTGGCGCAGCCAGATTGCGGCCATGTTTCACTCCGAGCCAAAACAATTACGCCCGCGGCTTTGCCCGGCCTGCGGGACGCTGGTCGGCGCGACGGCCACCAAGTGCCACCAGTGCGGCGCGAACATGACGTTTTCTTTCGCCGCCGCAAGCCGCTCGCTGGGCCGCTGGATGCCGCAGACTTCGCCGGTAACTTACGTGGTGCTGGCAATCTGCTGCGTGATGTATGCGCTGTCGTTTATCATCACGTTGAAACTCTCTGGTGGCGGCGGCGCGGGCGGCGGCATCATGAACTTGGGAGGAATTGCCACGCAGGTCAACTATCGTTTGGGCGCTTCGCTTCCACTACCTTACAACATCAGCCAGCCCTGGCGATTCGTAACGGCAATCTTTCTTCACGGCGGATTGTTGCATATTGGTTTCAACATGTGGGTGCTGATGGATATCGGGCCGATGGTCGAGGAATTGTACGGGTCGGCTCGATATCTCTTCTTGTATGTTGCGACGGGCGTGGCTGGTTACTTGCTAAGTTCTTCGGTGGGACACTTAAGTGTGGGTGCGTCAGGCTCGTTGCTGGGGCTTATCGGCGTGCTCCTCGCGGCTACTACTGGCAGGAAGAGCATGGCCGCGCAGGCTCTGCGGAGCGCGTTAATTCGCTGGCTGATCTACCTTGCCGTTTTGGGTTTCTTGACGAGAGGGTCGACTGACAATTTCGCGCACATGGGAGGACTCGCATCGGGCTATCTGCTCGGCCGCTTAATGCCGGATCGGACTCCCGCAGACTTGAGCGAGCGACGGCGCGCTGATTTTCTCGGATGGGCAGCGGGGATCGCCATTGCCGTCAGTTTCGCCTTCATGGTCGTGAATTATTTGCAAAGTGCGTAGAGGATTTTTGTAGGACGGGCTTCAGCCTGTCTTCAGTTCCGACCTGCCGGATATCAAAACCAGACAGGCTGAAGCCCGTCCTACTGGGGCTGCTGCTCGCTTACCCGGCGGGCAACCGTGAAGCAATAATGAAAGCCGGAGAAAACCGTGAAGCCGGCGACCAGATAGCCGATGATATTTCTGGCGAATTGCAGCCAGGCCCAATCCGTAACCGCCAGCAGGACCACGGCAAAGACGAGCAGGATTTGCAGCGCCGTGGTGGCCTTGCCCCAAATGCTCGGAGGGAAGGGCCGGTATCCGACGACCACCAGGATCACCGCGGCCGCCGTCATGAGCAGAACATCGCGGCTCAGCACAAGCGTGGCCAGCCACCAACTGATTTTCCGGTTCAGCGCCAAGACAACGAAGGAAGAGGACAACAGCAGCTTGTCCGCGATGGGATCGAGATACGCGCCTAACGCGGTCTTCTGGTTCAGCGAGCGCGCCAGTATGCCGTCCAGCCCATCCGTCAGCCCGGCAACGATCAAGATCGCGAGCGCCAGACCGTACAGGCGGTAATGGATGGTCATAATAAAAAACGGCAAAAATCCCAGCCGCAGAAAAGTGAGCTGGTTCGGGACGGTGAAGACGCGAGTGGCCATTTTGGGATTTCGTTTCCGCTTACACGAATAGAGCAAGATAGTCCCGCAAGGAGCGCCCCACGCGCTGCTCGAAGCGCCCGGAAAGCGAAGGAATCGATCCGTGCGGTTCGTCGAGCGCGATGCGCTCGATCCGTTGCATCGGGAAGAAGAGCGTGGGGAGCCCGATGCGCTCTCCCTCCGGGTCCATCACCTGCCGGATGAAATCGTCAAACGAATTCAGATCGATGCCGCGCAGCGTGACGCCGGAAGAGTTCATGGAAACCAGGGAGCCCCACAATTTTTCCTTGGGCGAGTGCAGGCTCACAATCACGATGGAGTTCGGTTCCAAGGATGCGCTCGCTTCGCTCCCCGCGCGCGGAGCTTCGTTTCCTTATGTGTTACAACGAAATCGTTTTCAGATTTTCGGCAATGAGCAATTTCGGCTCGGTCATTTTCTGCACGTCCGCGGGCGTCACGCCCGGCGCCACTTCGCGCAGGACCAGCCCCTCCGGCGTGACGGCAATGACCGCGAGCTCGGTCACGATCAGGTCCACGACCTCTAGGCCGGTAAGAGGCAAAGTGCACTTCTTGAGAATTTTGGGCTTGCCATCCTTGGTGGCATGCTCCATCGCGATGATCACGTAGGGCGAGCTGGCGACGAGGTCCATCGCGCCGCCCATGCCCTTCAGCATTTTGCCGGGGATCGCCCAGTTGGCGAGGTTGCCCTTCTCGTCGACTTGCAGGGCGCCGAGGACGGTCATGTTCACGTGCGCGCCGCGAATCATGCCGAACGAATCGGAACTGGAAAAATAGCTCGTCCCGGGAATTTCCGTGACCGTTTCCTTGCCGGCGTTGATCAGATCGGGGTCTTCCTCGCCTTCGTAGGGAAACGGGCCGACGCCGAGCATGCCGTTTTCCGATTGCAGCACGACGTCCATTCCCGCGGGAATGTAGTTGGCGACCAGAGTCGGCGTGCCGATCCCGAGGTTTACATAGAAGCCGTCGCGCAGCTCCTGCGCGACGCGCCGGGCGATCAGTTCCCGTTTGCTCTCCTCGGACGGAGCCATTTTCTTTCCTTCTGAATTTGAAACCATTTGAGTCATGGGCGTTTTCTCACTGTTCTTTTTTCAATATTTTTTTCGTAATTTACGCCCTGAAAAATCGCGTTCACGAAAATTCCCGGCGTATGCACCGACTCCGGAGGCAAGGCTCCCAGCTCGACAATCTCTTCGACTTCGGCGATCACGTAATCCGCGGCCGTGGCCATTACCGGATTAAAATTTCGCGCGGTCTTGCGATAGATGAGATTTCCCCAGCGGTCGCCTTTCCACGCCTTAATGAACGCAAAATCGCCGCGCAGGCCGCGCTCGAGAATAAATTTACGGCCGTTGAATTCGCGGACTTCTTTTCCTTCCGCGATCATGGTGCCGACGCCGGTCGGCGTGTAAAAGGCGGGAATTCCCGCGCCGGCCGCCCGCATGCGTTCGGCGAGCGTACCCTGGGGATTGAGTTCGACCTCAACCTCTCCGCTCAGCACCTGCTGCTCGAAAAGTTTGTTTTCACCGACGTAGCTGGCGATCATTTTTTTGATTTGATGCGTCTGGAGCAGCAGGCCCAGGCCGGCGTCCATCGTGCCCGCGTTATTCGAGGCCACCGTAAGATTTTTCGTGCCCTTGCGGCGCACGGCGGCAATGAGATTTTCCGGAACGCCGCAGGTTCCGAATCCGCCCGCGAGGATGACGGCGCCATCGAAAAGCTTTTCGATCGCCGCATCCGCGTTGGCCACACGCTTATCCATGGAAACAGGCTCCCTTTGTATGGTAGCTCGCCTCTTTAGAGGCGCGGGTTTTCCGCCAGACACGCAGAAAAACCCCGCATTTGAAGACGCGGGCTACAGCAAATCCGGCAGCAGATCCAATGCCTTCAATAGTGCCGGATATTTGCATAATTTAGTGATTACAGTTTACTGCAAATCGCGAAGAATCTTGTACAGTTCTCCGGCAGCCGAGAATTCCTCTTCGAGCGCGCGCGTCCGCAGATCGCTCCGCACCTGTTCCAGGGCCTGGATCATTTGATCCAGCACGCGCTCCAGATTGTCGCTGTTCGTGAGAATAATATCACGCCACACCGAATACGGGCTTCCCGCCAGGCGCAGCGCGTCGCGAAGACCTCTGCCGGCCAGCGTGACCGGCAAACCCGTTTCGTCCGTCTGGTCGCGAACGACTCCCGCGAGCGCAACAGAGAGAAGTTGAGGCAAGTGCGAAACCACCGCCGCGGCGCGGTCATGCGCTTCGGGGTCCAGCCACACCGGCTCCGCGCCAAGTTTTTCGATGAGCGCGACGAATCCCGCGACGCGCGGTTCGCCTTTGCCGCCGTCATTTTCTTTCGTTGAGGCTCGAATCAGCGCGTACTTTGATCCGCGAAACAAATTTGCATCTGCAGCGGCGATCCCGGAGATCTCTTTTCCCGCCATCGGGTGGCCGCCCAGAAAATGCGCCCTGCCTTTGCGGAATGATTCCGCCGCCACAGCGCACACCGATCGCTTGGTGCTGGATGCGTCCGTGACCAGCGCGTTCGGCGGGGCCAGCCGCGCGATTTCCGGCAGCAGCTCGATGGTATGTCCCACCGGCAATGCCACATAAACTAAGTCCGCACCGGCGACGGCGCGGGACAGGTCGGGAATCGCTTCGTGGACGGCGCCGCGTTCAACTGCGTGCCGCAGCACTTGCGCTTTGTCCCACCCAACAACTACCGAATCCGGAAAATATTTGCGAAGCGCGAGGGCGAACGAACCGCCGATCAATCCTGTGCCAACAATTGCCACGCGGCGGAAAGAGGCGGCCATGGCTTAAGCGATGTTCCGGCCGACGGCGGGGGCGATGATGCGCAGCTCGGCCATGAGTTTTTCAAATTGATCGAAGAAGAGTGATTGCGCGCCATCGGACAGCGCGTGCTCCGGATCGTTGTGCACTTCGAGGAGCAGCCCGTCGGCGCCGGCCGCGACCGCGGCGCGCGCCATCGGCGGAACTTTGTCGCGAATTCCAGTGCCATGCGACGGGTCGGCCAAAATCGGCAGGTGCGAAAGTTTCTTGATGACGGGAATCGCGGCGATGTCCAGCGTGTTTCGCGTGGCGGTTTCAAACGTTCGGATGCCGCGCTCGCAGAGGATCACATTGTGATTGCCCCCGGCCATGATGTACTCGGCGCTCAACAGGAGTTCTTCGATCGTAGCGGACATCCCCCGCTTCAGCAGAACGGGCTTGCTGACCGTTCCAAGCGACCGCAACAGAAAATAATTTTGCATATTGCGCGCGCCGACCTGGAAAATGTCCACATAGGGCAACATCAATTGAATCTGCGACGCATCCATCACTTCGCTGCACGCTAGCAAGCCGCTCTTTTCCGCCGCGTCGCGCAACATGACCAGCGCTTTCTCGCCATGCCCCTGAAAACTGTAAGGCGAGCTGCGCGGCTTGAACGCCCCGCCGCGAAGAATTTTTGCGCCGGCCTTCAAGACGCGATCCGCAATGACGCCGATTTGCTCAGGCGTCTCCACTGAACACGGTCCCGCGGCAACCACAACTTCCGCGCCGCCAATTCGCACGCCGCGCGGCAGCGCGACGACGGTCCCCTGCGGGCGAAACGCGCGGCTGGCCAGTTTATAAGGTTGCGTGATGCGCACGACTTCACGCACGCCGTCGAGGACTTCGACGTCCCGCGGATCAAAGTCCGCCGGAACTCCCACGGCGCCCAGAACCGTTTGCGACGCGCCCGTCGAGCGATGAATGTCGAATCCCATCGACACCAGACGGTCGATCACGTGCTGGATCTGTTCCTCTTTCGCGCCTTCTTGCATTACGACAACCATTGCAACTCCTGTTCCCCGTTACAAGAACTAGAATTCATTCCGCGAATTGCTGCCCGATCGTGCTCGCTAGAATTTCAGGGGCTAAAGCCCAATATTTCCCGACTTTTGAATGTCGCGGCTGAAGCCGCGACCCACAATGCTTGCTGGTAAGATAGCGTTCAGCCGAAAATCAAATGTGGCATTGTGGGTCAGGCCTTCAGACATGACATGAAGCCTGTCTCTGCCTCATGGGTTTTAACCCCTGAAACACGATGCGTGCGACTCTAACCTTCCTTTTTTCCGTCGCCGGCGTGCATCACGGCGCGTTCGACCGAACGCGCTTCATCCAAGATGCGCTCGAACAGGCGGCGAATCGCCGCATCCGGAAGCGGCCCGGGATTCGCGTGTGCCACGCCGTCGAGCACTTGCTTCTCTCTGTCCGGCTGGTAGAGCGCTTCGCCCGAAGCTCGCTTGATGCGCCCGATTTCGACGACGCAGCGCGAGCGTTCATTCAGTAGCTCGACCAGCCGCCGGTCAATCTCATCTATTTTTCGGCGCCAGTCTTCCACGCTTTTATCAGGCACACTCTTGTCCGGGGCACTCCTGTCCGGCCCGCTCATGCCTGTGGCTCCCGCCGGCTCATGCCGGTCACCGCCGCGCCTTTCAGCAACTTGACGCGCGCGCCCAGCGCCGAGGCGGCCGCATCCGCGTTTCCGGAGTGCTCGATCTCTTCCACTAATGCCGAACCGACCACGGCGGCGTCTGCCAATCCACCGAGCAACGAGACATGTCCCGGCAGCGAAATGCCGAAACCGATGGCAATGGGAAGCTCGGTGAAGAGGCGCACGCGCCGCGCCAGGGCCGGCAATTCGTCGGCGAGCTGATCCTTCGCGCCGGTCACGCCGGTGCGCGAAATCAGGTACAGGAATCCGCTGGTCGCTTTGGCGATGAGCGCCAGGCGTTCGTCGGTGGACGTGGGCGCGGCCAGAAAAATCGTGTCCAGACCGCGCGAAGACATTGCCGCGCGATAGTCGCCCGCTTCCTCGGGCGTGAGGTCGGTGATCAATACGCCATCGGCGCCAGCCGCCTTCGCGGCATCGCCGAATTTCTCGAGTCCCATTTGCAGAACTGGATTGAAATAGCTGAACAAAACGAGCGGCACTTGGGTCTTAGCGCGCAGGGTCTTCACCAGCGAAATGACGCCCGCGAGCGTCGTTCCGCCGCGCAGCGCGCGTTCGCTCGCGCGTTGGATCACCGGACCGTCGGCCACGGGATCGCTGAACGGCACGCCCAGTTCGACCACGTCCGCGCCCGCGTCGGCCAGAGCGAGCACGAACTGTTCAGTCGCGGCGAGCGTCGGATCGCCCGCGGTGAGATAGGCGACCAGTCCCATTTCGCCTTTGCGGCGCAGCTCAGCAAATCGCTGCGCGATGCGCGAGGGATTGGTCATCGTTGTGGTCGCATGTGCCATGACCGAAAGGTGGCGCGGGGTTCATTGTGGGGCTTTGCAAACCTGGGAACGCCAATCGGGAGATTGGCGTTCCCAGGCCGCAACCTCCACAGGCTGAAGCCTGCGCCACTAAAAAGCTACAAGTACCGGGCGAGGATCTCCATATCCTTGTCGCCTCGTCCGGATAAGTTCAGGATCACGATCGCGTCGCGGGACATTTTCGGCGCGCGCTCGATCAATTCAGCGAGCGCGTGCGCCGATTCGAGCGCGGGAATGATGCCCTCCATTCGCGCAAGCGTGCGCGCCGCCGCGACCGCACCGTCATCGCTCACGGCTGTGTACTCCGCGCGATGCCGGTCGGCGAGCCACGCATGCTCGGGGCCAATCGCAGGATAATCGAGGCCAGCCGAAACGGAATGAGTCGTCGCAATTTGTCCGTCGGGCGTCTGCAATACGTAGGAGTACGTTCCCTGCAATACGCCGGGCCGCGCGCCGGAGTATCCTGCAGCCGCAGCCATGCGCGCGGCGTGCTCGCCGAGCGTCGTGCCGCGCCCTCCCGCTTCTACGCCCAGCAATTTCACGCTCGCGTCGTTCAAAAATGCGTGGAACAAACCAATCGCGTTGGAACCGCCTCCAACGCATGCGACGAGCAAATCCGGCAAGCGCTTTTCAGCCTCTAAAATCTGCGCGCGCGCTTCGACGCCGATCACGCGATGAAAATCGCGCACCATCATCGGATACGGATGCGCTCCCAAAACCGAGCCGAGCAAGTAATGCGTTGTGCGCACATTGGTGACCCAGTCGCGCATCGCTTCGTTGATGGCGTCCTTGAGCGTGCGCGTGCCGGAATTCACGCCCACCACTTCCGCCCCCAGCAAACGCATGCGGAAGACGTTGAGCCGCTGACGCTCCATGTCCTCGACGCCCATGTAGACCACGCATTCGAGGCCCAGGCGCGCGGCAACCGTCGCCGTGGCGACTCCATGCTGCCCCGCGCCGGTTTCCGCGATGACGCGGCGTTTGCCCATGCGCACGGCCAGCAATCCCTGGCCGATGCAATTGTTGATTTTGTGAGCGCCGGTGTGCAGCAGGTCCTCGCGCTTGATGTAGATGCGCGGGCCGCCCAAGTGTTCTGTCAGTCGCGAAGCAAACTGCAGCGGCGTGGGGCGACCCGCAAAATTCTTGAGCAAGTAGTCGAGTTCTTTCTGGAAAACCGGGTCTTTGCGCGCTGCGTCGTAAGCGTGCTCGAGCTCCTCGAGCGGCGCCACCAGCGTCTCCGGAACGTAGCGGCCGCCGTAAGGACCGAAGCGGCCCTTCGCGTCCGGCCAGGTTTGTGTTGCGGTGCTCATTGTTTCCTTTGTTCCATCGAGCAGTAGTCCCGTTGCTGTAGGCCGCCTCTTCAGAGGCGGGGATTTCCGGATCGCTCGCAGAAAATCCTCGCCTCTAAAGAGGCGAGCTACAGGAATTCACTTACCCGCGGAATCCACCGCAGCGAACAGCGCGCGCAATCGCACGGGATCCTTGCGGCCGGGCCGCGCTTCGACGCCGCTGGCCACATCCACGGCGAACGGCTGCGCGACGCGAATGGCCTCGGCTATATTTTCCGGCGCCAGGCCGCCCGCCAGGATGATCCGTCCATAACGGCTCGCGGCGCGCGCCCATTTCCAATCCAAGGTGCGGCCTGTGCCGCCGTGCAATCCGCGCGCGAATCCATCCAGCAGTATGGCATCGGCCGCGCGGTAGCGGGCCAGCGAAGCGGCGCGAAATCCTCGCTTCACCTGGACCGCCTTGATCACGCCGTGCTTGCGCGCCAGTTCGTCCACTTCCGCGGGCGATTCCGCTCCGTGCAGCTGCACCGAACCGAGCCGCAGCGCCCGCGCCAGCGCATCCACCACCAGCGGCGGCCAATTCACAAACACGCCGACTGCTTCCACAAACGGCGGCAGACGCCGAATGATATTCCACGCATCCGCGGGGCTGATGGCACGCGGGCTGGGCGGATAGAAATTGAATCCGAGCGCGGAAGCCCCCAAGTCAATGGATAAGCGCGCGTCGTCCCACGTGGTGATCCCGCAAATTTTAACACGAGTCGGCATAGGATTTTGGTGGCACAGGCTGCAGCCTGTGCCACTTCAAGCGCCCAGCAATTGGCGCAGCGCCGCCGCCGGGTCCGGCTGGGCCATGAGATGCTCGCCGATGAGGAACGCGTCAAAACCAGCGGACCGAAGCCGCGCCAGATCGCCGTGAGTGTGCAGGCCGGATTCGCACACGGCGACGCATTCGTCGGGGATGGCCGCGATCAATTCTTCCGACGTTTCGACGCGCACTGCCAGCGTGCGCAGGTCGCGGTTGTTCACTCCCAGGACGCGCGCCCCCGCGGCCAAAGCCCGCGTCAACTCTTCTCGCGTGTGGACTTCGACGAGCGCCTCCATTCCGAGTTCGCGGCCGAGCGCAAGCAATTCGCCAAGGAGCGCATCGCCGAGTCCCGCAACAATCAGCAGAAACGAATCGGCGTCCGTCGCGCGCGCTTCCCATACCTGCCACGGATCAATGATGAAATCCTTGCGTAGCACCGGGAGACCCGCCGCCGCGCGCGCATCGCGCATGTATTTCAAATCGCCCTGAAAAAATTCCTCTTCGGTCAACACGGAGAGCGCCGCGGCTCCGGCGGCCTCGAAACTCTTTGCCAGCGCCACCGGGTCAAAATCGACGCGAATCAAGCCGCGCGAGGGCGACGCCTTCTTGAGTTCGGCAATCACATTCAGGGAATCGCGCGTCAGTGCGGCGGCGAAATCGCGGACGGGCTTCGCGTGTTTCACCCCGAAACGCAGCGCCGTCTCCGGAACGGACTTCTTGCGGTGGGCAATCGCGGCGCGGCGGGCCTCAATGATGCGGTCAAGCACAGCCCCGGATTTGGTTTCTGCCGCCATGGAAGCGTCTCCCGCCCCGAATCAATGCGAAATCGGAAACCATCATGCTATCGTCCGGCCGAAGGGGAGTCAATCGCGCCGAACTCAAAGAAACGAAACAGTTTGGATTGCCGATAAAGCGGAGGGCTGCCCGCCCCAAAACCGAGCGGCCTGCACAGAACCAACTGCGTCCACGAAACGCGGTCTTAAAGAGGCCTCTCCATCCCGTGTTCTTCGGGATGGAGAGGGCATTTTTACTTTAGAGTTGAGTCACATCCGGCCCTGACGATTCAAGTCATAGGTTGGCGAACCGCCTCCAAGCGGACTGAAACAGGAGGGCAGTGCCTGTTGCGCCTATTTTGCGCTCACCTGGATGATGGCGTCGGAATTGTTGAGAACAATCGTTTTTGCGGTGCCCGCCAGGCGAATCTCGACGAGCGACCGCGTTCCGTCCGGATTCACTCGTAAGAGGACGGTGTTTCCTGTGAACTTCATTCCGCTCTTCACCCAGACGCCGCGAGCCGTGGCGATGAACTGGCCTTCCCTCCACAAGGTTACCTGTACACTCGAATTGCTGGACTCCAGTGTCAGCTGGTACATCCCTTGCGGAATTTCCGCCCCGTTCATGGTGAAGGGCGCCTGCAGGAAGAAAGGACGCGCTGGATTCTTCTTGGCCTGAAGCGGGAAACTCGCAGCCAGTAAGATTAGCGTGCTGAGAGCAGCGTTTCTGATTTTCATTTATCCCCCGATCCGGGCCGCCGAATGCCTTTCCGTCGAGCGCAGCCTCTTGCGATGTTTCGATTTTGCTTATTGGCAGACTCAAGACCAGACTCAAATTGGCTGCCAACCAAATTGGCGTGCAATCCAAATTGGCCCGCGAGCCAATTTGGATTCAAATGCCACAACCTCACTTTGAGAGCGGTTAAGTCGCGTCCTAGACACAGTACTCAGAACAGTTGTGCGGGCGCTATCCGGATCTTGCGGTGAAAATCAATTTCCAACGGGCAAATCGGAGGATGGTAGAAAAACTGGGGGGCGTCCTGTATTTTCAAACTCGGAGTTTCGAAAGTACCTCAGCTTTTTCAGGAGCCGGCGTGCCGCCAGACGAACTGACCATCCTGGAGCGTGAAATTACGAATTGCCGGAAGTGCCCGCGTCTGGTGCACTATCGCGAGGGAGTGGCGCGCACCAAGCGGCGCGCCTATCGCGACTGGAGCTACTGGGGGCGGCCTGTGCCGGCGTTCGGCGATCCCCACGCACGCCTGGTCATCATCGGCCTCGCGCCCGCCGCTCACGGAGCCAACCGCACGGGGCGAATGTTCACCGGGGACCGCTCGGGAGATTTTCTGTTCGAGCGACTCTTTCGCGCGGGGTTCGCGAATCAGGCGCAATCGAAACGCGCCGATGACGGGCTGATCCTGAAGAAGGCGCTCATTTCGGCGGCCATTCGCTGCGCGCCCCCCGCCAACAAGCCCCTACCTCAAGAAATCCAAAACTGCATGCCCTATCTCGAACGGGAACTCGTGTTGATCCAGCCGCGCGCTATTCTTGCGCTTGGCGGCATTGCCCTCAATACGTATCTCGACTTGCTGAAGCGGCAAGGATGGATCGCCTCGCGCGCGCCATATCCATTCGCTCACGGCGCGAGCTTTGCGCTGCCGGGCGATCTCCCTCGCCTGTTTGCCGCTTATCATCCCAGCCAGCAAAATACGCAGACCGGGCGCTTGACGCCGGCTATGTTCGACCGCGTCCTCCGCATGATAGACAAATTTTTGGACGAATGAGCCGGGTAAGACGGGCTTCAGCCTGTTTGGTTTTGATCTAGTTTGGCACAGCTGGAAGCAGACAGGCTGAAGCCCGTCCTACTTAATCCGCGGGGGCATTGCCCTGGGCTGCGGTTTCGATCGTCGCCCTATGGCTGAGGCGTTTGGCAAGCCGGTCAAACGCGAGATAGACGACCGGGGTCGTGAACAGAGTCAGCGCCTGGCTGAAGATCAACCCGCCCACGATGGCGATGCCCAGGGGCTTGCGCAATTCCGCGCCCGTCCCGCCGCCCAGCGCCAGGGGCAATCCGCCCAGCATCGCGGCCAGAGTGGTCATGAGGATGGGGCGGAATCGCAACAGGCAAGCTTGATAAATCGCATCCACGGGATTCTTGCCGCCCTTGCGTTCCGCTTCGAGCGCAAAGTCGATCATCATGATGGCGTTCTTCTGAACGATTCCTATGAGCAGGATGATTCCTATGAGCGCAATGATGCTGAAGTCGGTGCGTGTAATCAGCAGGCCGAGAAGCGCGCCTACACCCGCCGACGGCAGCGTCGAAAGAATGGTGATGGGATGAATGTAGCTCTCATAGAGCACGCCGAGAACGATGTACACGGTCACCAGAGCAGCCAGCACCAGGATCGGCTCATTCGCCAGGGCGGCCTGGAAGGCTTGCGCCGTCCCCTGGAATCCCGCGTGGATGCTCGCCGGAAACCCCAGATCCTGCTGCGCCTGCTTGATGGCGTCTACGGCCTGGCCGAGCGAAGCGCCTTGTTTCAGGTTGAAAGACAGAGTCACCACGGGAAATTGGCCCTGGTGGTTGACGGCGATGGGAGCGAGTTCCGAGGAGTATTTGGTGAACGAGCTGAGCGGAACCTGCATTCCACTCGACGAGCGGACGTAAATCGATTTGAGCGCATCGGGATCCTGCTGGAAGGTCGGATTCACTTCGAGGACTACGTGATACTGGTTCAATTGCGTGAAAATCGTGGAGACTTGCCGCTGGCCGAACGCGTCGTACAACGTGTCATCAATGGCTTGCGGAAGGATTCCCAGCCGCGACGCTGTGTCGCGATCGATCTCCAGAGTAGCCTGCGTGCCGCGCTCTTGCTGGTCGCTGGCCACATCGGTTAACTGCGGCAGGTTTCTCAGCTTATCTATGAGTTTTGGCACCCAATCGGCAAGTTCCTGCCCGTCCGCGTCTTCCATCGTGTACTGGAATTGCGTGCGGCTGATGCGGTCTTCCACGGTCAGGTCCTGTACGGGCTGCAGGTAGAGCGTGATTCCCTTCACGTCGTTCAGGCTCGCTTGCAGGCGGCGAATCACCGCGGGCGCGTCATCCTTTCTTTCTTCGCGCGATTTCAGGTTGATTTGAATGCGCCCGCTGTTCGGCAGCATGTTGACGCCGTCAACACCGATGAATGACGAAAGGCTGACCACATCGGGATCCTTCAAAATAACTTTCGCAAGAGCCTGCTGGCGTTCTCCCATGGCTGGAAACGAAATCGTTGCCGGAGCTTCCGAAATGCCCAGAAGCACTCCGGTATCCTGCACGGGGAAAAATCCTTTGGGAATGACCAGGAACAGAAATATCGTAAGCGCCAGCGTTCCGGCCGTGACCACCAGGGTGGCCGGCTGATGTTTCAGCACAAATTGCAGGATCTTCGCGTATTGCTCGATGATCCAGTTCAATGAATTTTCCGAAAGCCGGTAGAACCAGCTCTTTTCCGAATCTTTCTGATGGCGCAAAATTTTCGAGCACATCATGGGAGTGAGCGTCAGCGACACCACGGCCGAAACCAGAATCGTCACGCTCAGGGTGACGGCGAATTCACGGAACAGCCTGCCTACCACGTCCTGCATGAACAGTAGCGGAATGAGCACGGCGATCAGCGACACCGTGAGCGATAGAATGGTGAAGCCGATTTGCTCGGAACCTTTGAGCGCGGCCTCCAGCGGCGGGTCGCCCTCTTCGATGTAGCGGGTAATATTTTCGATCATGACGATGGCATCGTCGACCACGAACCCGGTCGAAATCGTGAGCGCC
>Ga0209380_10000066_pt1 | contig 59108 bp, 38 predicted proteins | sample HubBroMetageWFT6_FD_188347 | JGI IMG/M metagenome (GOLD analysis project Ga0209380, IMG submission 188347) | Warmed and freeze-thawed soil microbial communities from the Hubbard Brook experimental Forest, New Hampshire - Hubbard Brook CCASE Soil... | ecosystem: Environmental > Terrestrial >...
CCGATGGCGTAAGAGATTGCCACGCCGGTGAAGCTCGCGGCCACGAGATTGAAGACCGTGCCGACGCCCCAAATGCATCCGCCGAAAAGTCCCAGCAAATGTCCGGAGGCCGGGCCGCTGAAAAATCCAGTGAAACTTACGGGCTCACCTACCAGCGGATGCTTCATGAAATAAATATTCCAAATAAAACAGGAGAGCAGGGCTCCCAGCGTAAGGAAAACGGCGGCGCTATAGGGGCCCAGCGAATTGCCGCGAGTCATGGCATGCGTCATGAAGGGAGCCCAGAGCCCCATCAGGATTCCGGAGACTACGCAGGTGATCAGGCTCTTTTTCGAGACGGAACGTCCGGCGGCGGCGAGACTGCCGTAGGCTTTGCCATCCAGGAGCACCGCGACGAACGCGCACGCAACGCCGATCGCCAAGAAAGTGGCGTTCCCTTTCGGTTGCAGGAAATAACTCAAGACGGTTCCGACGACCAGAGCGATTCCGATAGAAATGGGAAACGCGACGGCGAGTCCGGCCATATCGATCGCGGCTACGAGCAGAAGATTCGCGAGGTTGAACAGCGCGCCTCCGATAAGGGCGTTCACGATGTTCGAAGTATCGGCCGAGTGAACGTTGTTTAGAAAGCTGGAGGAATCGTGGCCGCTGCTTCCCATGGTTAACGCCAGGGCGAGCGAGACCACGAAAATTCCAATGGCGTAGTCCCAATAGAAAAGCTCGAAACGATAGCCTCTCACGCCCTTATACGTGTTGGCCCAGGAACCCCAGCAAACGGCGCTGGTGATCATCATCAACAGTGCGATGGTCAGACTCGATGGCGTGAACAATCGTTTCTCCTTAATGTATTAGCCGTTTACCTGTGAGTACGTAGACCGCCTGAGGAACTCGCCCTGCCCGGCGTGGCCACAAAACTTGTTTCCCTCAATGACGACGCAGCCGCGCGAGAGAACAACATCGGGCATGCCCGTTACCTGAATGCCTTCGAACATGGAGTAATCGACCCGCATGTGGTGAGTTTTGGCGCTGATCGTATGCTTGCGATTGGCGTCGAAGATCACGAGATCGGCGTCGCTGCCGACGGCGATTGTTCCCTTGCGCGGATACAAGCCGAAAAGCTTCGCAGGGGTTGTCGATACGAGTTCGACGAATCGATTCACACTGAACCGGCCTTGCGCGACGCCGCCGGAGTAAATCAGGCTCATGCGATGCTCGACGCCCGGGCCGCCATTGGGAATTTTGGTGAAGTCATCGCGGCCGAGCTCTTTCTGCTCCTTGAAACAGAACGGGCAATGATCGGTGGAGACGACCTGGAGATGATCGCGCTTCAAACCGTTCCACAGTTTTTCCTGATGCCATTTTTCGCGAAGGGGCGGGGTGAAGACGTATTTCGCGCCTTCGAAATCCGGGACGTCAAAATTTTCGATGGAGAGGTACAAATATTGCGGGCAGGTTTCCGCGTAGACCGGAAGGCCGCGATCGCGAGCCTCGCGAACCTTTTCTAGAGCGTCATTACAGCTCAGGTGCACGATGTAGATCGGAGCTCCTGCCATCTCGGCTAATGCAATCGCGCGGGAGACGGCTTCGGCTTCGGCGGTGGTGGGGCGAGTGAGAGCGTGATACTTTGGCGCCTTCTTCCCTTCCGCAAGCGCCTGTTGCACAATCACGTCGATTGCGCTTCCGTTCTCGGCGTGCATGCAGATCAGGCCACCATTCTTTGCGGTGGTTTGCAGCGCGCGGAAGATGCTGGCGTCATCGAGCATGAAGACGCCGGGATACGCCATGAAAAGTTTGAAGCTGGTCACGCCTTCGCCGACCAGGGCATTCATCTGCTGCAATTGACCGTTGCTTATGTCGGTCACGATGCAGTGGAAGGCATAATCGCAGACGGCTTTCTTTGAGGCTTTCTCCATCCATGTATCGAAGGCCTGGCGCAATGGTTGGCCTTTGTATTGAATGGCGAAGTCGATCAGCGTGGTCGTTCCGCCGAAGGCCGCGGCTCGCGTGCCGGTTTCAAAATCGTCGGCGCTGGTGGTGCCTCCGAAGGGCATATCGAGATGAGTGTGAACATCGATCCCGCCGGGAAAAACAAATTTTCCCGTGGCGTCGAGCACCATCGTCGCATTCTGCCGCGGAAGATCTTTGCCGATGGCCGCGATCTTGCCGTCGGCGATGGCAACGTCCGCCACATAGGTATCGGTTGCCGTGACCACGGAGCCGTTGCCGATGATCGTGTCAAAACCCATCGATTCCTCCGATGCTGCCGCGCTGAAGCAAGGCTGAGATGAAAAAGGAATTCTATGCTAAACTGCCGGACTTCACTGCTTCATAATTGTCAGGAGGGATGAAAGGGGCTACGCCGTGGAATTTGGCATTACGCTGAAGCCGGATATTTCGGTTGAGCGCATTCTCGGCTTAACGCGCCAGGCGGAAGCTGCCGGGTTCGAATACGGATGGATCTTCGATTCCCACGTTCTGTGGAAGGAACCTTATCCGTTGCTGGCATTGATGGCTGCGAACACGCAGCGGATGCGGTTTGGCACATGCGTGACCAATCCAGCAGTGCGCGACCTTACGGTTACGGCCAGCTTGTTCGCTACGTTGAACCTGATTTCTGGTGGCAGGATGGAGCTCGGCATTGGACGCGGGGACAGTTCGAGGCGTGTGCTGGGCAAGAAGCCCGTGAGTTGGTCACAGTTGGAAACTGCGGTAAAGGTTTTTCGCGATCTCACTGCCGGCCGTGAGATTGAATACGAAGGTCAGCCGACGCGCCTGAGCTGGGCCACGGTCTCTCCGCGGGTTTGGATCGCGGGATACGGGCCGAAAGTTCTGCACATGGCGGGCCGCGTCGCCGACGGAATCATTCTGCAGTTTGCCGATCCGGATTTGATTTCGTGGTGCCTGGGTTTCGTAAGAGACGGAGCCAGCGCCGCGGGACGGGACTGGAATCAAATCGAAGTGATGTCAGCGGCTCCGGTTTGGGTTTCTGATGATCTGGCTGTGGCGCGCGAGCGGGTGCGGTGGTTTCCGGCGCTGGTTTCCAACCACGTAATGGATCTCATCCGGCAGTATAAGCCGGAGGATTTGCCTGCGGCGCTGACATCGTACGTGCAGGATCGGGGCGCGTACGACTATCAACATCACTGCGTGGTGGAAAGCGACAATGCGAATTTCGTTTCCGATGAAGTGGTCGACCGCTTCTGCCTAGTCGGCCCGGTTGAGGCTCATCATGCGAAGCTGCGCAAGCTGGCCAGCGTGGGGGTTACGCAGTTCAATTTGTATTTGATGTGCGGCGACGAAGAGCAAACGCTGGAGATCTATCAGAACGAGATTCTGCCGGAGTTCCAAAACGCGAAGACGAGGCACTAAAGCTACGAGGTCGCCGCACGCGCGAACTCGGCGGGACTCTGAAATTTCATCAGCGCGTAATAGAGCGCGAAGGAAACGGCAAAACCGACGAACCATGAGTAATCGTAGAGCACGCGCACCGACGGAATCGCCAGTCCGACAAGAGCAGTACCTGCTCCGAGCAAGAGCGCGATCACCGCGCGCCAATTGAATCCTTTCGTATACTCGTAGATTCCGCCGCGAAGATAGAGGTCATCCACTTGCAGAACACATCTGCGAACGAGGAAATAATCGCAGATCATGATGCCTGCAACTGGGCCGAGAAAGGCGGCGTAGCCACCGAGCCAGCCGAGGATGAAAGTTTTGTAGTCGGCGAGCAACTTCCACGGCATTAGCGCAATGCCCATAAAGCAGGTAATCACACCGCCGGTACGGAAGCTGATTCGGCGCGGCCATAAATTGGAGAAGTCGTTTGCCGGCGACACGACATTGGCTCCGATGTTGACGTTGAGCGTGGCCAGCAGAATCGCGATCAGCGAAATCACCACAGCGACGGGAGAGTGGAAGCGGCTTAGCAGTTTCACAGGATCTGAAATTGCCGTGCCGTAAATCACCACGGTGGCCGAGGTGACCGCGATGCCAATGAAGGCGTAGAGAGTCATTGTCGTCGGCAGAGCAAGCGCCTGGCCGATGACTTGTTCGCGCTGGTTGCGAGCGAAACGGGTGAAGTCGGGAATGTTGAGGGACACCGTGGCCCAGAAGCCGACGGTGCCGTTGAGAGCTGGAACCAGAAACTTCAGAAAGTCGGCAAAGTTGGTGAACCGCGTAGGAGCTGACAGCATTGGTCCGAAGCCGCCCGCGGCATGATAGGCCCAGCCTAAGAGCAGCAGGCCAACTCCCAGCAAGACCGGCGCGCTGATTCCTTGCAAAATTCGAATGGATTCGATTCCCATGAGAATGACGACGAGGTTGATCAGCCAGAACAGAAAAAAGCAAATAGCCGTGGCGTAGGGGAAATTCTTCCATCCCGGCGCGAGCGTGGCGAGTAGCGTACTGATGGCTTCGCCCCCGATCCATGTTTGAATGCCGAACCATCCGCAGGCAACGAGCGCTCGCAGAACCGCTGCGACGTTCGCGCCCAGCACTCCGAAGGAGGCGCGGGCCAGCACCGGAAACGGAACGCCGTACTTGGCTCCGGGATGCGAGTTCAGCAGCATGGGCACGAGCACGATCACGTTGCCCAGAAAAATTGTTAGTACTGCTTGTTTCCAGTTCATCCCGCCCTGAATCAAGCTCGCGGCGAGCATGTAGGTGAGGATGTTGACCGACATCGAAACCCACAATGCCGCAAAGTTATACGTGCCCCAATGACGGCGGGCAGCGTCTGCGGGCGCGAGGTCAGGATTGTAGAGCGGGCTGGATTCGATGCGAGAACGAGGATGAGAAGGGTCGGGCGTGGGCATTGGGTTCGGTTGGATGCTTCAGTCGGCGGCCGCAGTCTCTCCGGTCTGCGCAGTGAGCGGGCCGTAGCTTTCTGGACGGCGGTCGCGGAAGAACTGCCAGACCTTACGGACTTCGGCGATCATATCCAGATCGAGTTCCGCTACCACGACTTCGTCCTTGTCGCGGCTGGCCTGAGCGATAATTTCTCCACGCGGATTGCAGAAGTAGCTCTTGCCGTAGAATTCGCCGATGCTCCAGGGCTTCTCAATCCCTACGCGGTTGATTGCCCCCACAAAATAACCATTGGCCACGGCGTGGGCGGGCTGCTCGAGTTCCCAGAGATATTCTGAAAGGCCGGCGACCGTGGCGGAAGGATTGAATACGATCTCTGCGCCGTTCAATCCCAGAATGCGCGCGCCTTCAGGAAAATGACGGTCGTAGCAGATGTAGACGCCGACCCGCGCATACTTTGTTTCGAAAACGGGGTAGCCAAGGTCGCCGGGAGTAAAGTAAAACTTTTCCCAGAATCCGGGATGGCAGTGCGGGATGTGATGCTTGCGGTACTTGCCCAGATAGCGGCCGTCAGCATCGATCACGGCGGCAGTGTTGAAATAGACGCCGGGCATCTGCTCTTCGTAGACCGGGACCACGATCACCATGCGATGCTTGGCGGCAATCTTCTGCATCAGGCGCACGGTCGGGCCGTCGGGGACGCGCTCGGTCAGTTCATACCAGCGCGCGTTCTGTTCCGCGCAAAAATAAGGGCCGTAGAAGAGCTCCTGCAGGCAGAGAACTTGCGTTTTTTTTCGCGCCGCCTGTTCGATCAACTTCAAGTGCTTGTCGATCATCGCTTTTCTGATCTGGGCAAGGGGACGCTCCGTGCTGAGCGCATTGCTGGCCTGGATTAAGGCGCAGCGCACTGTTCGAGGCATGAGACGAAACCTCCGAGGAACGAAACTATAGCAGAAAGCTCAACGCGACAATCGCGGAGTCGAGCTGCGCTCGACCGACAGCCGGGTGCGGCTGTCGCCCACGTGAGCTTCTCAGCTGTCCAGTACCCACGGCCGCATCGGAGCGATTTCGAAATCTGATTTCGAAATCTACTCGATGGATTCCCAATCAGGTCTCGGCTGGCGCGAAGATGACAAGAATGGCTAACTCTTCTGCAATGTCGTAGAAGCGGTGTCCGACTTCGGCGGCAACGAAGATGACGCTGCCAGCGAAAACTTCGCGGTCTTCTTTGCAATCTTCCGGCCCGGCTTTGAAGCGGGCGCGGCCGCGAAGAACATAGTAGATTTCGTCTTCGCGGTGCGGTTTCTGGTGGTCTGCGGCTCCGGCGGGCAGAACATAGAGGCCGGCGCTCATCGCCGGCACGCGCAGAAACTCGCGATATGGGTTCCTGCTTTCGGCCCGCTGCTCCTCGATTTCGGGAAGGCTAGCGAAAAAGGTCTTCACCCGAGGATGCCTCCGAAGATGAGCTCGGTGAACTGCGGAATCAGGTTTTGCGCCTGCAACTCGCCTTCCGGTTTGTACCACTGATAGATCCAGTTGATCATGCCAAGCAGGGCGAAGGCTGCGGCGCGCGGACTGACACGGCCGGGAAACCGGACGGCCTGTCCTTTTCCTTGCGCTTTGTGCGGCGCTTGTTGCTGCACTTCCGCCATCAGGTTTTCGAGGAAGTGGATGTAATCTTTTTTGCGGGAGTTGATGCGTTTGCGCAAGACCGGCGGCAGGGGGTGGTTCTCGTGCAGCATCACCGTAATCTCGCGGTCGCGGGGACTGAGCACGACTTCGATATGCAGGCGGATGAGGGCGCGCAGCCGCTCTTCGGGATCGACAATGCTGCGCACGGGATTAAGCACGCGCTCCTGGGTAATCTCCATGGCATGGTTCATGATCTCGAAGAGAATTTCATCTTTGCTCTGGAAGTGGTGGTAAAGGCCGCCTTTGCTGAGCTTGAGGGCTGCAGCCACGTCGTTCATGGACGTGGCGTCGTAGCCGCGCTGCTGAAAGAGGCGAGCGGCGGTGCGCAGAATTTCCTGCCGGGAGTCGATCACGGTCTCGCGAGCCATCGGGTGACATGGTAAATAGTTGCGCGGGGGAATGCCAATTGGCTTCGCTCTTCTAGCTTCCAGCTGTCAGCTATCAGCTCCTAGCTGCTAGCCAGGACTTGCTGCTCGCACCAGGACGGCAGGCTGCCCGCGTGGCCCGTTGGCTGCTTGCAACGATCCCTAACCTGCCACCGGCTGTTGTGCCGCCAGCGCCGGCTTCAGTTCCGGATCCGGTGGGATGATGATCCAGGCGAGCAGGTAGGTGACAACACCCGGACAGACTCCGGTGGCGAGCGCGATGAAGATACAGAGGATGCGTACGAGCGATACGTCGAGATCGAAATACTCGGCCAGCCCGGCACAGACACCGGCGATCTTTCTGTCGGCGCGGGGGCGCATCACTTTCTTTGGCGTGAGTGGAATCCCCACTACGTTGCCGCAGTAGGGGCAGAAGTGGCCGTCCTCGGCGATAGCCTTGCCGCAAGCGTTGCAGTACATAATCGTACCTCCCGTTGTCTCAGGATACGAAGATGGCGGGGATGATGTTCCAGACCCGGCCCTCAGGGGCTAAAGCTGCACTGATTTTGCGTCTTACGCGGCGCTGAAGCGCCGCTCTTCACGGCATTACACGCATTTGTGAGTTCCTCGGCAGCCTATGCCGCCATGCCCTCCCTGAGCCATTACACCCTTGGTCCGCGGCTCACGGCTAGAGAAGTTACTCCTTGACATCAGAATTCCGGCTCGATACCATGATTGTACCGACCGACCGGTCGGTTTGCGAGAGAGGCAGTAGTCGCAAGAAGTCAAACGCGGCGGGCGAGAACGCCCGCCCTACACGTAAAAGGAGCTTCCCCAGTGGCTACTATTTTCTACGAGCATGACGCTAATCCTGAAGCGCTGAAGGGCAAAACCATCGCCATCCTAGGCTACGGCAGCCAGGGACACGCGCAGGCGCAGAACCTGCGTGACAGCGGGCACAAGGTGATCGTGGGCCTCGAGCCCAACCGCCCCAGCGCGCAACAGGCTCGCGCCGATGGCATGGTAGTGGTAGCGCCGGATGAGGCGGCCAAGCGGGCGGACTGGATCCATGTGCTCACGCCCGATGAGACCCAGGCGGCGGTGTATGAGCAATACATCCAGCCGTATCTGCATCCGGGAAAGATTATTGGGTTCTCGCACGGCTTCAGCATTCATTTCAAGACGATCGTTCCGCCGAGCGATGTGGATGTGGTGATGATTGCGCCGAAATCGCCGGGGCACCTGTTGCGGCGGGTTTATGCAGAGGGGCGCGGAGTGCCGTCGCTGATCGCGATTCAGCAGGACGCGAGCAAGCGGGCGCACGAATTTGCGCTGGCTTACGCGCACGGCATTGGCTCGACTCGTGCGGGCGTCTTGCAAACTACTTTCAAGGAAGAGACCGAGAGCGATTTGTTTGGCGAGCAGGCGGTGCTGTGTGGCGGGTTGACGTCGCTGATCAAAAAGGGATTCGAGACGCTGGTGGAAGCGGGTTACGCACCGGAGATTGCTTACTTTGAGTGTCTGCACGAGATGAAGCTGATCGTCGACCTGATCTACGAAGGCGGTTTGGGACGGATGCGGTACTCGATTTCGAATACGGCCGAGTATGGCGATTTGACTCGCGGAGAAAGAGTTGTGGGCGATGCCACGCGCGCCGCAATGAAGAAAACCTTGGCCGATATTCAGGATGGAACGTTTGCGCGGGAGTGGATTCGAGAGAACAAGCAGGGCGGCTACAACTTCGCCGAGTTGCGGGAGAAGGAGCAGCAACATCCGATCGAGATTGTGGGGGCGCAGTTGCGCGGGATGATGAGCTGGCTGCCTGGTCAGCAGGCGAAGAAAGCGCCAGAAGCGAAGAAAGAAGAGATCAAGCAGGCCGTGAACGCTTAGCCGGGCGGCCGATGGTGAGATTACAAGAGTGAATTGAATGCTTAAGGGAGCCGATATCGTTCTGCAGTGCGTGCGTGCCGAAGGGGTAGACCTTGTGTTTGGGTATCCCGGAGGAGCGATCATGCCGTTGTATGACGCGCTCGAGGGCAGCGGGGTGCGGCACGTGCTGACTCGGCACGAGCAGGGCGCGGTGTTTGCGGCAGAAGGCTACGCGCGAGTTACGGGAAAAGTTGGCGTGGCCATGGCAACGAGCGGGCCGGGAGCGACAAACCTGGTTACCGGAATCGCCGACGCGAAGATGGACTCGGTTCCTCTGGTGTGCATTACAGGGCAAGTGCGCACGGCAATGATTGGCACGGATGCGTTTCAGGAGACTGATGTTTTCGGAGTAACGCTTTCGCTGACCAAGTGGAGCAGGCTGGTGCGTACGATCGAGGAAATCCCGGAGGTGATTGCCGAGGGATTCTATTGGGCGCGCAGCGGAAGGCCGGGGCCGGTGGTGATCGATATTCCCACCGACATCCTGAAAGCCAAAAAGGAATTTTCCGGGCCGGCGAGGTTCACGCCAAATGTGCGGCCAGCCGGCGCGAAGGCGGAGAGCGCCTTCAGCGACACAATTGTAGCTTTGCTGCAGCAGGCAGAGCGGCCAGTAGCGCTGGTGGGAGCGGGAGCGAAGCTTTCGGGAGCGATTAAGGAATTGCGCCGGTTGCTCGATGATTTGAATGTTCCGACATTCGCTACGGTGCATGGATTGGGAGCGGTAGAACCGCAATCCCCTTATTACCTGGGCATGGTGGGCATGCACGGAACGCGCGCTGCGAACACCGCGCTGCACGAGACCGACTTACTGATGGTTTTCGGAGCGCGGCTGGATGACCGCGTGACCGGCGATCCCACGCGGTTTGCGCCGAATGCGAAGATCGTTCACTTTGAAATTGATCCGGCGCAACTGGACCGGGTGCGGGCCTGTGAGTTGCCGGTAATCGGCAACCTGGCGGAGACGATTCCGGAGTTTCACGCTGGCTTGCGCAACGCTTCCCTGCCCGACTGGAGCGGCTGGCGCGCCGTGGCATGCGGGCCGGAGCGCGCGGAACTTGATCCGCGAGGACTGGCGCAGCCGACCATTCGTTTTCTCGACGAGCTTTTCAGCCGCCTGCCGCAGGACAGCGTGGTGATTGCCGATGTGGGCCAGCACCAGATGTGGGCGGCGCAGCGCTACCGTGCCGGTTCTCCGCGCGGGTTTATTACTTCGGGCGGCCTGGGCGCGATGGGCTTCGCTCTGCCTGCCGCGGTAGGCGTGCAACTGGCGAAGCCGGACACTTGCGTGCTTTGCGTTTCCGGCGATGGCGGCTTCCAGATGAATATTCAGGAACTGGCGACGGTGCACCGGCTCAGCCTGCCGGTAAAAATGGTGATCGTCGACAACAAGTATCTGGGTATGGTGCGGCAGTGGCAGCAGCTTTTCTATGAACGAAACTACGCCGAGACCGACTTGAGCGACAATCCGGATTTTGTCGAGATCGCGAAGGCCTACAAGATTCACGGGTGGCGGTTGAATGAGGCCGCCATGGCGGAGTATCCGGTATCGGCCGAGACAGGAGATCTGATCGAGAACTTCCTGCACTCGCCGGGTCCGGAGTTGCTGGTATTTGATTGCGCTCCGGAGGCGAACGTTTATCCCATGGTTCCGGCGGGAGCGGCGTTGTCGGAGATGGTTTTTGAAGACATTGAGTAATTTTGTAATGGGTAATCGGGTAGTTTTGAACGCCACACGGTTTACGGCAGCGGTTTTCAAAATTCCCAAATTGCGAATTACAAGCTGCCGTAAATTTTACGAGGCTAAGGAAGCTAACATGCAAGTTTTTCACATCCAGTATCGCAACGCGCAAGGGACGCTGATGCGCATCCTCAACGCGGTTTCGCGCAGAGGGCTCGATCTTACCTCGGTGCACGCAGAGGCTGGGGCGCAGGATTATGGAGTCACGCTGCAGTTGGAAGTGACGCAGAAGCAGATCGGGCAGCTTTGCCGGGAATGGTATGCGATCGTGGATGTAATCGAGGTGCGGTCCAGCGCGTCGTTGCGCGAACACGGCGATCAGAGTGCGGGATGGGGTCCGCATCCGCCAGCTTCGGCGAATGGTGAGCAGTCGTCTCGCGCCGCGTTGGCGTAAGTTTCGAGTTTGGTAGCGTCAACAGCATGACTGCTCCCTGGGTAAGCAGTCATGCGATTGGGAAATCTGCAGTTCGAATGCGGCCTCTGGGAATCATTCGAGCAGCAGGTTTCCCGTTTTTTTATGTTTTAGACACTAAGTTGTCACCCTCGCTAGGCGAGGGATCATGGTTTCTGCCTGCGTAATCGATCTTCCCGCCGCGTGCAAGAACCAAGGTCGCTCGTTGCGCTCGGGATGACAATTCATTCCTGAGGACAATTTCGAAACGGTAACTCATGTTGTAATCTTCTCCCATGGATCTTAAACATCGCAGCCGCGGCATTACTGACGGACGGGAGCGGGCGGGCGCCCGCTCCATGTTCAAAGCCATTGGTTTCACCGACGAGGATCTGCGCAAGCCGCTGATCGGCGTGGCCAATACGTGGATCGAAACCATGCCCTGCAATTTTCACCTGCGGCGGCTTTCCGCCAAGGTTAAAGAAGGCGTTCGCGCGGCCGGCGGCACGCCAATGGAATTCAATACCATTGCCATCTCCGACGGCGAAACCATGGGCACTGAGGGCATGCGGGCTTCGCTGGTGAGCCGCGAATTGATCGCCGATTCGATTGAGTTAGTTTGCCGCGGCCAATTGTTCGACGCGGTGGTGTGCGTGGTGGGGTGCGATAAGACGATTCCCGCCGCGGCCATGGCTTTGGCAAGGATGGATCTGCCGGGACTTGTACTTTATGGCGGCACGATTGCTGCGGGCATTTATCGGGGCAAGGACGTGACGATTCAGGATGTGTTCGAAGCGGTGGGAGCGAACGCGGCCGGAAAAATCACGGATGAGGAGTTGCACGAACTCGAAAACGTGGCTTGCCCCGGCGCGGGCGCGTGTGGCGGGCAATATACGGCCAATACCATGTCAACCGTGATGGAGATGATAGGGCTTTCTCCCATGGGCTTCAACAGCGTGCCGGCGATGGATTCGCACAAAGATCAGGTGGCATTCGATTGCGGAAAGATCGTGCTGAATGTGTTGCAGCAAGGACTTCACCCCCGCGAGATTCTGACTCGGGAGGCGTTTGAGAATGCCATCGCATCGGTGGCTGCGAGCGGCGGATCGACCAATGCGGTTCTGCATCTGCTGGCGATTGCGCGCGAAGCCGGGGTCGAATTGCAGATTGACGACTTCCAGACTGTGAGCGAGCGGACTCCGCTGCTCGCCGATCTGAAACCTTCGGGGCGCTTCGTAGCGGCGGATATGCATCGCGCCGGCGGCGTGCGTTTGCTGGCGCAGCGCCTGATGAAAGGAAATCATATTCATCCCGAGGCGAAAACCGTGACGGGGCTCTCGATCAAGGCGGAGAGCGAGAGCGCGAAAGAGACTCCGGGGCAGGAAGTGATCGCGCCGCTGGAACGGCCGCTGAAGAAAACCGGAGGGCTTGTGGTGCTGAAGGGAAACATTGCTCCAGAAGGTTGCGTGGCCAAAATCAGCGGACATGAGCGACTGGAGCAGCGCGGCCCGGCGCGGGTCTTCGAATCGGAAGAGGACGCGATGAACGCCGTCACTCATAAGAAAATCAAGTCTGGCGACGTCGTTGTCATCCGAAACGAAGGGCCCAAGGGTGGACCGGGCATGCGCGAGATGCTGGACGTGACCGCTGCGCTGGTAGGCGAGGGGCTGGGATCTTCGGTCGCGCTTTTGACCGATGGGCGCTTCAGCGGCGCCACCCATGGATTGATGGCGGGGCATGTCTCGCCGGAAGCCGCGCTGGGCGGCCCGATCGCCGCTGTGCGCGATGGCGACATCATTCGCTTCGACGCGAGCAAGCGGATTCTGGAAGTGGAGATCAGCGACGAGGTTTTACGCCAGCGCATGAAAGAATGGAAGCCGCCGCAGCCGCGGTATCCGACTGGTGTATTTGCCAAGTACGCGGCTCTGGTTTCGTCGGCCTCGCAAGGGGCAATTACGAGGCCGCCGCAGTAGAGTGCACTGCCGCTGGCTAAGTCAAAGTCCCCGCCCTGTCTCTCCAAAGAAGGGAGAGGCTAGGACAGGGCACCCGCAAAGGCTCTGGGCTTCTACTGCGCGCAGCCCGGACTGAAGTAAGTCAGCGCATTGGCGGCTGCGGTGAGGTCGCACACATACGCTGCGCTGGTCGAATCCCAATAGTTGTATTGCTGGGCGCCGGATTGCGCGGTGTTCCCGATAAAGTTGCCTGCCGAAGTGTATTCGAGCGTGTCGGCATGTTGCGCCGTGTTTACGTTCGAACTGGAATAGGTGACCACGCTGTTTTGTCTGGCAGTCAACGCCGTGTTGTAGGTCTGCTTGACGGTTGTGGTTACATCAATGTTGCCGTTCGACTTGGGGGCCTGCTCGATCTCCAACGCAAGCGGGAAGTCGAAAGTCTGGGTGCTGACCGTCGTCGGTGCTCCACCGCCCGAGGTTGTCGTGGTCGAAGAGAGTGAAGAACCCAGCGTAATATCCTGCACGTAAACCGTGTTGGTGATGTCGAACGTCTGATTGTTGTAGAAATTCACAGTCTGCGAAACCTTGGTTGTCACCTTCCCGCTGGATGTATTCGCGTAACCCGAGATCGCGAAACTGCGGTACGAACTGACGTCGACAGTGCCGGTGATAGAGGTCGATTGCGCGTTGATCTTTTCCGTGACCACGGGAGATGGGCTCGCCAGCGTGTCTTCGGTAATGGCGCCGGTGACCTCTGTAGCGCCAGCGTCAAGATAAAGCAGCAGGGACGCGGTCGCGGAGAAATAATTGTCGGCGTTGAATACGCTGAGCGAAACCGTGTGGGGCTGTCCGTTGCTCAGCACTCCCGCGAACGGCGTGAGGTTCACGCGATAGGGAACGAAGTTCAGCGTCTGCACACCCGGGATCGGGAACCACAGGAAGGGATCGATGCCACCGGTGAAAATCCAGGGAAAGACCGGGGCGATTCCCGCCGGTTGGCCGTCGATCGTAATCTCTGTCTCGCGGAAGCCGGTGTTGCCACAGCTTTCGAGTTCGGATGAAACGTCGTTGGGAACACAGGTGTACCAGAATTCGTCATCCGACTGGCTTTGCGCGTAGACGTCCAGGTAGGCGCTCTGGACGTTCGTGGGCATGGTGAAGGTGCCGGAGAGCGTGCTGGAAGTTGAACCCAGGGCGACGGTGCCGCCCGAAGGACCCGCCGAAAGCGGAAAGACAACGTTAGCCGCCACAGGTGCGATCTGGCCGGGAGCAAGCGGGTAGAACTCGAGAGACGCTGACGCATAGATGGTCGAAGTAAGTCCGCAGCACAAGGTGTTCCCGATATTCGCCTGGCCGGATTGCGCGGAGTAGAAGATCGAACTGTAATCAGTGAGATCGTTTTCGATATGCCATGAGGGGCCAATGTTTGAAGGCTCGGCGGTGGTGCCGAAATAGATATTCGTAGGGCCCAGCCAGAAATTCGCGGTGCGGTCGTATTGGATGCCGGCATTGAGGCTGATATCGGCCTCAAGAACAACCTTGGCCCACGGTCCGGGACAATCGGCGGGTGGGACGTAACTGAAATTCTCAACGTTGAAATCGTAGAACTGGGCATCGCTGAAAAGCTGCACTACGCACGGCGTTGTCGAAGGACGGGTGACATTGGGATCGGCGCTCACCGTGTTGGAGGAACCAAGCACGTAGGGACCCGAAGCGGAAGCAAGAGGAATTAAGACCGATATAGCCAGCACAAGGAAAAAAAGACTCCGGAACAGACTCCGGAACACCGAAATATTTCGGGGCATGTAAATCCTCCTGAGGTAAGTGGCACAAGCCGCATCAGTACGGACATTGCGAAAGCAACAGAGGGTACTGGGGCCGAAGTATGGCGCGTTCCGCGGGAAGGTGTCAACGGAAGACGAAAGTCTCTATTCACGCAATGGCAAGACTGGAGCGCCAGGACGGTCGCTGCCGCATCGAATGCTTGCGTGCATCCGGATGGGGGCGGGCAGAGGTTGTGGCACGTTGGTGGTGCTCCGCAAAACGAGGCATCGCGCTATACTGAGGAGCCTCGCTTTCCCCCCAAGGCAGGAATATTTCAGCGTTATCCAAGGCATTTTCTCCATTATGGCTGCTCATGGTGAGCCTCTCGGGGCGAAGAAGCGCTTAGACTCGTGGAAGGAAATCGCAGCCTTCTTCGGCCGCGACGAGCGCACAGTTAAGAGGTGGGAGAAAGAACGGCGACTTCCGGTGTACCGCGTGCCGGGAAGCGCTCGCGGCAGTGTATTCGCTTATGCCGAGGAACTGGCGGAATGGCTGAAGGCGCCAAACGATGCCCTGGAGTCAGCCGAAAGCGGTGCTGCAGAGACCGTTCCGGCCGACGAAGACCGTGGTGAGGCCGCCGGCAAGGTGCTGCCGATCAAGGTTCAAGTTGACGGGCCCGCCGCCTCCCCGGCTCCGGCGCTTCATCTGGTTCGCGCTCCCGCGAGGCTGGCCTGGGCGAGAAAGTTCCTATGGCTTGCGCCCCTGGCGCTGATCGCGGGCTCGTTCCTGGCTCTCTCACTCAGCCATCGCGAGCCGCGGTTTAAGAATGCTTTGGCCGCTCCACAGCCGCCCAATGCCGAGGCGCAGGATCTTTATCTCAAGGGCCGCTATTATTTTGAGAAGCGGACGCCGACCGATCTGAACACGGCTGTGGACTTTTTCACGCAGGCGATCGTGCACGATCCCGCGTATGCGGCTCCTTATGTGGGGATGGCCGACAGCTATAACCTGCTGCGGGAATACAGCGCCATGCCGCCCCAGGAAGCATTTCCGCGAGCGCGCGCCGCGGCGAGCAAGGCGGTGGAACTCGATCCCAATTCTGCCGAGGCCCATACGTCCCTAGCCTTTGCCAGTTTTTGGGGATTCTTTGATGCGGCTGCGGCCGACCACGAATTCGAGCGTGCGATCGAACTCGATCCAAACCTGCCCCGGGCTCATCATTGGTACGCTACCTTTCTGATCGATATTGGGCGCAATCAAGAAGCGCTGGCAGAAATTGAGCGCGCCCGGCAACTCGACCCATCTTCAACGCCCATCCTCGCCGATAAGGGATTCATTCTGGCGGAAGCGGGAAAGAAAGAAGAAGCCAGAAAATTGCTGACGCAGCTCGCGGCCTCCCAGCCGGAGTTTGTTCCGCCTCACCGGTACCTGGGTCAGGAGATTTATTTCAAAGAGGGAAATTACACAGGGTATTTCGAGGAAATGGGAACTGTGGCGCGGCTGAGAAATGACACAAAGGCGGAGAAAGATATTGCGGCGGAGAAAAACGCATATGCCAGCGGGGGTGTGCGCGGATTGCTTGAAGAGCGACTAGCGGCCACACAAGAATCATTCGACCACGGCACCGGATCGGCTTTTGAGTTGGCGAGAGCTTACGCGTCGTTGGGTCGGAGCATGGAAGCTACGAAGTATCTGGAAATTGCCTACCAGCGGCACGACCTCTTATTGACCACGCTAACCGCCACCACTGAGTTCCAGTCCATGCATCGGGACTCGGGGTTTCGCGATCTGGTGGCCAAAATCGGACTCCCGCCTGTGCAGTAAAGTATGGGCGGCCATTCTCCGGTCTGCAAACGAGGGCGGGACATTTCGCGACGGACGGCCGCTTGAATGAATCTCCGTTTCGATTCTCGAAACGCGCATTCCTGCAACTTCAGTAACCGCGAGTAAGATCGAGGGGCTCAACTTGCTCACGCCTTTTTCTCTCTATTCCTGGCCGCAATCTTCGGCCCGCCGCAACCTCCCATTTCGAAGGCAAAGCTGCCCGGCGCTTTTTAGTTGGAATTTGCGGCGGCGAGATTTATTGTTTACGTCTTCGGAGGAACACAACTTGCGATTCACTGGCCTCGCCCTTGCTCTTGTGCTTGTATCTCTTACTACCACTGTATCAGCGCAGAAACACTCAACCAAACAACTCGCTGATTCCAGCCAGAAACAGACGGCCAGTGCGAGCACAGCGGCGGTTGACGCCCAGAAAGATAAAGACAAGGACGACGGCGAGGATAAAGACAAAGACCCCTGGAAGGGTCTGCAGTACCGCCTGGTCGGGCCATTCCGTGGCGGACGAGTGGTCGCGGTATCAGGCGTGGTCGGCCAGGACAATGTCTATTATTTCGGCGCAACGGCCGGTGGAGTATGGAAGACGACCGATGGCGGCATCAACTGGAAACCCATTTTCGACAAGACGAAGGATGCGTCGCAAGCCATCGGCGCGATCGCCGTCTCGGAATCCGATCCGAATGTGATTTACGTGGGAACGGGAGAAGCTTGCATTCGCGGCAACATTGTCGGTGGCAACGGAGTTTACAAGTCGATTGACGCGGGCAAGACTTGGAACTTCGTGGGACTTGCCGACACGCACGCCATTGGACGGCTCGCGGTGAATCCGAAGAATCCGGATATCGCCTTCGTCGCCGCGCTGGGACATCCATTTGCCGATAATGAGGAGCGCGGCATTTTCCGCACGCAGGACGGGGGCAAGACATGGCAGAAGGTGCTGTACAAAGACGCTAAGAGCGGCGGCATCGATGTAGCGTTCGATCCGAACAATTCCAATATTTTGTTTGCTGCGTTGTGGCAGGCGCGGCGGACGCCGTGGAGTCTCGACAGCGGCGGTCCGGGCAGCGGACTTTACCGGTCCATCGACGGCGGAACGACCTGGAAAGAACTCAAGGGCCACGGGCTGCCGGAGGGCGTTCTGGGCCGGATCGGGGTCACGGTCTCGGGGGCAAATCCCAACCGGGTGTGGGCAGTGATTGAGGCAGAGAAAGGCGGAATTTATCGCTCGGACGATGGCGGCGATTCGTGGCACATTATGACCGACGATCACCGTTTTCGCCAGCGGGCGTGGTATTACTCGCACATTTTCGCCGATCCAAAATCTGCCGACACGGTTTACATCCTGAACACGTCGGCGTACCGGTCGAACGATGGGGGCAAGACCTTCGCCTCGATACGCGCCCCGCACGGAGACAATCACGCGCTGTGGATCGATCCCACAAATCCCAGGCGGCTTATCAACGGCAACGATGGCGGCGCAGCCGTATCCATCGACGGCGCCGACAGTTGGAGCAGCGAGTATAACCAGCCCACGGCGCAGTTTTATCACGTCATCACCGACAATCGCTTTCCGTATTACATCTACGGCGCACAGCAGGACAATTCCACCGTGGCGATCGCAAGTGCCAGCGCCGAAGGCGCGATTGATCGCGCCAACTGGTACGCCGTGGGCGGCGGCGAAAGCGGTTATATCGCGCCCGACCCTACTGATCCGGAGATCGTCTATGCCGGTTCTTACGGCGGTGAGATTACGCGCTACGATCATCGCACCGGCGAAGAGCAGTCGGTCAATCCCTGGCCGGTAAATCCGATCGGTTGGGCCGCGGGCGACGTCAAACATCGCTTCCAATGGACGGAACCCATCGTTTTTTCGCCGCACGATCCCAAGACGATGTACTTCGCCAGCGAAGTTCTCTTCAAGACTAGTGATGGCGGGATGAGCTGGACCATCATCAGCCCGGATCTGACGCGCAACGACAAATCAAAACAGGCAGCCTCGGGCGGGCCTATTACCAAGGACAATACGGGCGTCGAAGTCTATGACACGATTTTCTCGGTGGTGGAATCGCCGGTGCAGAAGGACTTGATTTGGGCTGGAACAGATGACGGTCTGGTTCAGCTGACCCGCGATGGAGGACAACACTGGGAAAATGTCACGCCGAAAGCGATGCCGGACTGGGGCACGGTGAGTATGATCGAGGCCTCTTCGCGCGATGCCGGGACCGCGTATCTTGCGGTTGAACGCCACAAGTCGGATGACTTCTCACCCTACGTTTTCAAGACCACTGACTTTGGCAAGACCTGGACTAAGCTGACCACTGGGCTTCCGGCGAACGATTATGTGCACGCGGTGAGAATCGATCCTCGGCGTCCGAGTCTGCTTTTTGCGGGAACAGAAGCAGGCGTGTACATTTCCTTCGACGACGGCGCAAAGTGGCAGCCGTTGCAACTGAATCTACCGCCGGCTCCGGTCAACGACCTCATCGTGAAGAATACTGACCTTGTCGTCGCCACCCACGGACGCAGCTTCTGGGTGCTCGATGACATCACCCCGCTGGAGCAGTACGAAGAGTCGATTCCACAGCAGGAGGCCCACCTGTTTACGCCGGCCGAGGCGAGTCACACAGTATTTGGCGGCGGGTTCTTTGCCGCGGGAGGGAATGTTGGAAAGAATCCTCCGGCCGGAGCCGTTGTCGATTACTGGTTGAAGACCTCACTGAAGAAACCTGACAAAGCGAAAGCCACAGGCACCGCCGGTGACGCGAAAGCCGACGCGGCTGCCTCGACTTCTGCTTCTGAAAAGAAACCTGATGCGGAGGAAGCGCCCAAGATCACGCTTGAGATTCTCGATTCCTCGGGCAAGGTGATTCGCAAGTACCCGAAGAAAGAGGAAGGACGCGATGAGGGTGGTGAAGAAGACTTCTTCAGCCGGGGCGGGGGTGGGGGCGCATTGCCTGCCGATGCGGGCTTGAACCGGTTTGTTTGGGACCTGCGCTACGAAGGCGCCACAGCGGTTCCGCACGCTCCGCTGTGGGGCGGAAGCACCGAGGGTCCCGAAGCTTTGCCGGGCACGTATCAAGTGAAGCTAACCGTGTTAGGCAAGAGCTACACCACTCCGCTGGAGATCAAGACCGATGCGCGGCTGAGGGCCAGTCAGGAGGACTTGGCGAAACAGTTCGATTTGCTGATTAAGATTCGCGATAAGGTCACGGAGACCGACGATACCATCATCCAGATTCGCGACGTTCGGGAGCAGATGACTGCAATCAACAAGCGTCTGAAGAACGATCCTCGCGAGAAAGTTATCGCCGACGCCGGCAAGGCGCTCGATGCGAAGATGACCCCGGTGGAAGAGGCGCTCATTCAGACCAAGGCGAAGAGCGGTCAGGATGTACTTAATTTTCCTGTCCGGTTGAACAACGACCTGATTGCCCTGGGCGGGGTCGTGGGCAGCGCGGATTCTGCACCGACGAAGCAATCCTATGAAGTATTCGACATGCTAAACAAAGAGGTCGATGAACAATTAGCAAAATGGAAGGCGATTGTCTCGACCGATGTAGCGGCCTACAACAACCTGGTGAAACAGCAAGACGTGCCTGCTCTGATGCTGACAAAGCCAGAGGCCGAAAAATAAAGCGGCGAGAGGTGGTGGAAAAGATGGTGAGGCGGAAGGAACGAACCTTCAACCTACTATCACGTTACCCTCCGTTCCGACCTTAGGGCTGCGATCCGCTTTGAAACCGCAACGCGGCCAGGTCTGCTTCATAGTCAAATCGGGCATTGGCCTCGGCGATCTGCGCCTGGGTCTGCTGTAACTGGGCCTGACTTAACTCAACAATCGAGCTGAGGCCAAGGCGATACCTCGTATCGGCCAGGTCCAGCGCCGTATTAGCCTCTTGCAAGAGCTCCGCGGTCACACTCATTTTCTGTTGTGCAGTGTTCGCTCGCAGCCAGGCTGTGCGGACATCCCGTACGATGCGATTGATGAGGGCACGGCTCTGCTCGTCGGACGCCTTGGCGCGCAGGTCGGCTTCCGCGGCCTGGGCATGGAATTTGAAGCCTTCGAAGATCGGTACTCCGATATTGATCCCAGCCGCTCCATACCAATCAGGGGTGAAGTAGGTGCTGGATCCGACGGGCGTAATGCCGACTATGCCCAACCCGGAGATCGTAGGCAACAATTGCTCGTGTTGCGCCCGGCTGAAGCGAACGTCTGCGTCGTGATTGAGTTTGAGAGCAAGAAGATCGGGGCGCTGTTGCAAGGCGAGAGCAATGATTGCATCCACTGAAGGCGCGACCGGCAGCGGAGGCGACGGATCGTCGACGAGTTGGTACTGTTGATTGCTTGCGGTTCCAAGCACCTCATTGAGGTTCGCCATTGCGGCGTCGAACTGATTTTGCGAATCGAGATCCAGCAGTTTGGCCTGCGACAGATTGACTTGCGCGAAACTCTGGTCGAGCGTGGACTTGAGCTTGCTCGCAGTGAGAGCGTTGACCTGATCGCCGACGGCTTGCCGGGCCTTGACGGTGCTTTTCGCAACCTGCAGCGTGGCCTGCGCCTCCAGCGCGTTGTAGAAGGCGATGTCGACGGCCAGCACGATGTCCTCCCGCGTCGCCATCGATTGTTGCTCGGAAGCTTTTGCTTCAAAGGATGAGGAAGCGACCAGATTGCGGGTGCGGCCAAAATCCGTAATCAACTGATTGAGGTCAACCCCTGCGCCCACGTGATAGAGAAGCCGGGAGGCTTCCAGCGTCCCAGCCGAGATGCGGCTTGCCTCCTCCGCGTCGACCCCAGTCACATTTCCATTCAGCGTCGGAAGCAACGCCGAGCGAGTCTCGCGGACGACCTGCTTTTGTGCCAGGGCGAGCAGTGCCGCGACACTGATTCGTGGATTATTTTTGAGCGCTAACTGCTCCGCCTGCTGACGAGTAAGCACTTCTCCAGTTGAGTCTGGCGGGAGGGAGTTCGGAGAATTCGCTGTCGCGGAATTTAACGCCGGAGTTCGCTGCTGCGCCTGAGCCTGGAGCTGCGGCGCATCTGGAAGCTGCTCGACGATTCCTTGTGCGCGCATGGTCAGCGGATACAGCAGGAGCCAGAGCGGCAAAAATAGACTTCGGTTACGCATGAGTCACCTCACCGGATCGCGGCTCGATTTTGTCATCACGAATTTCTTTGCGATGAATCAGCAGGTACGCTGTCGGCACCAAAAAAACGGTGACCATGCCGGAAACAGTCAAACCTCCGAGAATTGCTCGCGCGAGCGGGGCGTACTGTTCGCTGCCGGGCTCGAGAGCAAGCGCCATTGGAATGAGCCCGAGGATAGTGGCTAGCGTGGTCATCAGAATGGGACGCAGCCGCACTTTACAGGCTTCGGCGAGGGCTTGCTTGAGGGGACGACCGTCGGCGCGGAGCGTGCCGACGAATTCCACGATAAGGATACTGTCGGAAACGGCGATTCCGGTCATCATGATGACGCCCATGAGCGACATGACGTTGAGCGTCGTGCCCGTGACCATCAAAAACAGGATCACGCCCGAAAGCCCCGGAGGAATCGCCAGCAAGATGATGAAGGGATCGGAGAACGAAGCGAACTGGGCCATCAGGATGAGATAAACCAGCACAATCGCGAGGATGAGACCGATGCCGAAACTCTGGAACGAACTGTCCATGTCAAAGACCGCTCCGCCCATCGACACGGTAATCTGGGAAGAGTGGTGCATGCCAGCAAGGACGCGTTTGATCTGACTGCTTACGCGACCGAGATCTTCCTTCTTTGGCATGACGTAGATGTCGAAACTGCGACGCAGCTGGTAATGATCAACCTCGGTCGGCGTATCGATCTGCTTGATGGACGCCAGTGACTCGAGCGGTGTTGTGTTTGCGGCCCCGGGGGCGCGCAAGGGGATCTGCTTCAAGTCGGTGAGGGTTTTAATTTGGTTGTCAGGATATTGCACGCTGAGAAAATAATTATTGCCAGTCTTCGGATCGACCCAGAAGCTTGGGGCAATCATCGTGTCAGATGTCAGCGCAGTGATGACATTATCAAGCGCCGCCTCCGGCGATATGCCGAGCAGCGCCGCATGTTCGCGATCGATATTCAATTCCAGCCCCGGATAGTCGAGGTCCTGCGGAATGAGCACATCGTTAACCGAACTCAACGCTTTCACCCTCGCAGCCACGGACCTGGCGAAAGCAAACGGTTCATCCAGTTCACTGCCCCCGATTCGAATGTCGATCGGAGCGGGTTGTCCCTGGTTAACGACGGAATCGACCAATCCACCCGTTTGGAAATAAGTGCTCACTTCCGGAAAGTCGTTGGCAAACCTTTCGCGCAGACGTTGCATGTAAACGAAGCTGCTGGTCTTATGGTCCTCCTTGAGACTGACCTGAATGAAGGCGGTATGCATTCCGGAATTGCTGGTATAGATGGCCGAAAGATCTGGCGTAATGCCTATGTTCGACACGATCATATTCATGTCGTGCGGTGACACCACATCGCGGACATCCTGCTCCATCTTCCCGACATATTCATCCGTCACCTCAAGACGAGTTCCGGGCGGGACTTTGACATTGACGACAAATTGCCCGGGATCGGTGCGCGGGAAGAACGCCACGCCAAGCAATGGAAACAACGCGAAGCTCAGCGCCACGAAAGCAGCAAATCCACATACGACCACTACGGGGCGATCCAAACAAACGGCGATGGCTTTTTCGTAGGCTTGCTGCAACCGTTCGAATTGCTGATTGAACGCGATGACGACGCGTCGAAAAATGTTCGCGATGTTTATTCTCTGTTCCCGTTCGACCTCCTGTACCGCCTCCCTGGCGCCACCCACGGTGCTATAAGAAGCGGGTTTGTGTTCAGGCTCGAGATGGATGAACTTCGAGCAGAACAGTGGCACCACCGTCATCGCGACGGCATAAGAAGCGAAGAGCGCCAGCACGACCGCGAGTGCCAGCGCGCTAAAGATATATTTGCTGACACCCGAGAGCATGATGACAGGAAAGAAAACGATGCTTGTACTGCAGGTAGCTGCCAGCACGGCGAGTTGGACTTCCTTGCCTCCGTTGATGGCGGCTTCAACGGCCGGTTCGCCCAACTCCATATGACGAAAGATATTCTCAAGAACGACGACCGAGTTATCAATCAAACGTGAAAGGGCGAGCGCGATGCCGCCCAGCACCATGGTGTTGATGGTGCTTGCGCCCAGGTTCAATGCGATGAAGGCCGCGAGGCAAGAAATGGGGATGGAAAGTAATACCGAAATCGTCGCGCGCAGATTGCCGAGAAACAGAAGAATCATCAGCGCGGTGAGGCACAGGCCAATGCCGCCCTCGTTGATCACGTTCTTCACTGCGATCTTTACGAAAACGGATTGATCGAAGACGACGGCCGTTTTCAGCGCCTTCGGAATATCCAGCAGATGTTTCACAGCCTCTCGAATGCCGTTCACAATACTGATCGTGTTCGACCCGCCGCCCTGCTTCAAGATCGGAATGTAGACGGAATGCTGACCGTCAACTCGGACGATGTTGTATTGGAGCTGGCCCGAATCGACTGCTCTGCCAACATCGCCAACGAATACGGATTCTCCGATATGGTCCTGTTTGTCCGTCTTGATCGGCATGGCGTTGATTTCGTCAACCACCGGAATCTGGCTGTTGGCATAAACGTTGTAGTCTTTCGGTCCGATGCGCACGTCTCCGGCGGGCAGAATTAAATTCGATTCATTCACCGACTGCACCACGTCCATCAGCGAGAGTTGGTGAGCTTCGAGTTTGACCGGATCGACATAAATCTGGATTTGCCGGTACTTGCCGCCGTACGGCTGAGGCACAGAAGCGCCGGGAACGTTGGCGATTTGATTCCGCACTTCAAACTGCGCCAGATCTTTGAGCCGCGTCTGGTCAAGACCCTGACCTTCGAGCGTGACCAGGCAGACAGGAAGATTTGAAGCGTCGAACTTCAGCACCACCGGAGGCAAGGTTCCCGGGGGGAGCCGCCGTAAATTCGCCATGGCGAGATTTGCGATATTGCTGACCGCGGCGTTCGCGTCTGTGCCCGGCTGAAAGTAGATCTTGATCAGGCTCACACCGGGCAGCGACCGCGACTCGATGTGATTGATTCCGCTTCCCAGCGTAAAGAAGCGCTCGTAGCTATCTGTTATGTCCGCCTCGATCTGCTGCGGCGGCATGCCCGCGTAGAAGGTCGCGACCACGACAACCGGGATATTGATCTCCGGAAAAAGATCGACAGGCATGCGCGCGACTGTGGTGATACCCACGACGATCACCATGAGACAAAGCATCAGGATGAAGAACGGATACTTGATGGCAAAAGAGGACATTATTCGCTCGCCTCCTGCGCCGCCGTTGGAATGAACGCCGCATGCGGAGACACAACTTCCCCAGGCTGATAGCCAGTCTGTCCAGCCGCGATCACGTTGTCCCCAGCCTGAAGGCCGCTGGTAATCTCGACTCGGTCCGACGTCTGGATTCCAAGAATCACATTCCGCTTCTCAATATGGTTCGCCGCATCCACCACCAGCACATAAGATTGATCGCCATTCTGCACCACGGCCTGCGCCGGCAAAATAAGAGCGTCATTCTTCCGCTGGAGTTGAATCGTCGTCTCTGCATACATCCCTGGATTAAGACTCAGATCACGGTTGGGGACATCGACCTCGGTCAGCATGGTTCGCGTGTTAGTGTCGAGCGCGCGCGAGAAACGAACGATCTTGCCCGCAAATGTGCGTCCGGTCGCGTTGACTTTCACCTGCACCTCTCCCCCGATCTGAATGTAGGGCACGTCGCCCTCTGGCACGGGCATGCGAAGACGGAGCAAGTCGCTCTCGGCCACCTGTACGACAGGAAGAGTCTGCGTGTTGCTGTCCTGTCCGGCTTGAATCAACGAGCCGGTATCGGCATAGCGATTCGTCACCACCCCTGTAAATGGGGCAATGATCTGCTCGTATCGGGACAATGTTTCGAGCCGGCTGCGGGTCGCGCGAGAAATGCCGAGTTGTTGCTGCATGGCGTCCAGTGAGGCCTTCGCGACGCCGACCTGCGCCGCAGCCTGCTGGTCTTTGGCTCTTGCGTCATCCAACTCCTGCTCCGCGATCAGGCCTGGTCTTTCTTTGGAAGCTTCTTCCAGCCGGGTGTACTCAGCGTGCAACGCGGAGTATGTCGACTCGGTGCTGACGACCTCGCTTTGTGCGCGAGTGATATCAGATTGGCTATGGCGAACCTCGGCCTCAGCACCCTCCACCTGGTCCTGCAATTCCGGCACTTCCAGCACTGCCAGGACCTCGCCCTGATGAACCCGATCGCCTATATCGACTTTGATCCAGCGGATATATCCCGAGACTTTGGCGTGAAGATCCACTTGTTGATAGGGCTGAAATTGACCGGCAACCGAAAGCGAACTGGCCAGATTGCCGCGCGCGACCGCGACGACTGCGGCCGCCCTCGGCTGCTCGGCAGGAGTTTTGCCATAGCGATTTTGAACGATCAGGAAGAGAGCTGCCAATAAAAGGCAGAGAGGCACCGCGATCCAGAGCATTCGCTTACGATGCATGGAGCCACCTACTTTCAATCCCGCAAGTTCGGGATTGGAATCGACGACAGTACATCTCCTTGGGACTGGCGATTACCTGACGGTGCTGTTCAATATCCGAGAATAGCCCGTTTGACGTAAATATATCGCCGTGAAGGGAATATCAAAAGGCTGGAGGAGGACGTTGCGTGAGGCGCGGATCGTGAAAGTCCCATCTGCGAGAGCTGCGGAGGTTCATCTCAAGCTCGTACAACTTGAATGTAAGAAACAAAATCGCCGGGGCCAAAACCAATGGCGGAATCAGGTTCAACGTCTCGGGGGCCGTATCCGGCGTGAGGGCCTTTTCAAGCAAGGCCAGGGTTTGGGCGGAACGCCTCTCCGTCAGAAGTTTGGCAACTCTCACGGTCGATGGAGATTGCGGGGTCTTGTAAAGGGAAAGCTTTGCCTGCAATCCCCAAATGAATACGGCGCACGCCAAAAAGAGAAGAGCACACTTGAATGCGTATGTGGCCGCAATTTGAGATCGCTTTGACGCCACTCTTCTCCTTTCCCAAATAGCCTCTCTAAATAATGTAGCAAAGAATGCCCTTGTGGAGTTGCCGGAAAGAGGGCCCGCAGGTGTTGGGGTGCAGCAGGCTGACCATTTTCATGTGAGGATGAAGGAGAGTAAGTGACAGGAAAGATTGAGTTTATTGCGGAACTGCGATCGAAACAGCGATTATCTCAGACACGCAGAATCATCACTTCAGTGGCTTTTATAAGGGCGGCGGCAGTCTGCCCCGGCTTTAGCTGCATTTCTCGTGCGGAACTCGCAGTAATAATCGACGAGATTTGCTGGTCGCCGATTGAAATCCTCACTTCCGCCATCAGACCGCTAATTCGAACAGCATCGATTCGACCGACTAGCTGATTGCGTCCGCTGACACGACGGATTACCTGCTTGCGTTCGTTCGCAGTTCGGCCTCGGGTTCGGAAAAGCAACCTGTCCAGTTCACTTTGTGGGATACGGTGATGTCCTCCAGCCGTTCGGATGCTGCGAATCTTTTTCTTATAGATCCATTGCTTAATGGTAGGGAAGCTGATACCCAACTGCACCGCGGCGTCGCGCAGGTGCAGCAACTCTCCGTCGTTCGATTCAAGCTTGCTGTTTTTCCTGTTTTTTGGCATCGAACGAAATCGTACAGTCATTGCAACGGCCGGTCAAATCAGAGCCTTTGCTATAAACAAAAAGGTCGATCTGAATAGTACATATCCATACACGGATGGACATTAAAACCGTATGTGATATACACTCCGGAGTTCTGTTCCTACACATCTGATCCAGGGGTCTGGAGGCGTGCATGCGTCGTGCCGTTTTATTTCTCTCCGTGGCTTTCCTGTGCTTTTCTGAGGCATCGTCTGCCCAAACGGGAGCGAGCCTTTCGGGCGTGGTGACGGACCAATCCGGCGCGGCCATTGGCGATGTCGCGGTGACCGTCAGGAACGTCGACACAGGTACAACGCGCACGATTTCAACCGATGGCGGCGGGCGCTACCAGACGTCCGGCCTGCCTCTGGGGCGCTTCGAGATTCGAGCGGCGAAGCAAGGATTCGCCGATGAAACGCGCACCGGAATCGACTTGGCGGTTGGCCAGGAGGCCACGGTCGACATTAAGATGCAGCGGAGGAAGATCGAGGGCACTCCCGACGGCTGCGCGAGCGGTCACGAGTTCGCCACCACCGATTGCGCGCTGACCTGGCACGGCGTCACGCTATACGGCGCGTATGACGTCGGCGTCGGCTGGGTCAGCCACGGCTTGCCGGAAAACGGCTACAACTATGAAGGCGAATCTCTGGTCAATCGAAACGGCTATGAACATCGATTCGTCGTCGCACCGAACAACCTGCAGCAGACAGGTCTGGGCATCAGGGGCAAGGAAGAGTTTCTGCCGGGCTGGTCAGTTGTGTTCAACGCTTCCACCGGCATCAATCCGCAGTCCGGCCTGCTGGCCAACGCGTCCGCCACCGACATCATCAACAACGGCCTTCCCAGGAGCAGCTATTCGATAGCCATCGACGGGGCGCGCGCGGGCCAACCCTTCAACGACGAATACTATGCCGGCATATCGTCCACGCACTTCGGCACGCTGACCTTCGGTCGCCAGCGCGCTCTCGGCACCGATGCGATGCTGCTTTACGATCCGGCCGGCGGCAGCTATGCCTTTTCCTACATCGGGTATAACGGCACGATGGCCGGCGGCGGCGACACCGAGGACAGCCGTTGGGACGACGCTGTGAAGTATCGCATCACCTATGGCCCCATCCATTTCGGCGCGATGTACAAATTCGCCGATGGCTCTGGCGGCTGCTACGACCCCGCAGCAGCCGCGGGCAACCCCTGGACTGACACCAGCTGTGCTCCGGAATCGGCGCACAACAACGCCTATGGATTCGACCTCGGCGGAAACATCGGCCGAGATCAGGGCAAGTTCTCCGCCGACATCGTCTTCCAGCATTACAACGAGGCGATCAGCGTGTTGAACCCCTTGCTGGGGCCTCAGAGTCTGAGCGGGGCGGGGCAATATCAGTCGACCACCGACAGCATCGATACAACCCCCATCACCGGGAATAACGTGGTCGACCCGAACAACACCGTCTACGGCATCGTGACCGACAACAACGCAGTTATGTTCGCGGCCAAATATATGCGGGACGCGTGGAAGTTTTTTGCCGGCTACGAATACATCTGGCAGAACAACCCGCACGACCCGTTGGGCGTTGGCGCCTCGGACCAGGGCGGTTATTTCATGAGCGGGGTCGAAGACAACAATCTTGATTCTGAAAAGTTGCTGAATATCTGGTGGACGGGCGCGAAGTACACCTACCACAGCAAAACCGATTTCACCCTGTCCTGGTATCAACAGCGGCAAAACGACTTCCGTGTTCCGCAGACCTGCTCGCCCTCAGCCGGCTTCCGCAGCTCCTGCGCAGGCGCCCTCAATGAGGGGTCGCTCTATGCGGATCATCACTTCACCAAGCGTTTCGACGGCTTTATCGGAATTGCGTATTCCTGGGTAAGCGGCGGTCTGGCCATCGCCATTCCTCATGGTCCCGGCGTCCCCTATAACTACAACAATAACTGTGCTCCGACAGTCGGTGGTCGTTTCAGCTTCTGAGTGTTTCCGGGGCGGGATCAATCGAGAGCCCAGGTCGTGGTTCATCAGAGCCTCGCGGCGGGTTCGAAATCGCCACGACTTCGTTCCACCCAACAAACCACATTCCAATTCTGTCGATACGTTTCCCGTTTTAAACAGGTGATGTTGCGATGCCCGCAGCGATGTTCTCCTGCGGCTCGAGCGGCCTACCATTGAGCAGTTATCGCGTGCAGCGTGACTCGGTCTCTGTGATCGCAGGCTCCTGACGGAAGATGGACAATTTCACTGCAACCGCTCAGGCCCAGACTATTCTAACGATTATGTGTTCGTGATAGACCACGTCGATTGTTAGCCGTGAATCCGACGCGTGAGTGTCTGCTTCCATTCGGTGGTGAGGATCAGGCCCTCCCATGAACCGGTAGATGGAGAGTTTATGAGGACAATTGGCAAACTGATCGTGGCGGGAGTTTTTGTCTTCGCGGTGTTGCAGGTGGTGCGACCCGGCATTCCGGTTAAGCCGGCCACCGCCGAGCTGCAGACGCCACCTGATGTCAAGTACATCCTGGAAAAAGACTGCTATAGCTGCCACTCGGATCAACGCCGGCTCGCGTGGTTCGACCAGATCGTACCCGCATACTGGCTGGTGCGGCACGACATCCTAACCGCGCGCGAGCACCTCAACTTCTCGACGCTGGGCTCCAACTCCCCCGCCGTACAAAAGGCGACGCTCTACGAGGCTGTGAACATGATCCAGCTTGGCGCGATGCCGCTGCCGAGCTTCCTCAAGCTGCATCCGGAGGCGAAGGTAACGCCCGAAGAGCTATTAACACTAAAGGAGTATCTGGCTCCGTGGACGCCTGCGGTGAGCCCGATCGGCGACGCGCAGCAACGCAACAACGGGAAGACGGACGCGGGGCCGTCTACCGTTTCCCCCGGAATTCCAGTGCGTGTCCCTTTGGAGACGGTGAATCCGGAGTTTAATGGATTCCCATTCGACCCCAGCTTCGAGAGCTGGAAGCCGATCAGCACTACCGATCGCGGGGACAACAATACCTTCCGCTTCATCCTTGGAAATGACGTGGCCATAAAGGCGGCGCAAACAGGCAACACCTCGCCGTGGCCGGACGGCACGCGTTTTGCAAAAATTGCCTGGCAGCAGCAGTCCGGCCCGGATGGCCTGGTGCACCCTGGCAAATTCGTGCAGGTAGAGCTGATGCTGAAAGACGCGCAGCGTTACAAAGACACTGAAGGCTGGGGCTGGGGACGCTGGCGCGGATTGGACTTGACGCCCTATGGCAAGGACGCGCGCTTCGTGAACGAGTGCACGGGCTGCCACCGGCCCCTGCACGGCAACGACTACGTCTACACGCTGCCAATCTCCCCTGCGAAGGTCGATCGCGAGGAAGTTGTGAATAATGCCGCAGCGCTTCCCGCGAACCTGCCGTATCAGCCGCTAAGCTGGAGCGGGATCACGATGTACGTCGATCCCAAGACCCGCACTATGGCAACGCTCTACGGCAACGACGTAGCCATGGGAGCCGTGCTGGCACGCCAAGCCGCTCCGGCGGGTGCGGTGTTGGCGCTCGTCACCTGGGCGCAAAGGGACGACCCGCATTGGTTCGGCGCACGTATTCCGGCTGCACCACAGTCGGTGGAGTTCGTGCAGGTAGCAGCTGCGGGGCAGACAAACAAATACCGGCGCTTCACCGGCCCCGGGCTGGTTGAGGATTACGGTGCAGGCAGCGCAGCGCAGCAACGGACGAACTTCGTGCTGGGTCTCGCGCCGGCAAGCCTGCCGTAGCGAGCATCGCGAGCGAGAGATGGTGCGCGCTGCGCTAATCAGGACCCAGCAGAAAAAGGGGCCGCAGCCGGACTGGGTTACGGCACACCCAAAACATCGACTCCGGCAGTGATTGGAAAGATGGTGAGCGCGGAAGGAATCGAACCTTCAACCTACTGATTAAGAGTCAGTTGCTCTGCCAATTGAGCTACGCGCCCTCAGCGGGAAAACTATCGGAGGGACATTTTTGGATTGTAACATTTCTCATCTGCCTGCTCGTCCCTCACAGCGCCTCGGTAGCAGTACCTACTCGAAGCTCAGCTCTGGCTGCGATTTTTTCGCGGGTCGGAAAAGATGACGCTGCCCGTTCGCTAAAGATGAAGTTAAAACGCAGACTCGCAGATGGAGTGGGAGCTAAATGCGTTTCGTGGTTCTCTCACGAGATGGTTGAGATGCCGTCTATGAACGCTGGCGCACTTCGGCAGCCAACCCCGCAGGGCTTTCATTGACCACGGGGCGACGCGGCGGCAGCGAATCCGGGCCCATCCTCGGGCGCCTCTCAACGGTGCCGATCACCGGAGCATCCTCCAATCCATCGGCGTAAGCCATGGAGACAAATCTTTGTTCCGAGCACAAGCGATCGATCAGTCGCTGTTGCCCGGTGCTGAGCACGGCGTGAGGAAGAATCGGGAAGTTACGAAACATCCAGAGAAAATACACGCGCTGAAGAAAAGATGGCATCAAATAACGCGGTCCGATCGGGGTCTGTACCTGCACCACGCCGTCCGCCAGTTTCTCAATCCACATGACTAGCCCACCTAACTACTGAGTTTGGCCAGAGCAATTCTAGGGCCGCCATTATTGCACCAAGGTCGGGGCTAGGGGAAGCATTTTCTCGTGAATTCCGAAATAACTTCTCCCTGGTACCCGGTAATTCTTGCCCGGCGACCTGGCCCCTGGGATTCTTGGCCCGGCGCGTTGGCTTCGCTCAGACTCAATTCCACCAAATATTAGTTATGACCGGGGGAGAGGTTAGGAAGGAATCTCTGGCAGCAGGTTCATCCGCTGAATCTCGGCTGCGACTCCGAAATACTTGCCAGGACCATGCTCAACCCGCAATACGCGGGCGTGGCAGCAAACCCAGCACTTCTCTCCCGAGGTCAGTTCGGGAGGGAGAATGAGAACCAATTCCACATCCGAGCCCTGGGTCATGCGGGACTCGGTGTATAGGAACACGCCATTCGTGCTCACATCACGCGTGTGAGCGCTTGACTCGACCTCTGCGGTGGCACTGCGGACACGTACTGGCACCTGGGCAACGACCCTTTGGCGGGAGCGTCGATCAATCTTAGAGTTCATTCTTAGAGTTCATTTATTTCAGACCGTCGTGAGCGACAGCGAGGCCCCAGAGCCATCCAACAAAACTACTGCCAGGCTTCTCGGCTTCGCAGCTAGCGTCGGACAGTATAGACCAACTGAGGAGATGTGGGTTAGAAGCCGCTTACATTTCAGGGCGGCGCAAGCGCGCCGCAGGTACCACGAGAGCCTGCTCCATGGTGGGGACGTTTGTGCCGCGCAGCCTGGCTTCGGCCTGGGCCAGTTTGTCGGACTGATTCGTCTGGTAATAGGCCTGCACCAGAAGCTCCACGCTGAAGGGATTGTCCTGGTCTTCTTCGAGGTAGGTGACAGCTTGGTCGAACTTCTTCTGATCCATGAGGAGGGTTCCGGCGGCGCCGTTGTAAGAGCTCTGAATCACCTTGTTGCGGCTGCCGGAAGCCATGGTTTCAAGTTGCTTCAGCGATTTGTCCGCCAACTCCGAGTTGCCCGCGTGTGCGGCGCGGACGGCGCGGTTGCGCAGAATGCGGGAGACTTCTTCATCTTTATCGGACTTCGTAATCGCGCTCTGATGTCCTAATGATTCTTCCGCCTGGTCGAGACACTTCAAAGAGGCGTTGTCGTCAGCCTGATATTCGGCCATGTGGCGGTAGGCCTGGGCTTCCCGCAGATCCTGCTCCTTGGCATGAGCAGTCTGTGCAATCTCCAGGTATGACTTGTCGGCTTCGGTGAAGTTGCCGTCGCGCACCCAGGTCATAGCCTTTTGCATGCTGTAATCGAGCCGGTCGGCTTCGTTGTGAGCGAATCGAATCGCTTTGTCGTATTCGATGCGTGCCTGCTCCTGATTGCCCATCAGGGCATAGGTATCTCCCAGTCCGGCCTGAGAAGTGACGAAATCCGGATCAATCTTCAGAGCGGCGCGGTAGTGGTGCAGCGATCCCTCAAAGTTTCCCGCCATACGCAACAGTTCACCGTAGGAGTCCTGCGGATTCGGTTCGCTGGGCAGAAGCGCAACATAGCGATCCATGGCGGCAAAGGCCTTGGCAAAGTTCCGGTTGCGGGCATCCACGTAAGCCAGGTCGTTCAGCGCGGCAGGGAAATTCTTGTCGAGGGCCAGCGCCTTCTCGAAGAAGCGCTGCGCCTGCTCGTTGCCCTCTTCTCCGACCAGCCAGTTGCCGGCGAGGTAGAGCAGGTGCTTGTCTCTGGGATACATTTCCAGCAGATCGTTCATGGCGGAGATGCCGCCGATCGAGTCGCCTTCCTGCACCTTGGAGATCCAGGCAATCATCAACTGCTCTCCGGGAGTCAGCTTGGGAGCGAGCCCCTTGGCCTTTTCGCGGGCTGCGCTGACTTCCCTGGGATCGCTGCCATTGAAGGCGATCCAGGCCCAGGCAACGGCCAGGTTGGGATCAGCTTTGACGGCGGCGCGCCAGTCGTCGTTGCAGCGCTCCAGATAGAGATTCTCGTAGTCCTGCATGCCCTTCTCGTAGAGCGCACGAGCCTCGGGCGATGAGGTGGTCACGGGCATCGAAGTCGTGGCACCCTGCTTGAGGTGGTGCGCATAAAGCGGGGTGGCAAAGCAAACGCCAAGAATGACGCTAAGAACGGCGCAAGAGCGACGCATCAGGGGTCTCCGGAATAGAGGCTTTGGGGGGAAAGGATTACGAGTGAAGCGTAACATCCGGGTAACTGGCCGATGTAGGTGACGGAAGGCGTACGACGGGTGGGGGTGGCGTGGACGGGGTCTTGGAGAAAACAAAGGCCCCTGCCATGGCAGCAGGGGCTTTTGTGCACCAAGTGCTGGAACTTCTAGAACTTAAAGATGGCTGCGAACTGAACGCCTCTTGGTCCGCCGCCGCCGAGGAACGGGTTGCCGATGCCCACGTCGCCGGTCGCGGTGATCGGGTAATAGGACCCCGGCGCATAGCCACCCGTGAGGACGTTACTGGCATTAACGGCATTCGGCGCACCGATGTCGGCAATAAAGTTGGGCAGGAATGGGTTACAGAAGTTGGGATGGTTGAGCACGTTGAAGAACTCCGCCCGCAGCGACAAGGTGACGTGCTCCCCGAGCGACGTGTCCTTGAATACGGAGAAGTTGAACTCCTTGAAACTGGGGCCCTTCAGAGAGTTGCGGCCTTCGCTGCCGAAGTGGCGCGTGCCCGGGATGCAGTTGGTTTCGTCTGCAGTCCCATCATTAGGGGAGTTTCCAAAGGTGCAGGGTGCCGCGAACGAAGTCAGGTTTAGGTACGTGTACGGATTGCTGGAGTACTGTGGAGCCGAGATTTCGTCTGGACGGTCAAAGCCTTCGCCCGAGCCAGAGTAGTCTCCTTCGAACTCATAGTTGAGGTGCCAGGGCTGGCCATCCTGGAGGTTGAGGATGCCGTCGAGACCCCAGCCATTCTTCAACTTCTGCATCGATCCGCCGCTCTTGGGGAATTGATAGGTGAAGTTCCAGGTGAAGCGCTTGCGAATATCGAAACTGGAGTTTCCCTTATCCCCCGCGGGATGAGTGCTGTCGGTGGGCTGCGCCTCGTTGGGTTCGAAATCCTCGAGATCGCTGGCCGTATCGATGGAATGCGACCACACGAAGTTGGCCTGTGTGGTCAAACCGTGCCAGCCGCTGGTATGCAGGCTAGCCTGCAAGGAGTGATAGCTTGAATTGGCCGACGATTTCTCTTGATTGAGATAGAAGAAATTCGGCGCCACAGTGCGCGGCACGCCATAGCCGGCAGGGCAGTAATCCCCGTCGGGGATGTCGGGAACGCACGCCAAGTCAGCAGCCGTAATCTGCGCATGGTTGGGCTGGTTAATATCCAGGAACTGGAAGAGCTTAATTCCTACCGAGCCCACATAGCCGACCTGAAGAACTGCCTTGCTGCCCAGCTGCTGTTGGAGGTTCAGATTGAAGTTCTGGACGTACGGCGTGCGCAGATTGGGATCGGCGGAGAAGAAATCTCCTTCGGGAGAGAACCCTCCATAGACCGGAGACCCCGGCATAAACGGGCCGCTGTTGGCGCTGCCTTCGCCCAACGCATTCGGCCCCAGACCGGGATATGCCGGTCCCGGGCAGAAGATGCAATTCCAGGGCAGATGGCCGAGGAATATATCCTGCGAAAACGCATCGTAGAACAAGCCCCATCCGGCGCGAACCACGGTCTTTCCCTGGCCCGTCACATCATAGGCAAGGGCTACGCGGGGAGCGAAGTTGTTAAGATCCTTGCCGTACAACTGGCTGGTCGGAACGTTGTTTCCGCCGTTCGCATAATCGACCGTATAGAACTCGCCACTTTTTCCTCCGGTCACGCCAAAATAATCCCAGCGCATTCCGTAGTTCAGAGTCAGTCGAGGAGTCGCGCGGAAGCTGTCTTGAATAAATAATCCGTGGCTGTTCTGGTAGGTGTGTCTCTCGGTATCGCCCTGGATCTGGCTCCCGCCGCCGTCGGGAGTCCCTTCCAGGAAGGTCGTCAGACCAGAGAAACTCAGTGTGCCACGGAAATCATGATCGAACAACTGCGCGATAGTGGTGCGCCGGAATTCGTAGCCGAACTTCACGTCGTGCTTTCCCGACTTCCACGAATAGTCGTCCACGGCGTGCCAGTTGGCGTCGACGCGATTTTTCGCCAGGGAATCGGTGGCGCCAATCTGCGAGAAACTGCCGACATTGGTCGACGGAAGACCTCCGTTATAGGTGCTGGTTATGCCTGTATCCAAACCGATGGAGTTCGGGATGAAACTCTGGTCCTCGGCGAAAAATCCTTCCGCAAACCGGTTCCAGCCTATGCGCGCTTCGTTTTCCTGACTGGAGTTCACGACTTTCAGGTAGGAGATTGATACCAGTTGCACGCGCGTAGGGGTTATCGTATTGAACCCCGGCAGAAGGCCGCCCGCCAACTGCGCGAACGGAAAGCTCTGGTGGCTGTTGCCAAAATAATAGCGCCCAGTCAGTAGATTGTTTGCATTGAAGTTGTGATCGATCTTGCCGATGAAACTGTCCACGCGGTTGAAGAAGCTGGTGGAATCGGAAAGATTATTGCCATTCGGACAGCTGTAATCGAACGCGCTGTTAGGCCCCAGAACCTGGCCCGGTTGCGGCGCCACACTGGCAATGTTTGGAAGGGGATATGGATTGCGCGCCAGCAGCGCCGCGATCACTGAATTTGGAGGTCCGTTCACAGCCTCATCGGCCGCGATTTGCGCTGGATCGGGCACGCAGGTGGTTCCGGCCTGCGCACCGTTTTCACTCTGGCCTTCATAGTCCACGTAGAAGAATGTGTTGTCCTTGATGATCGGGCCGCCCAGAGAGCCACCGAATTGATTGTTGTTGAAAGGGGCCTTGGGATTGGGATCGAGGTTGAAGTAGTTGCGCGCTCCCAGCTTGCCGGTGCGGAAATATTCCAGCAACCCACCGTGCAATCGATTGGTGCCGCTCTTGGTCACGATGTTGATGACAGCGCCGCTGTTGCGGCCGTATTCGGCTTCGTAGTTGGAAATTACTTTCAACTCGGCTACGGCGTCGAGGGGCAAAATGGTAGCCGGGTCGCCAAAGACTCCCGCTTCGTTGATGGCGGGATCGTTGCGGAAGCCGTCATTCATATCGGTGCCGTCGAGCAGAAAGTTGTTCGACCGGCCCCGCGATCCATTCATCGAGAAAACTCCGTAAGACCCGGGAGAATCCGAGATCTGATCGGGAGAGCCGGCGATGCCAGGATTCAGGTAGATCAGCTTCTGGTAATCGCGGCCGTTGACGGGGAGAGCCTCAATCGTCTCTGAGGTCAGGGTGCCGCCGATCTCAGTGGAATTGGTTTCTACCTGGGGCAAAAGGTCGCCGGATACTTCCACCTTAGACGACACCTGGCCCGGCTTCATGGCTGAATCGACGCGACGTTCGCCATCCACATCGACAATCACGCCGGTGGTCACAAAAGTTTGAAAGCCGGTCAGCGTGATGGTCACGGTGTAGGTGCCGATTGGCAGTTCGGGCAGGGCGTAACTGCCGTCGGCGCTGGTGTTGGTGGTGCGCTCCAATCCTGTACCCACGTTCTTGACGGTCACCGCTGCGCCTGAAACGACTGCGCCCTGGGCGTCGGTGACGGTGCCGAGAATCGTGCCGCGGAAGGTTTGTGCGGAAAGGCTGACTGCGGCCACAAGCACAAACACGAGGATGATGCGCGCTCTCATAGAGTCTCCTTGAAGCTGGCAGAGTTTAGGGGAGTGAATGTGCGGTGCGGCAGACCAGACCTTAGGCCGACCGTTCGGGCCTTGCAATTCCTTGCATACTAATAAGATGCAGCGCCCCGACCGCCCCAGAAACATTACCTAAACCTTATCCCAACAGTCAACCATTGAGTTCCGATGGAAGCAATAGATTTTACAAATAGGTAAACCCAAGCGTAACTGGACTGACGGCTAACCGAGAATCGTGGGACGGTTCGATCCTTCGATCTGGGGCGCGGAGGGAGCAAAGAAGAAGCGGAAGCGACCGGGCTTTGGGCCTAAAAAGTGATGGTGACGCCGCCGCGGATGGCTCGAGCTGACTGGACGAGATAAACGGTCTGGCCGTCCTGCCCGATGACTGGCACATAGCCCTGAGCGAGCAGGTTGCGCAGGTCGACCAGGGCCTCCATGTGGGCGGGCAGGAAGCCGAGAGTGGGGATTGGCTGGCGAATGAAAAGATTGAGGAAGGGATCGCTTTGCCCCGGCGAAGCGTTGAACATGTCCACGGGAGTCAGAGCCGAACCATTGACCCAGCGATACGAAGCAATCCATCGGGTATGTGAACCGGGCAGAATGCCGCTTAATTTGGCAGCCAGAGCGTGACGGCGCTCCGTGGTAATCCATTGCGCCGCATCCTGAAGCTCGATATCGGGCTTGGCGAGATCGAGGACGCCTCCGTAGGCGTAATCCAGCGTAGCGGTGAGGTCGGAGCAGAACTTCCGCTCGAGCACGACGCGTAGTCCATCGGCGTCCAGAGTGTTGCCAGAATAGGTGAATGTGCCCGAGTAGACGTCGGGCAGCAGGAATCCGCCGGCGGCGCTCACCTCGCCAGCGCCGATCAACGCCGTGTTGGCCACGCGGTCCCTGAACACGGCAACCTGCCCGCTGTTCTTGCCGACTCGACGGGAGACATTCAGCTCCTGATGGTGGGCGCGTTCCAGCTTAGCGGTAAAGTTATTAATGCTAACGCGGGGGCTGGTGTCGCCCAAATCCGTGGCCGCCAAGTCTTGAGCATCCTCCGTCCGCCGGTTGGGCAGGGAGGTCGTGTAGGCGTACTGCAAAACCGTGTTGGGTGAAGGGTGGAGGTCCAGCGAACCGTAGGGCTGGAGCGTGGTTACGCTACCAAGAAACTGGATGGTTTGCAGCTGGCTGCCGAACCTGAGCTCCACGACATCGCCGATGGACAAATCGTCTCGCGCCGTAAGGGCGAGCGCCTGAAGCGCAGCGTCGTGCAGGCTGGGATCGGAAGGAGCAAAGCGGCGAACTGTAACCGCCATGGTCGGCCCCGAGCCATCCGGCAGACGGTGGGAGTACACGCCACGCAGAACCGCAGAGGGAAGGTCGTCTCCAAAGCCGACGCTTCCGCTGAATGCTACTCGGTCTGCAGTGAAGATCGAGCGCTCCACGGAGAAGGTCGTGCTCCCGTCTGAGCCGCTGCCGTACCCGGCCGTCTCTGAGCCGGCCAGGAGAGAAAGTGTCTCCTTTAAATCATGAGCCTGTTGTTCCGGCCCCGCGGCAGGATCGTCGAAGATACGCAGGACAGGGCGGTTCGCCACCGAACGCAGAGTCCACTTCCAGTCGTCATCCCCGGCAGTTCCATGCTGCGGAGCCACTTGCATCACGTTCAGCAATGTGTTCAGCGTGATGTTCAGGTGAATGCTGGTCCCCGGCTGCAAGCCGATTCTTTCACGCAAGGATGGAAGAAAGGAGGGAGCAGTGACAGTTACGGAATAAAACCCCGGCAATAAGCCAACGGCGGAGTAGAATCCCGCGCCGTCGGTAAATACGGTGAGAGTCCGCGCGGCCGAACCGGCGAGTTCCACGACCGCGCCCATCTGGGGCATGCCCGCGGCATCGCGCACATAACCGGAGATCGCAGCCGGACGTTCTCCGGCCCATGCAGGAAGCGACAGCGCGACGATCACCGCCCAAAATCTGAGCTGGCGAAGCTTCACTCCAACCCCCGGGGTTTCAAGCAAGCCGTTACTCTACAGCAAACATCGCTGAAGGATCAATAGTTTGCTTGGAGATGTTGTCGTTCACTTTGATTTCGATCTTATACACGCCCGGCTGCAGGTTCGCCGCGGCAATCGATTTCTGCAACGTCACCTGTTCGCCCACATTGCCCATCGTCTCGGTGGATTCGGTTTTCTGAACGACCGATTTATTGGTCGCCACATTGACGATGTCGTACTCAAAGGTCGCGGAAGGCTTGTGTGTCTTGTCATCCACGCCCAGATTGTAGACTTGCATCCAGAAATTCACCTTCTGATCCTTGCCCCGCCTGAAGAGAGCGGGCTTGCCATCGGCCGGGGCAACGCGCGGACGGACTTTATTGAGGCCAATCACGAATTGGCCCGTACTCACATCCTTCGTGGGCACCGGCTCCATCACGTCGGCGACAATGAGCGACGAGGTCGACAGCTTGTCATCGGAGTACTCGGGCACTACAATCCCGCGGCTCCAGAGGCCTTTGCGATCGCCATTCACGTCTTTGACCGCGATCTCGACCTTGTAGCGTCCCGGACGCAGGGGCAGAGCCTTCCAATACACTGCCGAATTCTCGGCGGTGCGAGGCAGCAGTTCCGCCGGCACGTCCACCTGCACCGGCTGCTCGTCGGTCTGTACGATGCGTCCAGTTAATGTAGTCACGCGCATGAAGATATTTACGGTGCCGCGCTGCACGCCGTCTTTATTGGCGAAGGTAATGTCGCGATACTTCAACTGAACCGTGATGGGTACCAGCACTGTATCCCCGGTTACCTTCACAAAATCGGTGCGGACGTCGAAGGGCATCAGGTTCGTAATGATCTTGGTGTTGACGATTTCTTCCAGGTCCTTATATTTAATCGGCGGGGGCGCATTCAATTTCGAGTACGTCTCCAGGCGGTCGAATTCCTTGGTATTCTGCTGGGTGCTCATCGGCCCCAATCCCAGTTGCTCGAGACCACCCTGGGTGAAGCGCTGCGCCTTGGTGGACATACCCATCTGCTCGTAAAGAGTCAGGCCGGCGTTGGGCGTCTCTTTCAGCGCATCTTTTTCCGACCGATCCAGAGTCATGTGGAAGTCGCCGCACATGCACGTATCTACAAATTCTATAATAATTTCCTGTCCAATACCTTCGAGGTAACGATAACGCCAATCCTCGAACGGGAAGGTGGAAGTTTCGCCGCCGCCCTCTTCCATTGGCCGTTGGTAGGTTCCACCCGACGGATGGGAGTCGGTTTCATCGGGCGGACCGTACATGATGTAGATCCGTCCACGGTCAGTCTTCCAGCCCGGAATCCCCGCGGCAAAATGCTCGTTGGCGTAGGCGATGCGCCGGTAGTGTTCTTCCTTGTATTCGTTCTCTTCCGTGTCCGGCGTAGGATCGCGGCGCTGCCAGAAGGCCTCAATGAAGTTATCGCGCTCTTCGTCGTTCGAGAGCTGCTTGAAAGCGGCTCTTTCCTCGTCGGTGATGATCCAGACGACATCCTCGTTCAGCCACTTCTTATAGGTCTTGCTCAACTCGATGTTCAGGTTTCTCTTCTGCTGCTTTTTCTGCTTTTCCGAGGGCGGGCGTTTGAGGGGATCGGCTGCGTCGGGGGGTTGTGTTTGGGAGCCAGTCGCCGTCGCACCGGATTTGGGGTCGTTCGCCGGATCAACTGGGGCGGCGGACGACTGGGCGCTCGCGGGCCAGGCGAAACCTGTGGCGACAGCCACAAAAACGAGAGATAAGATATAGCGTGAAACAACCCGGAACATGAGAGGGACTCCTGCCACGACAAACTTTTGTCGGCTTATTCTAGGCCCTCAGCTGGGCGAAAGCAAGGCTAAGTCGCATCAAAAGAACGGGATTGACGCACCCAAGCCGCGCCTTAACTTGGACGCGGCGACACTTCCGCCGAGTTGCCCGGATGGACCTCTAATATTTATTTCGAGACATAATTTCCAAGACAAGAGCCAGCATCACGCTATAATTTTATGTTGCTATAATTGGCATCACGGGGCGGCGCTACTCTCGGTACTCCCAGGGTCCTGGCACTCATTCCAGATTGGAACTTTCCTGCCTGCAGGATCGTATCTCTGAATGTGCTCCCGTCACCCTTGCGGAACCGCCGGTAGGATAGGGTAAACGAATCCAGGGATTGCCCGCTTGCGGTCTGGGCAGCCGCTGGCCCTATGGTGTAACAGCGTTGGGTGGTGACGCGAACGATGAAGCCTTGGAAGAAAATTGCGATTATCGTCGGCGTGGTGGTTTTGTTAGCCATCATGGTCGGCTTCACTGTACATCAGAGCGGCAAGAATGTAGTCACGGTGCAGACCGGAAAAGTCGAGCGGCAGGACTTGTCTTCGGTGGTGAGCGCCTCAGGCGAAATCAGGCCTAAGACGTACGTCAACATCGGCGCCAACGCATTCGGCAAGATCACGCATCTGTTGGTCAAAGAAGGCGACCGCGTCAAGAAGGGTCAATTGCTGGCTCAATTGGAGAACGTGCAGTCCTCGGCGGATGTAAACGCCAACGAAGCCTCGGTGCAGGCTGCCGAGACCGACGCCATCGCCGCGGATGCCGCTCTGAAAACATCGCAGGCCGATCTGGACCGCGCCAAAGCGGACTACGACCGAAACAAGCTGGATTGGGATCGGGCCCAGAACCTTTTTAAGGATGGTCTAATCTCGAGGTCCGATTTCGACAGCCGCAAGAATGCGTGGGCGACGGCCGACGCCGGCCTGGTTCAAGCGCAGGCCAGAGTGGCCCAAGCTAAAGCGCAGAAGGATTCTGCCGATAAACATATAGCCCAGGACCGAGCCACGCTCATCCGTTTCGCCGATGTGCTGCAGAAGGCCACTTATGTTGCTCCCTACGACGGCGTCATCACCAACCTGCCGGTGCGCGAAGGCGAAACGGTCGTAATGGGAATTCAGAATTCGCCGGGAAGCACGCTCATGACGCTAGCCGACATGTCGGTCATTACCGCGGAAGTGAAAGTGGATGAGACCGACATTGTGAACGTGCGTCTCGGTCAACCTGCCGAGGTGACAATCGACGCAATTCCCAAGAAGATTTTCCATGGAACGGTTTCGCAAATCGGAGACAATGCCATCGTGCGCTCCACCGGGGTGGCCACATCGCAGCAGACCACGGCCAGTGAAGAAGCAAAAGATTTCAAGGTCGTCGTAACCGTGACGGACCCTCCCGCGGATCTCCGGCCCGGACTCTCCACGACCGCCAAGATTACGACGGCTGCCCGCAACAACGCGCTGGCAATTCCGATTCAGGCGCTCTCGGTCCGAACTAAAACCCAACTGGAACAGGCGAAGAATACGCCCGGCTCTGTGCATGCTGCGGCCCCGTCCCCGAAAGAAGCTGCATCCAAGGACAAAGATCAGGATGAGAAACAGGAGATCCAGGGCGTCTTCGTGATTCGCAACAAGAAAGCGGAATTCGTGCCCGTGACCACCGGCATCGCCGGAACCAGCGACATTGAAGTGCTCAGCGGCTTGAAAGAAGGAGACGAAGTGATTACCGGCAGTTACAAGGTTTTGCGCACGCTGCGTTCTGGCAGTGGCGTAAAAGTCGACAACTCCGTCCCTAAGAAGGAAGAAGACGCGACATAACCTTCGCCGGGTTCATTCGTCCAAAGGGAAGCCGGTGCAGTGTAAATAGATGTCTGTAAAGGAAGCAGCGAAAGACGGAGCTCTCTGGAGTCGAATTCAATCTCGGAGAACCCAGTGGCACTGGAGCAGGAGAAAAACATGGCAACCGCAGAAGTGATCAGCATGCCCCGCAGCGCCGTTTCAGCCCCGCCCGAGTCCTGCATGATCGCGGCCGTGGATCTCTGGAAGACCTATGACATGGGCTCCGAGCAGCAGGTGCATGCTCTGCGCGGCGTAAACCTGCGCATCGAGCGGGGAGAATATGTTGCCATCATGGGGCCCTCGGGATCGGGCAAATCCACGCTCATGAATCTTATCGGCTGTCTGGATACTCCCACCAAAGGCGAATACTGGCTCAATAACCAACTGGTGAGCGAACTCGACGACGATGAACTGGCGCGAATCCGCAACAAGGAAATCGGCTTCGTGTTCCAGACCTTCAACCTTCTGGCTCGCGCTACGGCCCTGCACAATGTGGAACTGCCCCTCATCTACGCGGGCGTTCCCACCGAGGAACGAATCGAACGCGCCAAGGCCTCGTTGACTGCGGTGGGCATGGAATCGCGCATGACTCACAAACCCAACGAGCTTTCTGGCGGGCAGCGGCAGCGCGTGGCGGTCGCACGAGCGCTGGTTAACCGGCCCTCCATTATCCTGGCGGATGAACCCACGGGCAACCTGGATTCGCAGACCGGAAGCGAAATCATGGCTTTGTTTGACCGGCTGCACAGGGAGGGAAACACGATCGTTCTGGTCACTCACGAACATGACATCGCCGAGTACGCTCATCGTGTGATCAACATCAAGGATGGCGTGGTGGAGCGCGATGAGAGGAAAAAATAGGTTTGCATTCACTCCGGTGAACTGAGACGCCCGGCCGAACGGCCGGGCGTTCGTAGTTTCAGGCTGCATCCCAAGAGTTCATAGAACAAGAGCTCTTAGAAACTGACCTCAAGCTGTGGCGCGTTTCCTGCGACCGGCAAGACGCGCTCCTCAACATCTTTCGAGGCGGCCACGACAACCTGGTCGCGCCCCCCGCGCTTCGCTTCATACAAGGCGGCGTCGGCCGCGGCCATTAGTTCCTTGGGCGATACGCCGTGCTCGGGAAAGGCGGCCACGCCCACCGAGATTGTGATCATCCCCATCGACCTGCCTTGATGCACGATTGTGAGTTCCTTCATTTTCGAGCGCACGCGCTCGGCGCGGCCGCGCGTTGCCGCCAGATCCGCGGTCGGCAGGATGACGACAAATTCCTCTCCTCCGAAGCGGCACACGAAGTCCTCGGCCCGAATATTCTTGAAGAGGAATGCCCCGGTTTCGCGCAGTACCGCGTCCCCTGCGTCGTGGCCATAGGTGTCGTTGAAGTTCTTGAAATGGTCGAGATCGAGCATGATGATCCCGAGAGACTGCTGGGCTCGCGCGGCGCGGCGAACTTCCCGTGCTAACGTCTCCTCCATGTAACGGCGGTTGTAAAGACCGGTTAAAGCGTCCTTGATGGATTGGGTTCGGAGCGCCTCCCGTAGTTTTATGTTGGCAACGGACAAACCAATTTGTCCGGCAAAGGTGGTCTTAAAAGAGAGTTCCGATGAATCCAGTTCGGGCACCTCCTCGGTTGCCTGAAAATGAACGATCCCCAGGGTCTCACCCTGAGCCAGGATCGGCGTGCAGAGATATGTATTCTTGACGCCCGCCGCGTGGGCGCACCGCGCGGTCGAATCGCCTGCCAGCACCAGGTGTGGGTGCCCCGTGCGCAAAGCCCAGCAGGAGGTTGGCTCAAACACCGTGGCGGGAAGTTGGCAGGCGCTCCACGAGCCGATGACCTCCGCCACGCTCCGCGAGGCGTCCAGCATGGACACCGCTCCGGGGACGGCCGGAAATATCTTCGGGGCAAAACCCAAAGCTGCAGCAAACACCTCGTCTCGAGTAGTACAGCTCTGGAGCAGTTCGCCCATCTTCGCCAACATGGTGGCCGTTTCCGACCGTTTTTCAAGCTCGCGAAATATTCTCTCGGTCTGCTGATCGAGTTCGTTGCGGGCAAAATCCTTCTCTAACATTTCTTCCTGCAGGCGCGTGTTAGCGTCGGCCAACTGCATGGTCCGTTCGAGAATCTGTTCTTCCAACAGCTGCTGACTCTTTTTCTGATCCTCGATGTCCGCGCAGGTGCCGAACCATTTGACGATATTTCCATTGGCGTTGCGAATGGGATTGCCACGGCACAAGAACCAGCGATAGGCCCCATCGCTCCCACGTAATCGGTATTCCACCGTATAAGGCTGGCCCTTGAGGCGCGCCTTGTCCCACTGCTCCAGACAGAACGGCAAGTCATCGGGATGGACCACCGACGTCCACCCAGCGCCCCGGCTCTGTTCGAAAGTCAGCCCGGTGAAATCGAACCATCTGCGATTGAAGTAGTCGTCCGAACCGTCGGGATCGGAGGTCCACATAATCTCGGGAACCGCCTCGGAGAGAGTGCGGAAATACAATTCATGTTCCCGGGCCAGCCTGAGATCAACCTTGTGCGTGGCCAAGAACCGGTCGAAGAACGAGGAAGCGATTGCGGCTCCCAGGACGATCAAGCTGGTGGCGCTGATGCCCGCGATACCGAGGGTGGAAATTCCGATTGCGTGGGTGAGGTCGGGCAGGGAGTGGTTGTGGCGGAATGTCGCCGCCCACATCCCCGTATAGTGCATGAGGGGAATGGCGCTTCCCATGATTAGCGCACTGAGAATTTTCCTCCGGCTGGTGCGCTGTTCATCACGCAGGCCGAAGGCGAGTCGCAGGGCCACCAACGAGATAGCAAGGGCCAGGGCAATGGACAGGACGACGATTCTGCGGTCGTAGACAATCACGGCGGAACAGCGCATGGCTGCCATGCCGATGTAATGCATGGCAGCAATCCCGCTACCCATAAATACGCTGCCCGTGAATTGCGGCCATGCTTCCATGGTGGGACGACTGACCACGAATAATGCGACCGCCGAGGCCGCGATCGCAGCCATCAGGGAGAGCATGACGGCCGGAATGTAGTAAAAAACCGGCATCGGCATGCTGAGAGCCAGCATGCCGATATAGTGCATGGCCCAGATCCCCAGGCCCATCGCCGTGGAGCCGGCAGCTAGCCATATGGCTTGCACGCGGCCCTGCGATGCCGCGGTCGCGCGCCCCGCGAGCTCCAGAGCGGCGTACGCGGTGACCATGGCCAACCCGACCGAGAGGGCGACCAGCCAGATGTTATAGGTGCCGTTAATTATTGGCATTGAGTCCATCTCTGGCCCATCACCTCCCGTCGCACCTTACAACCCCGCGCGATCAATTTCGCGCACACGTCGCTCTCTACGCTATATATCGGCGACACTGTGTGACTCCACGTTAGAAGGCGCTAAATTTGCCGAACCTTCGGCACTCTCCCTTGCCTCATCGAAAATCCAAGAAATAGTGGCGAAGGACGGCGGAGGCGAAAGACCGCACGGATTACAGAAAGAGAAAGCCTCTCCGTAGAGAGGCTCTCTTGATGAAAATGCAACTGAAACTCCCGGTTCTTAAATGGGGGCGTCGACTACGGCCTAGGCGCAGGTGCGTCTGCCAGCTTCGATGCGCCGGCGATGAAGAAGTTGTGATCGTAGAGATTGCGGTACATGAGCCCCGCGATTTCCGCGGCCTTCGGACCGAAGGTGGGCCGCCCGCCCTGCAGGAAAACCACGACCACAATGCGGCCCCTGCTGGTGTTGACGTAGGAGGCGAACCAGCCGAAGCGAGTACCCTCATGGGAGCATGTTCCGGTTTTGCCCAGAATCTCTTCCTCGTTGAAGTTGAGGCCGAGGCGGCGTGCGGTGCCGTACTGCACAGCGCCAGCCATACCGTCGGAGATTTCGGGGATAAGCGGAGCGATATCCAGTTGCCGCTTGATGCGCGGCTGGAAGTTCAGTACTTCCTCCGGCGTAGTCGGATGCTGAAGATAATAAAGCGTGCCTCCGTTAGCGATGGCCGCAACCATCCCTCCCAGCTGCAACGGCGTCATGGAAACGCCTTCGCCGAAGGAACACATTTTGCCCACGCCGCCGAGTTTCTCAGGTATCACCTCATCGGGATACGTGCCCACTTGCTCACCCGGAATATCATAGCCAGCCAGTTCTCCCAAGCCGTATTGATGAGCGTAGAAGGAGACTTTCTCGAAACCCAGCTTGCGGCCGAGCTCTTCAAAATATGCGTTGTTGGAGTGGGCCAGAGCCTCGGTGAGATTCATGCGGCTGCGGCCGCCGAGTGGGACCTGAGTGTCTTTCGAGATCAAGCCCTCGCTCAAAGCAGCCAGGGCCACAGAGAGTTTGATAGTGGAGCAAGGTTGCGCTCCGCTCGACAGAGCCAGCTTCTGGTTGACCATGGCCAGCACGCGGCCACTGGTCGGCTCGATGGCCACGACCGTGCCATTCATGTTACCCAGTGCATCGATGGCCGCCTGGCGCACTACCGGATCTTCGCCGTCTGTGATATCGCCGCCGGTTATTCCATCGGCGAAAGAACTCATAAAAAAGTGCTCGTGATATCTGTGGCGGGAACCTGTCGCGGATGTACGGGTGATGGTGGCGCGGTGGGCGCTTGCACTGGCGACGGCCGCGCTGCGGGCCGTGGTGCTGTGACTGCTCGCCAGATGGCGCAAGCGGCGCCTGGTGCGCTGACTCTCACTTACTTTTCGATTTGTCGATTTCGATTTACTCGGACTCAGGCTGCGGGGGTTGACGTGCGCCGCAAACACTGCGGGGGCTAAACCCAGCGCGGCCACAATCACCACCAGACGAAGAAGACGAGTTTCCACCTTGGACATCTCCGATCCGTTCCTCTGATCTCCGGCTTTGCAGTATTCCGTGCACGAAGCCTGCCAGCTGCCGGCCTTGACCGCTGGGCTTGGTCTAACTCCGCGATATTACGAGAGTTAGGGCATATTAGGCAACAATAAAGTTTCGATTGCGGAAATCATCAATTTCGATTTAACCCATTATGGGACAAGTACTTAAACGACAAATTACCTCCGTACCCCGGCATTGGTAACCTCTCCTCTGATTACTGAAAAGATACGGCCGGGTGAGCAAAGCTTTTCCCACGACTCCGCTCTTGCTCTGACTCACGGGTGCGGAAAAAGATTCTGCTCCTCAGGATTCGATCCCCGCCGCGGAAAATCGGTTGCATTTGCCATGATAGGATAGTAATTTAGTAGAGATACTAGTGATTTGTGCGGGTATGTCTGGGCACACGCAGGTCGGCACAACCACGGGTATAGCCCTTTCCCCAACCAACGTCTCCGGGGTGACTCGTGTTTCCATTGGTGTTTCTGATCGAAGATGACGCGGCGATTTCAAACCTCTTGCGCAGCATGCTTGAGGTAAGCCACTACGCGGTGCGCGCCTTTCCTCCATCGGCGCGCGTGGTCATCTCCGCCGCCGAGGAAAGGCGGCCAGTTCTATTCCTAATTGGAGCCGCACTCGAAGAGGGCTTGACTCTCTGCCGCGCCATCCGCCAAAACTCGCGTCTTGAGCAAACCCCCGTCGTGCTCCTGTCCGACAGTGATTCAGAGGAGGACCGCATACGAGGGTTCGATTCGGGGGCCGACGATTTTGTGATCAAGCCAGTGCGCCCGCGTGAATTCGTGGCGCGGATCAACGCTGTAGTCCGCCGTTCACACTCCCCGCAAGCTGCAGCCAGGGTTGCATCGGGAGAGATCGAAGTCGACGCCGAGCGCTTTGTCCTGTCGGTGCGGGGGAAAAAGGTGGATGCAACCGCCACTCAGGTTCGCCTGGTCGAATATCTCATGCGGAACGAGGGGCGCGTCTTCAGCCGCGATCAGATTCTCGATGCGGTTTGGAGCGATACTCGCTTCGTGACCCCGCGCACGATAGACGTACATGTCCGAAGAATCCGCCAACTCATCGAGTTGGACCCAGCAAAACCCACTCACCTAAAGACGATCCGGGGCGCCGGCTACTACTTCACCGGTCATTGCGAAGCGCGGGATGCGATCCACCCTTCAGGGTGGCTGCCTTCCTCGACCAGCCGCGGACCTCTGGCAGTCACCATTCCACCGCTGCGGCTGCCTAGCGCTTCCTAGCCGTATGTTCCAGGCCCTTCCGTCTCACATGACTTCGCCGCGCTTGCGCAGGAACGCCGGAACATCGAGGTCGTCCTGTTCGAAGTTAGCAACCATGGCTCCGCGCATGGTATCGAGTGAGATCACTTCGCCCCCGGCGCGGGACATTGGCTGGTGCAGGGGATCGCGCAGCGACTCGGCCGTCTGCATTTCCATCATCATCGAATCCGGAACCGGCTCAGGAAAAGCCGTGGGTTTTGCCGGAGCGGGACTGGCGAAATCCGCTTGCTGGAAACTCATATTAGGGAAACCCATGGCGTCATCGTGCGCCGTTGCGAACGAATGATGCATTTCCGCCGGCCGCTGGTGGGCCCGATCGAAGCCTGCCCGGCTCACCTCGCGGAAGCCGGTGGCGATCACCGTGATTTTGACCGCATCTTTCATCTTTTCATCCATCACCGCGCCGAAAATGATATTGGCGTCCTCATGGGCCGCGCTCTGGATGATGGTGCAGGCCTGCTGTACCTCTGCCAGCTTCAGCGAAGCCGATCCCGTGATGTTGATCAGGATGCCGCGCGCTCCGTCGATCGCGCCGGCCTCGAGCAGCGGAGATGCAATCGCCCGTTGTGCCGCTTCCATGGTGCGATTGGCTCCGCTCGCCGTCGCCGTGCCCATCACCGCATAGCCCATGCGGGCCATGATCGTCTTCACGTCGGCGAAGTCACGGTTGATGATGCCGGGAATCGTAATGATGTCGGAAATTCCCTGCACGCCTTGCCGCAAAATGTCATCAGCAATGCGGAACGACTCGAAGAACCCGGCGTTCTCGGCAACAGCCAGCAGCTTCTCGTTTGGAATGACGATGGTCGTGTCCACCGATTCCATAAGCTCGGCGATTCCCTTCTCTGCCTGGGTCATGCGCCGCTTGCCCTCGAACGAAAACGGCTTGGTGACCACGGCGACGGTGAGCACGCCCATCTCGCACGCGAGTGACGCAATGATCGGAGCCGCGCCGGTTCCCGTGCCACCGCCCAGTCCGGTGGTCACAAACACCATGTCGGCGCCCTCGAGCGCTTCGATGATTTTGTCGGAGTCCTCGAGCGCGGCCTTGCGTCCGACCTCCGGATTCGCGCCCGCGCCCAGACCGTTCGTAAGTTTCACGCCGAGCTGCAACTTCACCGGCGCGCGCGACATGCGCAGCGCCTGCAAGTCGGTGTTGGCGACGATGAACTCGATGCCCTCGACTCCGGCATCGATCATGCGATTCACCGCGTTGCCGCCGCCGCCACCCACGCCAATTACCTTGATCTTGGCGTCGTTGAGAGGATCTTCGTTGAAGCTGATGCGAATGCTATTGTCGTTGTTCATTTTATTGTGTCCACCATTGCGTAAATTTCGTTCCAGCTATGTACCGACTGCATAGACGTGGCCAGTAAAATCCAGGCTGTGCTGCGCTACGGATTTTGCTAACCACTGGCCACTGATCACTGACCACTGTTTTTTCACCCCACCAACATCGCCTTCAATCTCGATCCCCAGCGATCGCTCTGAAAGCCGCGCGCCACTCGCGCCCGTTGCCCGTAGTTCACCATGCCGAGCACCGTGGCAAACTCGGGCTCAGCCAGCGTCGCCGGCATTTTGGCTAGCGGCGTTGGCCATGACAGGCGCACCGGCTTGCGCAGCACCGACTCCGCGACGTCGAAGATTCCGGGCAGCCGCGATCCTCCGCCGCTCAGCACAATGCCCGCCAGGCAGGCGTCGAACATCCCGCTCTGCCGAAGAGCCTCGCGAATCATCTCGAACAGCTCGCGGGTCCGCGGTTCGAGAATCTCTGCCACCAGCCGCTGCGGCAGCAGGCGCGAAGGCCGGTCGCCCACCGAAGGCACTTCGACTTCATTTCCTTCCGGAATTAACGTAACGATCGCGTTGCCATATACTTTCTTGATTTTTTCGGCTTCCGCCAGCGGAGTGCACATGCCCACCGACAAGTCGCTGGTGAAGTGGTCGCCGCCGATTGGAATCACTCCGGTATAGGCCACGGCGCCTTGCAGAAAAACGATCAGCTCGGTCGATCCTGCGCCGATTTCGGCAAGGCACACACCTAACTCGCGCTCGTCGGCGCGCAGAATGGAATCGGCCGCGGCCAGCGGCTCAAACACGGTGTCATCCACGTGTACGCCGGCTCGATTCACCGCAGTGATTACGTTCTGGGCCGCGCTTGCCGCCGCCGTTACGAGATGAACCCGCACCTCCAGGCGCGCCGCCATCATGCCCAGCGGATCGTGCACTCCCGCCTGATCGTCCAGAATGAACTCCTGCGGCAGCAGGTGCAGAACTTCGCGGTCTGCCGGCAGCGGAATCGCGCGCGCCCGCTCCACCGCCTGCTTGATCTCATCGCGGCCAATCTCCCGCGGACGCGTGCCCAGGCTGATGCCGCCGTGACTATTGACGCCGCGCACATGGGCTCCGCCGATGCCCACGATGGCATGCTCCACAGCCGCGCCCGCCACATCCTCGGCCGCTTCCACAGCTTTCTGAATCGCCACGACCGCCTTGTCCAGTTCAACGATCACACCCTTGCGCGAGCCGCGCGACTCGGCCACGCCGTGCCCGCGATAGCGGAGGCCGCTTTCGGTAACCTCCGCCACGAGCGCACATGTCTTTGCGCTGCCGACGTCGATCGCCGTTAGAAAATTTCCCTGCTGATTCGCCATGCTCTAAATCGTTCCTCAACAAAATTTCTTGCTCTGCAAAGAGCTGAACTCTCACTGACTCGATTCTTGATTCGTCTGGCTCCTGGCAATTGCCGGACTCGGTTTCTGACCGCCGCTGACCGGAGTTTTGGCGGCTGGTTTCGGTGATGGAGCTACCCGCTTTCCTCCTGACACCGGCCGCACCTCAACGTCCTTCGCGGATGGGAAAGTCGTCTTTTTCGCCGTTACGTTTTGCCTTGTTGCCGGCGCTACGGGTGTCGCCATCTTCCTGGCGCTTGCTCCCGCTTTCCCCACCCTTGCGGGCGCTTTCTTTCCCTTCGTTCTTACGGCTGCCTTTTTGCTGCCGCCGCTTGCCGCCTTGGGATTAAGCTCCTTGTCAGTCAACTCGAAAGCAGGTTTAGGCACAGCGCGGTCATGCGGCGGCAGGCGAGTAATGAGCGCCGCCGGCTTCACTCCCGCCGCTACCGCAACTTTTGCGACCGCCGGACTCAATGCTGCCGGCTTCGCGGTCTGCGGAACATCCGGATTCACGATGATCTGGTTGTCGTAGCGCAGATCCACTGACTCCAGTTTCTGGAACTGCTGCCGCCAACCCTGGGCATGGCTTACGTAAATTTTGTAGCGCGACAGGTAGTCGGATGATCCCAGATGAACCAGCACATCGCCCTGCGGATCATTCACTCGCACCTTCACATCCTCCAGATCGGAGAGATCGACTTCACTCAGATCCTGAGAGTAGTGAGCGCCGCCTGAGTCCAGGTCCCGAACCATCTCCGCGTAATCTTTCATCCGCGGCGCACGCGTCGAAAGCGGCTCGCCCGGATTCATCCCCAGAATCACGGGAAAGGAATATTTGTGCTTAGGCGTCAACTCCATGAGCGTTCCGCCCGCGTCGATCAGAAACATGCGCGACCCCACGCGCGCGAAAGCCACCGGCCTGCGCTCATGAATCTCAACTTGCAGCCGATTGGGGACGAAGCGCATCACGCTGGCCGATTCGACCCAGGGAATCTGCTCGAGTTGAGCTTTTTGCAGCGCCAGCGGAATGAAGAAGATGTTGCGTCCAATGTCGGCGCCCATCACTTCCATGATCTGCGCCTTGGTCACGTTCTGCGTGCCTGTGACCTCGATGTTGTCACTCGACTCCACTCGGAAGCGCCACGAATGTTCGCCGTAGTGATACAGCGCGGCGGCGGCGAATCCTGCTACGGACACCACTCCCACCGAAACCACAGCCCACAGCAGACGGCTTGCAGTTTTCTTCGGAAGAGAACTTCGGCGGGCAGAGACCCGCTTTTGCCCGCGGAGGAACGGGGATTCCTCGTCTACATCGAGGTCAAGCAGACGCGCGTCGTCGATTTCCGCTTCGGGCTTGTCCGGATCATGACCGCGCAGATCGTCATGGCGCAGATCGTGCCGGCGCAGATCGTTTCCGCGCAAATCATGGGACCCAAGGCGCGCGGGGTCAGCGCTGGGTGGATACAACTCCTCCTGCAAGATGGTGCCGCCCGACTTCCGCGCCATCAGTTCAGGTCAGTTGTCGCTAGGAATCGCTGAGCCTTCAAACTATAACTTCATTTTGGAATTTCAGATAGACAAAATCTTGGTTCTTTTGCACAGGCAGGAATCGGATTGAACATCATCGAGGACATTCGGCGACGAACCATGAGAAAACATCCGTCTCGGCTGTCCGAACTGGCTGGCGCGGGGGAAGTCCGTCGATCTCCGACAACACTGTGCGCAGACAGAAAAGCGGGCGTGGCTGTTAGGGCCGCGTCCGCTCTTTCAGGAGGAAAATCTTTATTCGTTCTCCAGACTCACCGTCTCTACGTGTACCGCCGGAACTGAAATCCGCATGCGCGGAACGTTCACGCGCACTCGCGGACAAACCACGCGAATCTCCATCGGATTCAATGCAGCCGGCGCAAAGCGTACACGGGCGATCCGCGCCTCGATCCGCGCCCGATCGGCCTCCACTCGAGCCAATGCGGCTCCCTGCCGGGCCGACATCGCTTCAAAATGGGCCATCTGGTTCTGCGACCGCGCGATTCGGCTCTCGAAGCGCGCCCCAGCGGTGGCCAACCGGCAAGATGCAGTCTCTTCCCGCGCACCCACGAGGGCCGCCCGTTCTAACAGTCCGTCGACCCGCGTCGAGGCCAGATCGACAATGACGCCAGACCGGTCGGCGATCCGGTCCGCAATTCTGTGCGCTATGGCAAAGCCGCCATCGTGGTAGAAGCCGTTCAATCCCAGCGCCAGCACCCCGGCCGTCAGCCATGCCCAACTCTGTGTCGTTTTCATCGCCTTAACCCCTTATAGCGGATTGGACGAACCTAGCCCAAGTCCGTTAGCAACCAAAGATACGGAGGGGGCAAGAAAAAGTTCCCCGCGGATGTAAAATGCCGTCGTCGGGGTGGGAAAGATGGTTTTTCCGATTGTTCTACTCCTGGCTTTGGCGCTGTCTCAAACCGTGCCGAACGCGCCCAAGCCAGACGCACTCGCTCTTCTGAGCGAGGTCAGCCAGCGGTATGCCGACGCCAAGTCTTACCACATCGAGGCTGTCGACGAGACGACTCGGAACAACGAATTAAGCCGCCAGTGGGAAAAGACGATACTCACGGCAATCGTCATGCCGGGAAATCGATATCGCTACGAAGGCCGGTCGGGGATGGGCACCGTGATCTACATCTCCGACGGGAGCGAGGAATGGGATTACCTGCCATTGGAGAAGGTCTATGTGCAGCGCCCTGCCGCAGGTCCTGACTCGGGCAAGAAGCGTATGCATGTCATGGAAGAGATGCCCGGCTCTTACGCACTGGCTCTGATTTCGCGAATTGCCCATCGTGCTGAGGGCTTGAAATCCGCCTCGTTGCTCCCTGATGAAACGATTTCAATCGATAGAAGAAGTGGCGTTGATTGCTATGTTGTCCACTACGATGAGCAAGATTTCAAGGTGCATCGTGCAGCGATGAGTCGATCCTCCACCATCTGGATTGATAAGTCCCACAAGGTCATTGTGAAAATCGTAGATCGTGAGCAACCGCTCTCCAACCTTCCGGTGAATGGGTTCATGCCGCGCTCCGTGGAGACCACGATCATCTACCCGGTCGTAGAACTCGATCAAGAGCAAGCTGCCAGTTCGTTTACTTTCGTCGCCCCGGCCGATGCCAAGTTAGTGGAAGCGTTTTCCGACACAATGATTCCCGGCCCGCATCCCGAGCTAGTTGGAAAGCCGGCGGCCGATTTCAAATTAAAATCTGCTGACGGAAAAGTAATCTCTCTCAGCAGCTTTCGGGGCAAACCAGTGTTTCTGGATTTTTGGGCGAGTTGGTGCGGTCCATGCCGAGGTATGGTTCCCGACCTGATGAAGCTTTACGCTGAAACCGAGTCTAAGGGCCTGGTGTGGGTGGGAGTAGATAGCGACGAGAACCCGGACGCTGCCGACAAAGTTATGACGCAAGAGCACATTTCATGGCCCAATTACCATGACATGGACGGCTCGATCGGAGCGGCATTTCATCGGAACGGCCTTCCGCTAGGCGTGCTGATTGACGAGCGCGGCCAAGTCGCTTTCTATCAATCGGCGTATACGGTTTCCGATCTCCGCTCATCGATCGCGAAACTTGGGCCGCAGTTCGCTCCGGTTGCTCCGACCGGCGTAAGTTCGAAATAAGCAGGTTCGAAGCGACAAGCAGGGATCGATTCATCGAACCGCTACGGTTTTTGACGCTCTTGGAGCCTCTCAATAATCATCGGACCTAACCGTAAAATGTCATCCGCTCGTTCTCACTCCAATCGCCTTCGCGACAGCAGCGTAGCGGTTTCCCACTGCGCCTCGAGACGGGTGATCCGCCGGTCGTGATCGCGCAACTCCACAGCCACATCTTTGAGTTCCTGCGATGTTCGGCGCAATTCGTCTGAGAGTTTCAGGGCCGACTGCACGGCAGCAACCGCCTCACTGAACACGCTCATGCTCTATCCCCCGGCGAATCTACTTTGCGGCGTGCTCGCAAGTCGCTAAGAATCGCTCGTGTTTCGTCCAGGTTACGCCGCACCACGGCTCGCGTCGCAGTCACTTCCTTGCGGAGAAGCCCGGTCAGTTGCGCCAATGCTGCCCCCTCGTCATCCACACGCTGCGCACAGCGGGTGCGGACTAACTCCCCTACGCTGATTCCGGCCTTGCTGGCCTCTCTGCGCAGCCAATCCCGGAAAGCGGGCGTCGTCAGAACCTGCAATCTGGCGGATTTCATAACCATCACCTTGTATGAACATTAGCATACACATGCTCATATGCGATTTTACCACTAGGCGGTTCTGCGGCCGGTCGTTTCTTTCAGTTTCTCCAGAATCAACGGCCCCAACTGCGAAACGCTGCCCGCGCCAAGGGTGAGAATCATGTCTCCATCCTCCGCCACGGCGGTAGCCGCAGTCACAGCATCCGCGAAAGAACCCGTATATTGCGCGTGTTTTCCGCCCTTCTCGCGAATCGCCTGCGCTAACGCTTCCCCGCTAATTCCATCAATCGGCTTCTCGCTCGCGGCATAAATGTCGAGCACAAAGAGCGAATCGGCGTCGCCGAACGCTTGGGTGAACTCTTCGATCAGATCGCGCGTGCGCGTGTACCGGTGTGGCTGGAACACGACGTGGACCTTGCGAAATCCGCACTGTCGCGCCGCCGCGAGCGTCGCCCTGATCTCCGTAGGATGGTGCCCATAATCGTCGATGACGCTCACGTCTGCCACGCGCCCACGCAACTGGAAGCGCCGGTCGACCCCACGGAACTGATCAAGCGCAGCTCGGATCGCATCTACTCCGACATCCAACCCTACGCCGACCGCAATCGCCGCCGTGGCATTCAGAACATTGTGAGCACCCGGCACGTGCAGAGTGAACTCGCCCAGATCAGTCTTGCGATAGGTCACGCGAAAGCGGCTTAAAGGTTGCCCGGTGCCCGGTGTATTCGCCGTGGCGGGATTAGCGGCGCTCAACTTAATCCAAAAATCAGATCCGCGCTTTGTCCCGTAAGTGAGAATGCGGCGCTGCACCTCCGGCAGCAATCGCCGCAGCGGCGGATCGTCATTGCAAGCCACGATCATTCCGTAAAACGGAACGCGGTCCATGAATTCCAGAAACGTCTTTTTCACGTCGCGCATGTTGCGGTAGCAATCCATATGCTCGCGATCGATATTGGTCACCACGGAGAGAATTGGGGACAATTTCAAAAACGAGCGGTCGCTCTCATCCGCTTCCGCAACCAGATACTGCGACTTCCCCAGCCGCGCATTGGAGCCCATTGCATCCACGCGCCCGCCCACGACTACGGTGGGATCGAGGCCACCTGCAGCCAGCACTGCGGCGACCATTGAGGTTGTAGTGGTCTTGCCATGCATGCCGGCGATGGCGATGCCATACTTCAGCCGCATCAACTCGGCAAGCATCTCCGCCCGCTGAATTACGGGCACGTGCAGCGTGTGCGCCTCGGCGACCTCGGGATTCTCCGTCGAAATCGCCGAACTGGTGACCACTACTTCGGCTCCTGCGATATTCTCCGCACGATGTCCCTCGAACACCGTAGCGCCCATGCCAGCCAGTCTCTGCGTAACTGCCGAACTCTTCAGGTCCGACCCCGAAACTTTGTAGCCGAGGTTCAGCAAAACCTCGGCAATCCCGCTCATGCCGATCCCGCCGATGCCGACGAAATGTATTTGTTGAATCTTGGCAAACATAAGTCAACAAAATTGCGTAATTTTGTAATTTGGTAATTGAGTAATTTAAAGCCAGGCCGTTCGAAAATTACTCAATTACTCAATCGCTCTTCTATCCCTGCCACCCGTGCCGCCATCGCCGCAATATCGCGCGCCGCATTTGGATGCGCCAAACTCCGCGCCGCCTCGCTCATAATCTGCAATCGCTGCGGATCGCCGAGCAGAGCCGCGATCGTTTCCGCCAGCCAGACTCCCTCCAGCTTCGATTCCTCCACCACCACCGCTGCCCCCTCGCGCGCGAGCGCCTCCGCATTCACCCGCTGATGATCGTCCGCCGCCCTTGGAAACGGCACAAAAATCGCGGGCTTCCCCGCGGCCGTAATTTCCGCCACCGTGCTCGCACCCGAGCGGCAAACGACAAGATCAGCCCCTGCAAAAGCCGCAGGCATGTCTTCAATGAACTTAAAAACTTCAGCCAACTCACCCGAGCCTGATTCAAATAAAGAGCCATACGCAGCCAGCGCGTCATTATAGTCACGCTCGCCCGTCTGATGAATGATGTGAATCCCCGGGGCCTGGCGGCGCAACTCCGGCAAGCACCGGATCATCGCCTCATTGATCGCGTGCGCTCCCTGGCTCCCACCAAAAACCAGTACGGTCGGGGTCCCGCCGCGCTTCTTGTTACTTAGAACCTCAATCTCGAAGAATGCCTGCCGCACCGGCACGCCGGTCACTTCCGCATGGCGAAAATACTTCGCGGTCTCTTCAAAGTGCACTGCCGCTCCGGAGACGAACCGCGCCACCACGCGATTGGCAAATCCGGGTACCACATTCGGCTCAAAAGCCAGCGTAGGAATATGCTTGACCACCGCGGCCAGCATCGCCGGCCCCGACGCATATCCCCCAACACCGATCACCACGTCGGGAGCGAATTGACTCAGCATACGGCTCGCATCCCAGACCGCCCGCGGCAAATCGAACGCCGTCTTCGCCCGCGTCATCAGGCTCACATTCTTTAGCGCTCCCACCCGTACCAGTTGCAGCGGATACCCCGCCGCCGGCACCAGGCGGTTCTCAATCCCGCGCGCCGTCCCGATGAACAGCACCTCCGCCCCATAATTTTTCTTGAGTTCGTTGGCGACAGCCAGCGCCGGGATCACATGCCCGCCGGTCCCGCCGCCCGCCAGAATGGCCCGCATGAGGTGACTATAAACCAGAAATAAACTGGCCACGGATTACGGATTCCCAAAGATAGAACATCAAGATTCTAGAAAAATCCGTGAAGATCCGTGCAAATCCGTGGCGGCTCTTCTACTCCGCTTGCTTCGTAATATTCAGCAGCACTCCCACGCAAGCCAGTGTCACAAACAAAGACGACCCTCCGTACGAGACCAGCGGCAGCGGAATGCCCTTGGTCGGCATCATGCCCAGAACCACGCTGATGTTGATGAACGCCTGCAGCACCACCATGCTCGTGATC
>Ga0209380_10000068_pt1 | contig 58401 bp, 55 predicted proteins | sample HubBroMetageWFT6_FD_188347 | JGI IMG/M metagenome (GOLD analysis project Ga0209380, IMG submission 188347) | Warmed and freeze-thawed soil microbial communities from the Hubbard Brook experimental Forest, New Hampshire - Hubbard Brook CCASE Soil... | ecosystem: Environmental > Terrestrial >...
GCAGTACCGGCCGGCCTGGCCGGCCGCGAGCGCGGCGGCGATCTGACGGCATGTCCACGCGTCGGCCGGCCCGTGCCCGGCGATCACGCCTGGCCCGTCCGCTAGGCCGAGCCAGGTGGTCAGCGGCATGGTCAGGTTGATCGTGCCCGTCAGCCCCGACGGCCACGACACCAGGCCCGCGCCATCGCCGGCGGGCAGCGCCGCGCCAGCGCTGGCTGCGCCTACACGCTCTCCCGGCACATCGGATGCGGCCAGGGCGGGGGCGGCGAGGACGTCGGCGGGCGATGTGCCGGACAGCAGGGCCAGGTACACCTCGGCCCGGATCTGATCCATGCTGCCGGGCCGACCGGCCCGCTTCAAAGCTTTCGCCAGCGCGGACACGTGCCGGTCAGCCAGCACCGCGCCCGCCTCGGGCAGCTCCCGGCCCGCGATCGCGTAGTTCCCTGACCCCTCCGGCCACATCTCCACCCGCGCGCCCGCGCGGGCCTGCTCCGCGCGGGCGCGGGCCGCGCCGGGGTCCTCGGCCAGCACCGCCCGGCGCAGCCGGCCCCGCAGCTGGGCCGTCGTCAGCTTGTCCGCCTCGACCATGACGTGGGTGGCGATCCACCACGCCCGGATCTGCCGCAGCCCGGCCAGCTCCTCAGTGAACACCCGCGCCTTCGCCACATCAATCCAGCCCTCGGCCAGCGCGTCCCCGATACCCGCGCGCTGGACGCCCTCGGCCAGGTCGATGAGCGCCTCCGCCGACCGGCCCGTCAGCGTTAGGGCGCACCCGATCTCCGCGGTGGCCCGCTCCCGCCCCGACGGCCCAGACTCATGAGCGACAGCCTGACGGCGCCCGGCCAGCTCATCCGCGCACGCCAGCTCAACCGCGGCCTGCCACGACTGCACCCGCCGCGCGGCGCGCATCACCCCGACCAGCTCATCATCGGTGAGCCGCTCAACGCCCGCCTCTAACGCCATCCCGGTCAGCGCCGCCAGCTCCGGGCACGGCGGCAGCAGATCCGCCGGGCCGCCGGCCTCAAACCCCCGCGCCGCCCGGTCACGGACCTCGCCCGCCGCCGTGTGGGTGAACCCGGCCTCGATCGCCTCCGGCACCGCCGGTGCCGCCGGTCGGGCCAGCGGGTGATCCACCCAGTTCATCGTCATCGCGGCCCTCCCTCCGGTAGCATCAAGCCTTTAGCTCATGCTATCGAGAGCCTCCGACAAAACTTGGTGGCGATCGACAGTCTTAGCGAGTCAGCGCGATCAGGCCTGCGGTCGTCGGGCGGAACCCGCAGCCCTCGAAGTAGAACCTCGCCAGGTACTCGTCGTCGAAGTCGACGTGCAGCCATTCGCACCCGGCGGCGCCGGCCTGCTCGGCGGCGAGAGCGACGAGCCGAGTGCCGATCCCCTGGCGGCGAGCAGAGTTCGCGACCAGAGTGTCGAGGATGAACGCGTGGACGCCGCCGTCCCACGCCACATTCACGAAGCCGGCCAGCTGACCGTCGTCGCGTGCGCAGACCCAGCCCAGGCTGTGCTTGATCAGCTGCGTTTCCCAGTCGTCAGCCAGCAAGCGGTGGCCGAAGCCCTCGGCGTGCAACGCGTTGAGCTCCGCGTTCCCGATCGGGCCGCGCCATTCATAGCTGATCATTGTCGCCACCGTAACGGGTCGGCGAGGCGAACGCCCACCCCGACCACGCCGTGACGCTGACCACGATCACCGGGCCGCCGGGGACCTGCCCGCCGTACTGCGGGTACTTGCTGACGAGCCGTTGCCAGTGAGCGGCGTGGTCTTCACCGGCCCGGGCGACCGCGGCCATGCCGTCGGCGCGAACCCACCACAGCTGCGTCCAGTCGGCTGCGTAGTGGTCTACGAGCAGGCTGACGCGGGGGTTGCCGGCGATGTTCGCCAGGCGGCGCAGGTTCGGCGATGATTTCGGCTTCTCGTCAATGCCGATCGCGACCCGGTCCTCGTCATCGACCGCGAACGTGCACGGCACAAGGTGCGGCTGCCCGTCGCTGCCGGTGGTCGCCAGCCGCAGGACGGACGCGTCCGCGAACCGGCGGCGAGCATCGGCTGGATCCAGGCGCACAGCCCGAGTCAACCACTCGCCCGCGCCCTAAGCTGGCAGCATGGGCGACCTTTCGGGACGAACCTTCCTGGTCACTGGCGGCAACACGGGGATCGGGCTGGCCACGGCCAGGTCCCTGGCGGCGCGCGGCGGGCGGGTCCACCTGGCGTGCCGGTCGAAGGAGAAGGGCGAGGCGGCGGTGGCGGCTATCGCCGCCGCGACGGGCAGTAAGGATGTCCGGTTCCTGCAGCTCGACCTGGCCGATCTGGCCGGGGTCCGCCAGGCGGCGCAGGCGTTCCTGGTGCTCGGCGAGCCCCTGCACGTGCTGATCAACAACGCGGGCATCGGCGGCCAGCGCGGGCTGACCAGGGACGGCTTTGAGCTGATGTTCGGAGTCAACCATCTGGGCCACTTCGCGTTCACCATGGCACTGCTCGACTGTCTGTCCTCGACCGGCGCTGGCGCGAGAATCGTCAACGTGGCTAGCGACGCTCACTACCAGGCCCCCGGCATCGACTTCGAGGTCCTGCGGCGGCGCACCCGGACGGTCACCGGCATGCGGGAGTACTCGGTGTCGAAGCTGGCCAATGTGCTGTTCAGCCAGGAGCTGGCCCGGCGGCTGGACGGCACCGGGGTGACGAGCTACGCGCTGCATCCCGGCGTCGTCGCCTCCGACATCTGGCGGCGGATACCGTGGCCGGCCCGGTGGCTGGTGACCCGCCGCATGCTCACGGTCGAGGAGGGCGCGCGGACCTCCCTGTACTGCGCGACCGCTCCCGAGCTCGCCGCGTCCAGCGGCCGCTACTACGACAAGTGCGCCGAGCGCGAGCCTAGCCCGGTCGCGACCGCCGACCTTGGCAAGCAGCTGTGGGAGCAAAGCGAAGAGTGGACTCGGGCCTGACGCTGCGGCCGCTATTGTGGCGCAATGTACCTGAGGTTACGTAACGCCTGGCCTGTCCTTGTCCTTGTCGTTGCCGCGGCCATCGCTTGCTGCTCCGGCGTCGCCCTCGCGGCACCGGCCGGGGGCGTCGCGGTCAGCCACAGCAAGCATCCCTACCGGCCGCTGGCCGGGAAGGTGATCGGGATCGACCCCGGTCACAACGGCCGCAACTCCGGCGACCCCGGCTACATCAACCGGCTGGTCTGGAACGGCCGCGAGTGGGAGAACTGCGACACCACCGGCACGGAAACCGACGGCGGCTACACCGAGGCCCAGTTCAACTGGAACGTCGCGAGGTACCTGCGGGCCGACCTGATCAAGTACGGCGCGAAGGTCGTGATGACCAGGTACAGCAACAACGGGGTCGGTCCGTGCGTGAACAGGCGGGCGCAGATCCTCAACCACTCCCACGCCAATGTCGCCATCGACATCCACGCCGACGGGGGACCAGCCTCGGGGCGCGGCTTTACCGTGCTCGAGCCGGTCGCCGACGGGCCGAACGACAAGGTCATCAAGTCCTCGATCCGGTTCGGCTCCGACGTGCGCAGGGCCATGCTGAGGTACACGAAGATGCCCGAGAGCAACTACTACGGGCACGACGGCGTGATCTTGCGGGACGACCTGGCCGGGCTGAACCTCGCGACCGAGCCGAAGATCCTCATCGAGTCCGGCAACATGCGCAACTCCACCGACGCCGCGATCCTGACGCGGGCGAGCTTCCAGCGTCAGCTGGCGCGGGCGTTTGCCCTGGCGATCATCCGGTTCCTGACCGGCAAGTGGTGAGCGATCAGGCCATCTTGAAGGACTCGCGTACCGGCGCGGGGGACTGCAGCGGCACGACCGGCGTGCCGCTGAACTGCGCCCGGAGCCCTGAGATCCAGTCGGTGCAGCGCCGCTCCAGCCGGTTGTCGTCGGTCTGCAGCCGTCCGCGGGTCACGAGCGCGCCGAGGTCGGCGCCCTTGTAGCGGAAGTCGCCGGGCGCGAGGATCCGCAGGTAGAAGGCCTCGGACTCGCGCACGATCCCGTGCCAGTCGCTGGCCTGGCGACGGAAGTCGGCCGAGCCGTCCGGGGCGAGCGTGTAGATCCCGGTCCGGGGAGTGCGGGTCAGCAGGTCAACCGCCGGCGAGGTCTCCTTGATGATGATCTGGCTCCAGACGTCCACCGCGGCCTCCCGCGACCACCGCGCGTTGATCTCGTCGACGTCGATGTCGTAGTCCAGGTCCAGGTACTCCAGCAGGTGGAACAGGAACAGGGGCATGTCGGCGTAGGCGCCCGCGGTGACGTTGGTCATCGAGCTGATGCCGCTGATCCGCGGGTTGAGCTCGCCGAGGTACAGCTCGCCGGTGGTGGTGTCTACCAGGTAGTCGACCTCGAAGAACCCGAGGTAGCCCTCACCGGCCAGCTCGGCGCCGAGCCGGCGCGTCAGCTCCCTGGCCCGCAGCTTCTGGTCGATGGTCATCGTCGCGGGATAGTCATTCCCGGCCCAGCCGCCGCGGTAGGGCGTCAGCTCGGGGTGGCCGGTGATGTCGTTCATCAGCGGCCCGACGATCGTGCCGTGCCGGGTGAGCACCGCCTCGACGGCGATCGCGCGGTGGTCGATCCGCCGCATGACCTTCAGCTCCGCGGACGACAGCTGGTCTCCGGCGGCACTGGCCTGCCAGTCGGCGTCGTTCCGGATAAAGAAGGTGGTCTTGCCCGAGTCACCGTAGGGCAGCTGAACCACGAGGTCGGATCCGAGGCGGGCGCGGTCGGCCAGCTCGAGAAGCTCGGCGTAGGTGGCGGCGCGGCCGAGCACGTTGGGCACGCTCGGGACGCCCGCCGCGTTGCCGAGCCTGGTAGTCACGATCTTGGAGTCGAGCCGGTGGCGCAGCTCGGCCGGCGGGTGCGCGACCCGCAGGCCGAGGGACGCGGCCAGCTCCTCGGTCTCGGCGTCGAACATGACGAACGTGGCCAGCCCGCCGGGGTCCTCGGCGCGCATCATCGCCGCGACCTCGGGATGGCGCAGCAGATAGTTGCAGATGTCCTCGATGGACTCGAACTCCGGGGCGCGCCGGTCACCGGGCACGAAGATGTTCGGGTGACTGCCCTCGAAGGAGTCGTACAAGCACACGTACCGGAAGTTGCGCACCCACCGGTCGATGCCCAGCAGGTTGAACGCGGTCGGCGAGACGAAGTAAATCGGCTGCCGGTTGGTCCGGAAGTACTCCCTTAACTCCGAGACCCCGTGGAGCCTTGACGTGGACATGAGGCCTCCCCGCCCTGGTTGCGCTACCTACTGATTACCCGGGCGGGCGTTTTGCTACGCCGCCGTCAGAGGTGCGACTCCAGCGTGCTGATCGGCGACGACGTGCAGACGCTGGACGGCTGATTGTTCGTCATCTTGCAGATGGCCGCGGTGAAGACGTTCGCCGACCCGACCGCGCCCTTGGAGACGGGGGAGGACGGGTTCGACAGGTCGCCGGCGATCTGGCTCCAGCTGAGGCCCTGGAGGACCTGCGGATTGTAGGTCGATCCGGCGATGAACCGGTTGCCGATGTCGATGAACGGATAGCCGTTGCTCGGGTCGTACTTGTTCCACAGGGCCTGCTGGGCTGAGTTCGGGACCTGGAGCGTGTTCTTGTTCGTGTCCTGGTTCTCGATCGGCGTGAACACCAGGTACTTGCTGGTGTAAGTCGACTTGTAGAACGTCAGCGTGGCGGTGCTCGGGTACACGTCGGACGAGGACGAGTGCACGCCGTTGAGCGGCGAGAACGTGCCGAACCGGCTCAGCGCGATCGCCATTGCCCAGCGCTCGGCGGCGCAGTACGGGCACCACTCGGCGCCGATGTAGAGCATTTCGGGCTTGCCGGCCGACGTCAGGTTGGGTCCGTTGGCGGCCGTGAGCGCGCCGCTGTAGACCGACCCGGCGCCGACGGTGCTGAATGTGCTGGCCGGCACGCTGGCGATGCTGGACTGCACTCCGGCCGGAAGGGCCGTTCCGCCCGCGGGGCCCGCGTTGTGGTTCGTGTTGTTATTCCCGCCGACGACCTTGGTCAGCACGATGATCAGCACGATGACCAGGACGGCGGCTACCCCCGCGCCCGCGATCAGCATCCGGCGGCGCTGCTCGGCGCGCCGAGCCGCCTCCTGCTGTGCAGCAATGCGCTGCCGGGTGCCCTCGCTCCGATTCCGGTCAGGCTTACTCATGGCCGCAGCAGCCCTTCACTAGATGCGTTTGCGTTCCCCCATGCGCGCCACACATGCCCGGCATGACACGCATTTCCGGCGTCGTTGGCGCCCGGCACCATCATGGCACGGACGGCGAACCGCGCGATCCGCGGTGCGGGTTGCGCAGCCGTCAGCCGGCCGTGGCTGGCCTTAGACCTTACGGCCGCTGCCGGCCGTGCCCCAGGAGAACGAAGCATTGAACACGATGATGGCGAATAGCAGGAACGTGACGACGTGCACGCTCGTGCACCACAGGCAGATCGCGCCGATGTCGATCAGCTCGGCGTAGATCAGGTAGAGCACGAAGCACATGCCGGCGACCAGCGAGCCCAGGCGGAGCCAGCGCACCGCGGGCAGCTGCCAGCGCCACGCCCAGGGAGAGTTGATCGCCGTCATGAAGACGTAGAAGGCCAGGCCGAGCACCGCGACCGGGAACACGCCGAAAACCATGGACGTCGGGCTCGTGGTGACTTCCTCGCAGTTCACGAGGCCCTTGTCGGAGCAGGCCAGCGTGACGTGCGTGTCGAAGTGGGCGATCGTGAGATAGATCGATACGCCGAGCCCGAACAGCGACAGGACGAACGTGGCCAGCTGCATCCAGCCCATACTCCGGAAGACGCCCAGCGGTCCGCCGCCGGCCGGGGCCGCGACCGCGGTTGCCCCGCTGGCCTGGGCCGACTTCGGCTTGCTGGTGCCGTTGGCCTTGGCGGCGGCCCCGTTGGCCGCGGTCTTGCGGGTGGCGGTCGCGCTGGCGCCGGTGCCGGTGCCGCGCGCCGAACCCTGCGTACGCTGCTGGCCGCGGGCGGCCGTTCCGCCCGAGCTGCTGGTCCTGGCCGCCCCGCTGCGAGCGGATCCGGAACGGGCGCGTTGCTTCTGACTAGCCATCAGAGCGACCCTTCTCCGGCCAGGGCGGCAGTGGACTTGCAGACCGCGGCCGGGGCGTCCTTAGTGATCTTGCAGATTGCCGCGGTGATCGAGTTGGCGGCACCGTCGATGTCCTTGGCGACCGTGGTGGTTGGACTCTTGATGGCCGCAGCGACCTGGGCCCACGTCATCTTCGCCAGGTCGCTGGGGACGTACTGGGCCCCGAGGACCAGGTACTGGTTGCCGAAGTCGACGAACGGGTAGGCGCCCTTGTCGCTGGCAGGCACGTACGGTGGCGCGTCCCACTTCGTCATAAGCGCCGCCTGGGTGCTTGTCGGCGTCTGCAGGGTGGCGTAGACGCCCTCGGAGGTCTCCGTCCCACTCTGCATCTCGACGGGCTGGAAGTCGATATAGGGGCTGGTGTACTTCGACTGGTAGAAGGTCAGCGTCGGCGTGCTCGGGTAGACGTCCGCGCTGGAGGAGTGGATGAAGTGCAGGCCAGAGAAGGTGCCGAACCGGCTGAGGGCGACCGTCAGGGCCCACCGCTCGGCGGCGCAGTAGGGGCAGTACTCGGCGCCCATGTACAGCACCAGGGGCTTGCCGTTCGACGTCAGGATCGGATTGGAGCCCTTCGTCGGCGTCAGCGGGGAGGCGTCGCCCCGGCCGACCGAGTTGAGCGTGCTCGCCGGGACCGACTGGATCTCGCTCGCGACCGTGGCGTTCGAGTTGGCGGCCGCGGCGACGGCCTTCGCTGGCTTGTTGAGGTCGTGGCCGATGACCAGCCCGACGACGATGGCCAGCACGACGAAGACGCTGCTGGATGCGATCAGGATGCGGCGCCTGGCTTCGGCGCGCTGGGCGGCCGCCTGCTGCGCGGCTATCCTCTCCCTGGCATTCCGCTGACGGATCCGATCAGCCTTGCCCATGCTCCCTGCCTGCCTTGCTGTCGATGCCGAAATCTGGCGTTGCCAGCTGTCAGGCACCCGCTGCAGCCAGTCGGAACAATGCTAAGTCGAGCCGCGCCGTGCGGATGCCGCTCTCATGCAAGCCAAGCTGGCTGAACGTTAGCTGAAAGCGGCCTCTTTGGGTGCTGTGCGCTGCCGGGATTTTGCCATGGCCGGGGGCCGGCCCGGGAGACCTTCGGGCCTGCCCGGTCCGGCCGCCCGGCTCCGGACCGGACTATTCACCCTAAATACTGATGGAACGCAGAGTTTCCGCATCGTGGTAGCCGGGCTCAAGGTGCAAATCGGGTGAGCGGGCGGTGGGCAGGTGTCCAGGCTTGTTGCGTCGCGCAACCTGCGGTGGCTATCGTCTGTGGGATGGTGGCCCTGACAGACAGTCGCGGCGCGCGGATTTGCGCGCTGCTTGCTATTACTTGCGTCGGGCTTGCCGCGGCTGGCTGCGGCAGCTCGTCCCCCAGCAGCTCCGGTTCCGGCAAGCCCAAGGTGTCCGGCACTGCGAGCGTTGCCTATGCCTCCTCGCTGCAGTACCTGAACGAGACGGACGCGGCCCCGGCCTTCCAGACCGCGACCGGCTACAAGTTCTCGGGCCGGGGCGCGTCTTCCGGGGATCTCGAGACCGACATCGCCTCGGGTGAGATCGCCCCGAACGTCTTCGAGAGCGTTGGCGGCGACAACATCACGCCGCTGGAGCCGAAGTTCACCAAGTGGTACGTCCAGTACGCGGGCACGTCGATGGTCGTGGCCTACAACCCGAACGGCAAGTACGCCTCGCAGTTCAAGGCCATTGCCGACGGCAAGAAGCCGCTCAAGGACCTGTTCACGCTGCTGCAGACGCCCGGCCTCAAGCTCGGCCGCACCGACCCGAACATCGACCCGCAGGGCCGGGACTTCATCTACATGCTGGAACTGGCCCAGATGGCCTATCACCTGCCCGCGGACACGGTGACCAAGATCCTCGGCGGGCCGGAAGGATCGGCCTCTTCCTCGGAGATCTACGCCGAGTCCTCGCTGGACTCCACGCTCCAGTCCGGGCAGCTTGACGCCGCAAGCGCGTTCATCACCCAGGCCATCGAGCTGCACCTGGCCTACATCCCGCTCCCGGCGACGATCAACCTCGGCAGCTTCGCGCTGGCGTCGCAGTATCACAAGGCCTCGATCACGCTGACCTCGGGCGGGACCACGGTGGTTAAGAACGGCTCGCCGCAGGTGATCGACATCACGATCATCGGCAAGCCGACGGCGGCCGCGATCGCGTTCGTGAAGTACACCCTGTCGGCTGCGGGCCTGGCCCAGTACAAGACGGGCGGTTTCACGCTGCTGACACCGACGGTGACCGGCGATTCGAGCGCGGTGCCGTCACAGATAACTAGTGAGTTGGGCAGCTAGCCCGGCGGCCGCGGCCGGCGGGGCTGTGCGGGGGGATCAGTCCCCCGGACAGCCCGGCCGGTCCGGCCGCATCATGATCGGCCAGCGCTCGCTGCAGTCTGTCTCCGGCTGGATTTCCGTCGCCGCGGCGGGCGTGATCTGGCTCGCGCTGCTCGGGCCGGTGATAACGCTCTTCGTCCACATGTCGTGGGGCCAGGTCGGGAAGTCGCTCAGCTATCCGGGCGCACTGGACCCCCTGGTCGTCTCGCTTGAGTCCGGTGGCGTGACGCTGGCGGTCCTGTTCGTGATCTGCACCCCGCTGGCGTGGATGCTCGCCCGCGGCACGCTGCCGTTCCCGCGGGTGTGGGAGGCCGGCCTCCTGTGCAGCCTGCTGCTGCCGCCGCTGGTGATCGGCCTGCTGCTGGTGTTCATGGTCGGCCCGTATACCCCCGTGGGTGAGATCATCGGGCACTTCAACTGGTCGGCGACGAACACGTTCCTGGCCCTGGTCATCGCCCAGGTCTATGAGTCCGCGCCGTACTACGTGCTCGGCGCCCAGGCCGCGTTCGCGTCGGTGGACCCGCGGCTCGAGCAGCAGGCCGCGCTGCTCGGCGACCGGCCGCGCCGGGTGTTCCGGCGGGTGACGCTGCCGCTGGCGGCGCCGGGCCTGGCAATGTCGCTGGCCATCGGCTGGGCGCGGGCGATGGGAGCCTTCGGCGCGGTCCTCATCATCGCCTATCACCCGTTCGGCATCCCGCTGCAGATCTACACCGTGCTGCAGGAGACCGGCCTGGCCTCCGCACTTCCCTATGCCCTGGTCCTGCTGCTAGTTGCCCTGCCCTTGCCGCTGGCCGCCTACATCTGGAGCGCCCGTGCTCTCGGCCGACGTCGAGGTTGACCGCCGGGAGTTCACGCTCCGCGCCGCGCTGACCGTGGCGCCGGGCGAGCGGCTGGCTCTCCTCGGCCCGTCCGGGGCCGGCAAGACCACCCTCCTCGAGACCATCGCCGGCCTGGTCCAGCCGCGCCGCGGCCGGGTGACGCTCGGCGACCGGGTGCTGCTGCGGACCGAGCGGCCGCAGATCGCCGTGCCGGCCTGGCGCCGCCAGGTCGGGCTGCTGCGCCAGGATCCCGGCCTGTTCCCGCATCTGTCGGTGCGCGACAACCTTGCCTACAGCCGGAACGTGGACTCCTCCGGCGCCGAGCTTGCCCAGCTCGCTAATGCGCTCGGCATCGATGGGCTGCTGGCGGCCATGCCGGCCCGGCTGTCCGGCGGCCAGCAGCACCGGGTAGCGCTCGGCCGGCTGCTGCTCGCCCACTGCGAGGCGCTGCTGCTCGACGAGCCGTACTCGGGCCTGGACGCGGTTCTCCGGCGGACCCTGACCGCCCTGGTCGTCGCGATGATCACCGAGCGCGACATCCCGGCCGTACTCGTCGCCCACGAGCTCGCCGACGCGCAGGCCTTCGCGAACCGGATGGCGGTACTCGACCAGGGCCGCGTGCTGCAGGTCGGCGGGCCTGACGAGGTCGTGCTGCGGCCCGCCTCGAGGCGGGTGGCCGAGCTCGTGGGCTACCTCGGATTCGCCTCGCTGGGCGGCGACCGGACCGCGGGCATCCACCCCGACCGCGTGATCGCGGGCGCCGAGCCCGGCCGCGGCCCGGTCCTGCGGGGCCTGGTCGTCGCCAGCCGCCCGTCCGGGGCAGGCTGGGAGATCGACCTGCAGCTGCCGGACACGATCGTGACCGGACGGCTCGGCGACCGGCCCGTGACCGACGCCGGCGAGATGGTCGTGACTGTGATCGACCCGCCGGTGTTTGGCCCGGACGGGACCGCGATCCAGGATGGGACTGCGGTGCCGACCGACGCCGCTAATCCGGCCGGGGGAGGTACAGGGGCGTGACCAGCAACTGGCAGTCCGGCTCCGGCGGGTCGTCCGGCGCCGGCGCATCTGGCCTGAGGCTCCGGCTCGCCCGGCAGGCCAGGGGGTTCTCGCAGCAGCAGCTCGCCGGCATGGCCGAGGTATCGAGGCAGGCGGTGTCGGCGGTCGAGTCGGGCATCTCCGATCCCTCGCTCCGGGTGGCGCTGGCGCTGGCCCGGGCGCTCGGGCTGACGGTGGAGGAGCTGTTCGGGCCCGCGATCGCCGAGCCGGTCGTGGCCGCCCGCCCCCTCGCGCCGCTCGGGCCGGCCGGATCGAGGGTCTCGCTCGCCCAGGTCGGCGACGACTTCGTCGCCCTGCCGCTGTCCGGAGCGACCGTGACCAGGGTCGGCTTCTCGCCGGCCGGCGGCCGCGCCGACGGGCCCGAGGCGGTGCGGCCGCTCGGGCCGCCGCGGCCGACTCTCGTGGTGGCCGGCTGTGACCCGGCGCTGCCGCTCCTCGACGTGCCGCTGAGCCTGCTCGATCCGCCAGTGTCGTTTGTCTGGTGGCCGTGCGCCAGCCGGGAAGCACTGAGTCTGGCGGCGGCCGGGCTCGTGCATGTCGCCGGCGCGCACCTGCGCGGCCATTCCGGCGACTACAACACCGATCCGGCCAGGGAACTGCTCACCGAGGGCGGCGAGGTGATCGGGTTCTGCTCGTGGCGCGAGGGCCTGGTCCTGCGCCCGGATCTGGCCGGCTCGGTGTTCAGCGTGCCGGACGTGGCGCGGGCCGGCCTCCGGCTGGTGAACCGGGAGCCGGGCGCCGAGGCCCGCCGGGTGCTGGACCGGGAGCTGGCCGCGAACGGCATCGACCCGGGGACCGTGAGCGGATACGCCACGCAGGCGACTGGTCATCTTGAGCTGGTCGCCGCGATCGCCGCCGGCCTCGCCGACGCCGGGGTTGCGAGCGAGCCCGCGGCGCTGGCGTACGGGCTGGCGTTCGTGCCGCTGACGGAGGAGCGCTTCGACCTCGTCGTGCCTGCCAGCCAGACCGGGTCGCGCGAGGTCCAGGGGCTGATGAAGGCGCTGTCATCGGCCTGGCTCCTTGACCAGCTCGCCAGCTTGCCCGGCTACTCGCTGGCTCAGTGCGGAGAGCGGCTCGCGACCCTTCCGCCTGCGGTCGTCGCGTCGTAGGCTGCGCACGATGTACGACCACGAGCCCCTGGACCTGACCGAACTCGGCTGGGACCGCTTCGTCACCGACGTCTGGCAGTCGATCTTCGTCGGCTACCGCGGCTTCACCGGCATCAGGACCCTCTGCCGTCGCTGGAGTGACCTGCTCCAGGGCGGGCTTGGCTGCTCGCCCGACCTGGCCGATGCGCTGGTGCGGGGCGAGGTCATGGACGTTGAGGTGCGGACCAAGCTGGGCAGCAAGGATCCGATGACGCTGCTGGCGGGCATGGATGAGGTGCTCGGCGACATGCGGGCCGACCTGGCCGAGTTCAGCGACGTCGCGCCGGACGAACGGGCCCGGCTGATCACCGAGATGGACCGGCTGCGGAGCTTCCTGGCCGACAATGTGGCGGGGGATACGGACTAGCTGATCCGGCGCGCCATCAGCAGCGTCGTGATGTAGGGAACCACCATCAGGCCGCCGGGAAACTCGGCCGTGATGATCTCGGTCAGCCGGCCGAGAGCGAGCTCCCGGACATCGGGCGCCAGCGAGATGAAGTACGACTTGCTTCGCTCGTCGGTGATCCACCGCTCGACCGGCACGGTGCGGGTCCACTGAACGACCACCGGGGAGGCCGGCTCGACCAGGCCGCAGGCCGCGATGGCGTCCGCGGTCCAGTCGGGCTCCAGCAGCTCGTCCCGCAGGTGCCGCCAGGTGAATCCCGGGCAGTACCGCACGAGGACGTCCTCGTAGCGGTCGAACCAGTCCTGGCCGCCCGCCTTGGCGCGGCTCCACCAGGCGGCCCAGTAGCCGCCAGGCCGGAGGACCCTGACGACCTCGGCCTGCGCGCCCGGCAGCTGGAACCAGTGCCAGGACTGGGCGAACGTGGTGAGGTCGGCACACCCGTCCCGGATCGGCATCCGGTTTCCGTCGGCGAGAACGCAGCGGGCAAGCGGATCGCGGGTCCTGGCGTATCGAAGCATCTGCTCGCCGATGTCCAGCAGAGTGACCCGGGCGCCGCGCGCGGCCAGCTGCCGGCCGGAGATGCCCGTCCCCGCGCCCCAGTCGAGCACGGTCTGGCCCGCCAGCGGCCCGGCCACGGCCTCCAGCCGGTCATAGAGCTCGGCCGGATAGGACGGTCGGGCCGCGTCGTACTCGCCGGCCGCCGCGTCGAAGACCGACCGGCCGCGCTGATCATCGAGGGGCATGAATGCCATGATGGCAGCGCTGCCGCAGGGGACGACCCCCTGGAACCCCCGCATGGCGTCCTCGCAGTACGCCGACAATGAACACTTATCGCCCGCGCGTCCCTGGCCGGCCACTATGAATCTCATGAGACTGCTGGTACTGGGCGGCACCCATCACGTGGGCCGCGCTGTCGTGGAGGAAGCGCTCGCCCGCGGTGACGAGGTCACCACGCTCAACCGCGGTGTGAGCGGGCCGCCGGCCGAGGGCGCGGCCGCCCGGCACGCGGATCGCACCGACCCGGAGGCGCTGCGGGCGGCGCTGGGCGACGCCACCTGGGACGCCGTCATCGACACCTGGTCGGGCGCGCCCCGCGTGGTGCTGGACGCGGCGTCCGTACTGGCCGGCCGGGCCGGGCACTACGGCTACGTCTCCAGTCGTTCGGTCTACCAGTGGCCGCCGCCGGTCGGGCTCGATGAGTCCGGGCCGGTCGTCGACGGGGATCCGCGCAGCGATGACGACGATGACTACGCGGCGGCCAAGCGCGGCGGCGAGCTTGCGGCCATCGAGGGCTTCGGGGCCGACCGGACGATCCTGGCCAGGGCCGGCCTCATCCTCGGGCCCTACGAGAACGTCGGCCGGATGCCCTGGTGGCTGCGCCGGATCGAGCGCGGCGGCGACGTCCTGGCCCCCGGCCCGGCGGACATGAAGCTCCAGTACATCGACTGCCGCGACCTGGCCCGCTGGATGCTGCACGCGGCCGACAGCGGGATCGCCGGGCCGTTCAACACCGTGAGCCAGCCTGGCCACGCCACCATGGCCAGCCTGCTCGCCGCCGCCATCGCGGCGACCGGCTCGGATGCCCGCCTGGTCTGGACCCCGGCAGAGGCGATCGAGGCGGCGGGCATCGCCCCCTGGATCGAGCTGCCCATCTGGCTGCCGCCGGAGGGCGAGGCGGCGGGCATGCACAACGGAGACGTCTCCGCGGTCTACGCGGCCGGGCTCACCTGCCGTCCGGTCGAGGAGACCATCGCGGACACCTGGGCCTGGCTGCAGCGCGAGGGCGACCCGCAGCCCAAGCCCGGGCGGCCGGCGCACGGGCTGGATCCCGAGCGCGAGCGCGCGGTCCTGGCCTCCCTGGCTGCCTAGTTAGGGAGGGAACGCCGACCGCCCGGGGCCGGTCAGTACCCGAATACCGGGATGATCAGGGCCCGGGCGATGGTGTGGAACCGCAGGTTGAAGCCGACGATGGCCGGCATGACGTCGGAGTTCACGTCGAGGTGGTCGGTGTCGAGCGCGTGCACGGCGAACACGTACCGGTGGGCCTCGTCGCCCTGCGGCGGCGCGGCGCCGCCGAAGTCCTTGGTGCCATAGTCATTGCGGACCGAGTACGCCCCGTCCGGCAGGCCGCCGGAGGCACTGCCGGCACCGGCGGGAAGCTCAGTCACCGAGGCCGGGATGTCCACCACCAGCCAGTGCCAGAACCCCGAGCCGGTCGGCGCGTCCGGGTCGAAGCACGTGACCGCGAACCCCTTGGTCTCCGCCGGGAAGCCCTGCCAGCGCAGGCTGGGCGAGATGTTCGGGCCGGTCATCCCGAAGCCGTTATAGACCTGGGCGTCGGTCATCTGCTGGCCGTCGGACACATCGTCGCTCGTGACCGTGAACGACGGAACCTGCGGCATGAAGTCATAGGGGAGCGGAGCACGGTCGGTCATCAGTTCCTCCACAGTGCTTGCCAGTGGTGCAGTGCTTGCCAGTGGTGCAGTGCTTGCCAGATAACGCGGGCCAGGACAACGGTACTGGTCCCCGGCCGGTTAGGCGGGCCGGACAAACTGGGTCTACCTTTGTCGCAGATGATCAGTCGGCCCGGGCGGTGTCCCGGGTGCAGAAGGGGCGAGCGCGGATCGTGGCGGGTGCACGGGGGTCGGGGACCTGGGTACGGCGGGGCGTCCTTGCCGCCGTGCTCATCGGCGCCGCGATCATACCCAGCCGGGCGGGCGGCGTGACGCCGCGGCGCTGCTCGAGCTCTCCCTGCAAGGCGAGCGGCTCGGTGCTCTGGACGGCCCAGCTCAGCGGCTCCTGGGTGGCCGAGGACGGGGTTAGCGGCACGGTACCGGCCGCCGGCCAGGCCTTCGCCGCCTCGGCGGGAGGCATGGCCGTGCTCGGCTACGGCACCACGGTGAGCGGCTACGAGGCCACCACGGGGCGCCGGATCTGGCAGAACACGCTGACCCGGTTCCCGCTGGGCGCGGCCATCGTCAGCATCCGGGCGTGGCCGGCGGTCGTCGCGGTCGGGCTGTCCGTGCCTGAGGGCCTTTCGGGCTCGGCCCGAGACGAGGTCATCCTGTCGGCGGCGACCGGCCGCGCGCTCCGCACGTTCCCTTCTGCCGGTTATGGCGGAGCGGTGCTGGCGGATGCGGAGAGGACCGTCATCGTCGGCGCGCAGGGGGTGACCAGCTACTCGACCGCGACCGGGCGGGTCATCTGGCGCCTGCCGACCGGGCCGGTCGGGCAGGCCTGGGCCGTGGCCGGGAGGTCGATCTACGTCACCGAGAGCCGCGGCGGGTACGTGAGCTCCTCGCCGGTGACCGGGCTGCGCGTGATCGATCTGCGGTCCGGCGCCGAGCGCCTCATCCGGCCGGGGAACGGCGCGTTCTCCGGCACGCTCGCCGGGGTGGTCGGTGATGTCGTCCTGTTCTCCGGGAGCGGCGGGCTGTGGGGATACAGCACCAGGACCGGCGAGCTGCGCTGGCATCACGACGCGGCGGTGCTGGAGCTGGTCGATGCGGGCACGCAGACTGCGTATGTCGCCACCGGCACGACGCTCACCGCCCTGTCCACCGTCACGGGCGCCCCCGAGGGCAGCCCGTCACCCTCGATATCGGCCGGCCTGTACGCCGTGCGCGACGGCGTGGCCCTCGGCCTCGATCAGAACAACTTCGGCGATGCGTGGGGATACGACATGGCCACCCGCAAGGTCGTCTGGACGTCGGCCGCGCTGCCCTGGCCGCACTTCTTCGCCGACCTGACCGAGCTTGGCGGCAGCGCGGCGGCCGACCGCGCGGTGACGCTGCTGACGTCCTGCGCGCAGACCGGAAGCTCACCGGGCAATGCCGCTCCCGCGCCCTGCCTCCGGCCGGAGCTTGATGCCATTAAGTACTGAGATGCCTGATGCCTCAGTGCCCGAAGTAGACCGCCGAGTCCGGCGACTTGCAGAGCTTGCTCTGCGGATGCGCGGGGCCGGCCGCCAGCGGTGTCATGGGCGAGCAGGTTGGCCCGCTACTTGAGCGCGCGGCGAACACGATCGAGGCCGCCGCCAGCATGAGCGCCAGCGGGAAGAACAGGATCGCGCGCGGCCGGGGGGCCAGCCGCCCGACGACGGCGCCCGCCACGATAGCCGTGCGGGTCCGCAGCCGGATCAGGAACTGCAGGGCGCTGTGCCGCAGCTGCTCGATCCGCGGCATTTCCTCGTCTCGTGTCAGTCTGGCAAAGATGGCGTAAAGAGCCGCAAGCCTGGGATCTGACCCGCGCAACGCGCATTCGATTCGATCAAGCACCCTGCGTTGTCGTGCAGGCAGGCCCATCGAATACCTCCGATCTGGCCTCTCTAAATTTCCCCCGTGCCTCAACTTAACAGGCGCCTTATCTGCGAGTTGACGGGCCCAGTGACATCCGTCACGGTCAGGTCCGGACGGCTGACACAGGGTGTTCGCTACCAGCCGGACCTAGCCTGAACTCCAGGTGGAGGCCCACAAGGGACCGCCGAATAGAAGAGGTGACGTAATGAACAGCCAGACGGTGACCGAGCTTCTCATCGGTGTTGTCGTGCTCGGCCTGCTGGTCTACCGCAACCTGATACCGCGCCCGGTCCGCCAGTCGAACCAGCGGCTGTACCTGATCCTGGGCGTGATCGGCCTGGTCGAGACCGTGCAGTATCTCAGCCACCACCACGCGGGCGCGACCGCGGTTGCGGCCCTGGCCGGCAGCCTGGTGCTGGCCGCCGTTTTCGGGGCCATCCGGGCCGCGACCGTCCGGGTGTGGATCAAGGACGGCCAGCCGTGGTCGCAGGGCAACGTCCTGACCGCCGGCTTGTGGGTCGTCGCGCTCGCTGCGCACCTTGGCTATGACGCGCTCCTGAGCAGCCACAAGGCTCTCAGCGGGCTCGGCAGCGCGACCGTGCTGCTGTACCTGGTGGTCAGCCTGGTGGTGCAGTGGTTCGTCGTGCAGTCTCGCGCCGCCAAGCTGAACCCCGCCGCGCCGGTCGGCAACGGTCAGCAGACCTGGTCAGTCTGACCGCTGCCGGTGGGGCGCGAGGACCGCGTGGCGGTCGGCCTCACCCGGGGCCGTCTCCGGGTCGGCGTGGACGAGCGCGGCCGACAGCCGGGGCAGTTCGTGCAGGAGCGCATGCTCGGCCGCGACTGCGACCTCGTGGGCCTGGACCGCGGTCGCGGTGGCCGAGACCTGGATCGCGCACTCGGCGCGCAGCTGGTGCCCGATCCAGCGCAGCCGGACCTCGCCGACGTCGAGGACCCCCGGCACGGTGCGCAGCGTCGCCTCGGCCTGGTCGACCAGCGCCGGATCGACCGCGTCCATGAGCCGGCGGTAGATCTCGGTGGCCGCCTGGCGGAGCACGGCGAGGATGGCGACGGTGATGAGCAGGCCGACCGCCGGATCGGCCCAGTCCCAGCCGAGCGCGGCCCCGCCGACGCCGAGAAGGACCGCCAGCGAGGTAAACCCGTCCGTGCGCGCGTGAAGCCCGTCGGCGACCAGCGCGGCGGAGCCGATCTTCCGGCCGACGCGGATCCGGTAGCCGGCCACCACCTCATTGCCGGTGAACCCGACGACCGCCGCGATCGCGACCGCGACCAGGTTGCTGACCGGCCGCGGGCTGGCGAGCCTGGACACCGCCTCGAAGGCCGCGGCGGCCGAGGATGCGGCCATGAGCAGTACGATCGCCACTCCGGCCAGGTCCTCGGCGCGACCGTAGCCGTAGTTATAGCGCCGCGTGGGCGGGCGCCGGCCGAAGATGAACGCGACCGCGAGCGGCAGCGCGGTCAGCGCATCGGCGGCGTTGTGCAGCGTGTCGCCGAGCAGAGCCACCGAACCGGAGAACGCGACCACGACGGCCTGGACCGCGGCGGTGGCCACGAGCACGCCCAGCGAGATCCACAGGGCCCGCAGGCCCTCCGCGCTGGACTCCATCGCGGCATCGACCTTGTCGGCGGCCTCGTGTGAATGTGGCCGGACGACGTGCAGCACCCGCCGCAGGGGACTCGGATGGTGATGGTCGTGGTCGTGCATGGCTGCCAGCATGCCCGAAGTGCCTCACGGGGACCGCGCGGCCGCGGTGACGCCCGCCGACTGGCAGACGCTCCCCGGCTGACCGCCGGTAGCCCGGCAGATGCCCGCGGCGATGATGTTGGCCGCGCCGTCGATGTCCCGGCCGACCTGGCTGCCGGGGTCCCGCATGCCGGCCAGCACCTGCGCCTACCTCGTCAGTGTCCAGCGTCGCGCGGGGAAGTCAAAGAGCCAGTTGGCCTGGCGCAGGGTCGGGTAGCCGAGGATGAGGTCCATCGGGATCTCGATCGCGGCGTTGGCGCGGGTGAGGTCGACTGCAACGGCCTCGTGCCCCGCGAACGTTCGCCCGCCGATCTCGTAGCCGGGCATCGCGAGCGTTGACGTCCGCATCTGCGCGCCGGTGCTGTCGGTGCCGAGGGTCGTGCCGGTCTCCTCGAAGAGATCGGGGTGCGCGCGCCAGAAGGACTCGTTCACGATTGTGGCGTCGGCGCCGGTGTCCCAGCAGGCACGGCCGGTCACGCCGGCGCGGCCGCTGCGGGCGGGCCAGCCGACGTCGACGTAGCAGTGGCCGCGGCGATCGAGCACGAGCGGCAGCGCTGGCTCGGGAACGTCAGGCCCGTCCAGCTCAAGGACGCTCGCATCGAAGCGGAAGTGGCAGCGGTGCGCGGTGAGCACGTCCATGCCGATCAGCGTTCGGGGGTGCTCGGGCAGGGGCGGCACGCGAACGACCTCGAGCGCGGGGATGCGCAGCTCCTGGATCGCCAGGTCCGTGACCGTCACAACCGGCTTGGTCTCACTGGCGAAGGCACCGGATGAGGTGTGCTCCGCGACTGCCGGCAACGCGGAAATGTAGTCGTCCGCATCCATCTGGCTGCGCGCCGCGCCGGTATCCAGCAGGAACTGGTAGGGCCGCCCGGCGACCGTGCCGTCGATCATGAAAAGCGCCGCGGCAGCATCCTCCGGGTCGGGCTGCAGGATCAGCGGCACATTGAGCACCGACCCGACGATAGCGGACACTGGCATCATGCGGTTTTCTCGGACATCAACCCGTCCAATTGCTGTCGGCGTCGCGGTCTGCCTGGCCGCAGGGTTTCTCGGCGGGGGCGTCGCGAGTGCGAGCATCGGCGAGGTAGCGAAGGCACCCGCGCCGACGAACTGCCGCAAGGCGAGCGGGCCATTCAAGGTCAGCGGCATCAAGGTCCTCGGGGCGAAGGGGAAGGTCTTCGTCCCGTACGGGACGACGGTGACCGGCATGGCGCCGGGCACGAACGACTCCCCGGATCCGACGTCGGCTGAGCAGCAGATCACCGGTGCTTACAAGTACTGGTGCGTGAACACCGTCCGCATTCAGGTCTCCCAGGAATCCCTCGTCGGCAAGAGCGGCGCGTCGTTCTCGTCCGGCTTCCTCGCCCAGCTCAAGCACGTCGTCTCGGTCGCCGAGGGCTACGGCCTGGTCGTCGTTATCAGCGACCAGACCGAGACGGCCGGCCTGCAGCCAGGCCCGACGGCGGCAACGGCGTCGTTCTGGCAGCATCTCGCGAAGACGTTCGGCGGCAGCAAGCAGGTGATCTTCGACCTGTTCAATGAGCCGCGGGTCGCCGCGGGCAGCACGAGCCGGGACTGGCAGGTCTGGCAGCGCGGCGGCACCGTCAAGGGCGTCGCCTACATCGGCATGAAGAGCCTGGTCGCGGACGTGCGCGGCGACGGCGCGCGGAACCTGTTCTGGGTCGAGGGGCCGTTCTCGGCATCGACGCTCGCGCAGGCCGGCAGCCATCTCGTCGGTGATCGGGCGGGAGTCGTGTACGACATCCACCATCCGGGCGGCGCGCACGACGCCGGGGCGTGGAACTCTGACTTCGGCTACCTCGTGACCCGGCACATCGCCGCGGTCGTCGACGGCGAGTGGACGAACTACGCCAACAGCACCGGCGAGTGCTGGGGACGGAGGGCACCGAGTGAGGTGCCCGCCTATCTTGCGTATCTCGCCAAAATCGGCGTGGGGGCGACGGTCTGGACGCTCAAGGAGGGGGTCATGCTGCGCACCAGCCAGTACTGGCAGCCGACGGAGTACCTTTCCTCGCCGTGGTCGTGCGCCGATCTCGATCAGGGTGCTGGCCTCGACGTCATGACCTGGTACAAGCGCCACAACCGCGTGAGCTAGCGGACCGGCTCTTGACTCTCACGCCGCGTGAGGGGGGCAAGCTCATCTCATGTTCAGCATCGGCGAGTTTGCCCATCTCGGCGGCGTTTCGATCCGCACCCTGCGGCACTACGACGAGATCGGGCTGCTCCGCCCCGCCAGGGTCGACCCGTACAACGGCTATCGCACCTATTCGGCGGCCCAGCTCGGACAGCTCAACCGGATCGTCGCGCTCAAGGAACTCGGGCTACCCCTCGCTCAGGTGAAGCGGCTCATGGGCGGCATCACGCTCGAGGAACTGCGGGGGATGCTGACCCTGCGGCGCGCGCAACTGGAGCAGGAGCTGGACGAGCGCAAGGACAAGCTGCTCGGGGTCGAAGCCCGGCTCCGCTACATCGCCACGGAGGGCGCCATGCCAGCAGACGACATTGTTGCCAAGAAGATTGCCGCCCAGGGCGCGGTCGTGATGTCCGCTCCCGCGCCCGGCTGGGGAGCGCCGAACATCGTTCCCGTGGTCAATGGCCTGGTGGAAAAGTTCGACCAGCTCGGGATCCGTGACCAGGTCACCGAGAGCGGGCCGCGGATCATCTTCTACGAGTACGGCGACGACAACGACGTGACGGTCTTCCTCGCGCTGCCGGTCGCGGAGCGACCGCAGTCGCTGCCGGAGCCGGCCCAGTATCTGGAGCTGCCCGAGATCGAGGTGGCCTCAACGGTCCGCAACGGCCGGGCGGCCAGCATCTTCCCGATGGTGTATCAGGATCTTGTCCGCTGGGCGGAGGAGCACGGCTACTGGTATCAGGTGCCCGGCCGCGAGGTCTGGATCAACGAGGTGGACGACGTCTCGCAGATCGACCAGCAGGTCTTCGAGATCCAGCTGCCCTTCACCCGCTCCAAGGCCGCGGCCGGGTAGCGCGGGCAGTCAGACCTGGCCGGCATCGTCCGCGGCTCTCCTGGCCGCGCGCTCGACCCGGTCGCGGTAGGCCTCCCACCAGGCCCGGTCGTCGGAGGCCAGGTTGGAAGTGCTGGCCGCGAGGCCCGCGGCGCCGTCGATGAGTTCTCTGACGATGTCGGCCTGCCCCGCGTGCCGGCTGGTCTCGGCGGTGACGCGGACCAGGATGTGGTTCAGCGTGACCTCGTTGCTCTCCGCGGGCCACCAGGGCACGTGACCAGTCGCGTCGAGCGGCAGCGCCTCGATCGTCGCATCGGAGTGGGCCCACGCCCGTCGATACAGCCCGGTGATGAAGTCCCTCGACTCGCCCGGCGTCGCGAACATGTCCGAGTTCGGGTCGTCCGGATCCCAGGGCATCTGGTCGGGCGAAGGCCGCCCGAAGGTGTCGCCGAAGTACCCGAGCTCGACCAGCGCCACGTGCTTGATGATCCCGAGCAGGTTGGTGCCGGTGCGTACCATCGGCCGTCGGATGTCGTACTCGGAGAGCCCATCCAGCTTCCAGAGCAATGCCTCGCGGGCTTCCTGCAGGTAGCGGTGAAGATCAGATTTCGGGTCGGCAAGCGTCATGCGCGCAAGTCTGGCAGGAGGCACCGACAGGCCACCCGGCCGTTAATAGCATGACACCCTGCCGCGGACGATGTCAGGATGCCTGCCGTGCTCACATTCTCCGCGGCGGATGGACTCGAGCTCGCTTATCACGCCCAGGGCGAGGGCCGACCGCTGATCTGCATTCCCGGCGGGCCGATGCGAGACTCGCGCTACCTCGGCGACCTCGGCGGCCTGTCCGCGACGTGCCGCCTGGTCAGGCTGGATCTGGCGGGTACGGGCCACTCGGCGATCGCGGGCGACGCGTCGCGCTATCGCTGCGACCAGCTGGTCGCGGACGTGCGAGCGCTGCAGGACCACCTCGGACTTGAGCGCGTCGACCTGCTCGGCCACTCGGCCGGCGCCAACGTGGCCGTCCTGTATGCGGCACAGTACCCCGAGAGCGTCCGCAGGCTGGTGCTGATCGGGCCGAGCACACGCGCGGTGGGCATGGACGCGAGCAGCGAGATGCGACGGGAGATCCTGCAGCTTCGCCACGCCGAGCCCTGGTTCGCCGCGGCCTCGGCGGCGTTCGAGCGGGTCCAGACCGGCGAGAGCACCGACGCCGACTGGGACGCGATGAGCCCGCTGATATACGGCCGGTGGGACGCGGCGGCTCAGGCATCCGCCGCTGCGCAAGACCTGGAGATGAACATCGAGGCGGCACAGGCCTTCGGCGGGCCGGGGGCCTTCGACCCGCCGGCCACGCGCGCCGCGCTGGCCACGTTCGACTCGCCGGTGCTGGTGCTCGTGGGCGAGTGGGACATCAACACGCCGCCGCGCCTGGCCGCCGAAGTTGCCGCGCTCTTCCCGAGCGCCACGTTCGTCATTCAGCCGGGCGCCGGGCACACCCTCCCGTGGCTCGACGACGCGGCTGCATTCACCTCGACCGTGTCGGCCTTCCTGGCCTAGCGGCACTGGGGCGGCCTCGGGCAATTAGGTTAACGACCCTCCACAGTGGTGCAAAATTTGCCCGAGTTATGTCTATCGTGCTCCGACATGTCAACCAGAATGGCGGCTTAGGCGTCCCATCAGCAAGTATCAGGGCAACGTCCCATGGGGGGGATGACGCACATGATCGCAGTCCGGCATGGTCGTGCTGAAGGGCGCGAGTTAGCACCGCAACCGCCGTAGAACCGCATCTGACCAGCGAGAATGCAGCGCGCTTTAGGCGCGGACTTTAACTCACAGGCACGGAGACGAATTAGCCATGCCCTTTAACGTCCTGACCATCCGATCCGGATTGAACACCGGCGACGATGCGCTTTATCCGATGCTCAGCGATGCGTCCTGCCACGAAGTCATCGCGCTAGACGACTACGACGGGCCGAACGGGCAGCGCCTCGTGGCGACCGCGGTCCAGGTGCTCCAGATCCATGACGGCGGCCTCAAGACGCTCGTCCGGCTGCGAGACGTCAGCATCGACGTATACATCACCGACGGCCGGGTCGCTGTGGCGTGCGAGAAGTACGACAAGGGCGGCGGCTGGTCTGGCTTCGGCGGCGTCGGCCTGATGGTCGCGGTGACTGCGAACGCGGTCAGCAAGGCCAGGGCGGCGAGCAGAAGCCGAGGCAAGGCACTCGTCGGTCACATCCGTTACCCGTGGCTGAAGTCTGTCGGGGCGAGCGTCAAGACCGGCGTCGGCACGTCCGAGGCCATCAGGCTTGAGTACGCCGAGAAACTCGCCGGCGGCACGACGGTCCGCAAGATGCTCGAGCTGACCCTGCCCAAGAACATCGATGCGACGATGGTCGCCCAGGAGATCACCCGCCGCGCTGCTGCCTACCGGCTGGGCCATTACCCGAACATGGCCGCCGAGGCACGGGAGAAGTTCGCGAGCCTGAACCAGGCGCCGCCCAGGCTGGCGCCTGCGGCGAAGAAGTTCGCGTTCGTTCAGCTGCCGACTTACTACTTCGCCGCGGCGAAGACCGCGTACCCGCCCAGGCCGCAGGCGGATGCCCCGAAGCCGGACGAGACGCCCGGCCAGGCCGTGAACTTCTGCGACCAGTGCGGGGCGGGCATCGTCGCCGGCGACAGCTTCTGCCACGCCTGCGGCGCTCCGGTGCAGGCGATCCCGAGTCCCAGCCTGCCCGCAGAATCGAGGACGCCGTGATCGCGTTCGGCCGAGTCCGAATCGGCGGCTTACTTCTGGCCATCCTCTGCGTCGGCCTGCTCGCGGCGTGCTCGTCCGCGCCGCCTACGGCTGCTGATTTCTGCCGGACGCTGGCCCAGCAGAAAGCCAAGTACCTGAGCACCTACGGGAACCCGTCGAGCACGAATCCGCTCGCCGACCTGGCCAGCGCGATATCGGCGATGGGGCAGTGGGTCCCGATCTTCCAGGCTCTCCAGCAGAACTCGCCACCGAGTATCGAGCCGCAGGTCGCCAACATCGTGAGCTCGCTGCAGCAGGAGCAGCAGGAGGCGGGCAACGAGGCGTCGAACCCGTTCGGCTCGCTGTTCGCTGGCCTGATGACCAGCATCGAGTCATCCGGCTCCTGGCAGCAGGTCAGCGACTACGCCGCCGCGCACTGCGGGTCAGGCAGCGCCCAGTAGACACATCCGATCCCTGATTAATGGAGGAACGCAATGGCCGGTAGAGGGATTGTCGGCGCGGGAGGCGGCCTCGGCACGGGCCTGCTCCTGCTGGTCGGCGGTCTGATCCTGAAGCACTCGCAGGCCAACCTGGTCGCGGAATGCTCCAGCGGCCTTGGCCAGCTCGGCCAGGCCCTGGACCCCAGCGCCGTCACCGGCTGCAGTGGCGCCCAGACGCTGTCATCGCTCGCAACGGTGGCGATCTGGCTTGGCGCGATCATGCTCGGGTTCGCCGTGATCGGCGGCATCGGCATGCTTGCGGCGGCGGGCGTCTTTGCCGCCCAGCAGAAGCCGAAGACCGTCGCGGCGGGAACGGCTAGCCTGCGGCGGGCCGAGCCGGGCACGGGGGCCTCGCCGTCGGCCGGGTCGCGGTCCGCCGGGTCGCCGTCCGCCGCCTCACCCGCGCTGGCGTCCATGGCCGCGCCGCCGCCCCAGGCGGACGCGCTTACGCCGCCGCCGCACGCGGACGCGCTTACGCCGCCGTCTGCCGATCCGGGCCTGGTCACAGAGTCGCCCGCGAACGCGGACACGGCGCCGTCGGCCGATGCGCTCTCGGCAGCCGCGAGCGCCGGCCCGCCGCCTGGCCCTGCTTGCAAGGACTGCGGCCGCGAGCTGAGGCCGGGCGCGCGCTTCTGCCCGGTCTGCGGACGTCCCGTCGCCGACAGCAGCGCGCGGGCATCTGCGTAACGCGGCAGCCCGTTCCCGTCCGCCGCGGAACTCGTCCGCTGGCTCGCAGCGGCCCCGGTCCCACATACCCGGGGTTTCCGTCGTCGATACGCGAAGCTTGCTTCGATCTGTCCCGACGGAAACCCCGGGTATGTCGTCGCCCGCCTGGCTCGCGTCGGCAGGCGGCCAGAAAACGTGCGCCTCCGGCCCGCTGACGGGCAGGCCGGAGGCGCGCTCCGTCACTCGACGTACTGGAATATCGCCTCGACGCTCTTGACGGCGTTCATGGTGACGATGCACTGGCCGCTGGAATTGACCGAGTCGCAGCCCGTCCAGGTGAGGTCGCTGTTGGGTCCTGGGGTCGCGGTCAGGGTCACCACGGTGCCGCCGGCGTAGACCTGCGTGCAGATCTCCAACGTGCCGCAGGTGATGAGGTCGTCGGAGCTGGTCACCGTTCCGGTGCCGTAGTTGTTCTCGCAGGAGTTGACCAGTCCGCCGGTGCATTCCTGGACGTCCTCTCCGTCGCCGACCGAGACGTCGAGGGCGTACTGCGGGTTGTTCTGGGTGCAGACGATGCTGACCGAGTCGGTGCCGTTCGACTGCGAGGCATACGTCACCGCGAGCGTGCCGGCATTCGCCGAACCCACGTTGCAAGGCGTTCCGATCATTGAGTCCAGGCTGGGCGCACTGGCGGCGCCGGCCGCGCCCGGAGCTCCGTTGCAGGCGTACGTCGTGCCGCTCGACGAGGTGAAGCTCGATCCGCCGTTCGGACAGTTGGGGTCGCCGGATGCCAGCGTCGAGCTGGTCACGCCCTGGCCGGCCGCGCCATCCTTTCCTGCCGGTCCCGCTGGTCCGGCTGGGCCTGCCGGTCCGGCTGGGCCTGCCTGGCCCTGGGCGCCGGCCGGGCCTTGCTGGCCGGCCTGATTCCACGAGATGGCGGTTGTGCCCTTCGGGCAGGCAGTACCGGCATCCTGCAGGACCAGCACGTGGGTGCCGTTGAGTTCCGCGTTGGTCCAGCAGCCGTGGATGACTCCGGAGCTGTCCACGGGACCAGTGACCGCCGCGACTGCCGAAGCGCCGCCGATCAGCAACGCTGACCCGGCGATCGTGGTGATCAGCACGGTGCGCGGCCGCATTCCCTTCATGATCCCTCTCTTCCTAGTGCCGGCCGGATGGCCTGCTACGCAGGAAGCTACGGTCGGAGCCGAATCCATGTGAACGTGGGAATCCACAGCCTTTGATCCGACCGAGCCGGGGCGTCAAAGCGTGTGGATCTCCGCGTTCACGGTGCGGACGGCCGCGTGGCACGTTGAGCTCATGCTCTACCTGGCGGAGTTTTATCTTTCGGCCAGCGCGTCGCTGGCCGAGGTTGTCCGGCGAGCGCGGGCAGGAGCTGTCGACGCAGCTCGCGCCGGGGCGGAGACCCGCTTCATCCAGGCCGTCTTCGTGCGCAGTGACGAAATCTGCTACGCGCTGTACGAGGCGGGATCAGTAGCGGACCTTGACGCCGCCCGATCGCTGGCCGGGCTTGAGTTCGACCGCGTGGCCGCCGCGGACGCTGCGCTCTAACCTCCTATGACCGCAGGTGGAGGAACTGGAGGAGCATCATCCGCGGGGTGTCGAGGCTGTTGGCGGCCATCGTGTGCAGCAGCCTTGGGTGCATGATGACCGCGTCGCCCGGCTCGCCGGTGAGTTCCTCGACCCTGACGTCAACGCCGTCGATGACCGCGCCCGTGTCCAGGTAGCGGCTGATGCGGTCGGTGCCGCCGTCGGGGTTCCACAGCTCGAGCAGCCAGGGATGCAGCGTGCGCAGGTACGCCTTCACCTCGCCCGACCGGGCCGGGACGTTGTCCGCCCGCGGTCCCGTCGGCGTGGTGAGCCGCTGTGAGCCAGAAACCACAAGAGTGCCACCGCCCCGGTGCCGCACGGGCGCGAGGTGGGCGAAGACCGCCACCATGGCCAGTTCGCCCTGATCCTGCGTGTCGAGGTGCCAGCCGTCCGCGGGGATATCCCAGGGCGTGCCGGGATCCGGGAAGGTCACGAGCGGCCGGCCCCAGTGCGCTGGTCGCTCCCAGCGGCCGGCGCCGAGCACGTCATCGATGACCGCGCAGAGCTCATCGGTTGCCATCGCGTCGAAGGCCCCGGTGCCGGTCAGCTTCTGAAACTGCGCCGGATAGTGCACGGTCCAGGTTTCCGGCCGATCCGGATAGATGGCGTGCTTGCCGAGCAGGTGCTCCCATACGCGCTGGCGCATGGCCGTGACCGCGGCCGGGGGAATCGTCGCGGGAAGGCGCAGGAGGCCACGGCGATCGAACTCATCACGCTGCGCGGGAGACAGCACGTCTCGCGACGCTACCGATCTCGGTCTGACTGACGCAACGAAGTTTCGGCCAGCGCGTCAGCGGCCTCGCCGGGCGCGTTGCAAGCCGGGATCCGGGAGCGGGATCGAGGCGAGCAGCGTCTGTGTGTACTGATGTCGGGGCTGGGAAAGCACCTGGTCCGTGGGACCGGACTCCACGACTTGGCCATTGCGCATCACGGTCACCTGCCGGGAGACCTGCCGGACCACGGCCAGGTCGTGGCTGATGAACAGGCAGCCGAATCCGAACTCGCGCTGCAGCTGCGCGATCAGCTCAAGGATCGTCGCCTGGACCGCGACGTCGAGGGAGCTCGTTGGCTCGTCGGCGATGACGAGCCGCGGACCCAGGATGAGCGCGCGGGCAATCGCCACGCGCTGGCGCTGGCCGCCGGAGAGCTCGTGCGGGAACCGCCCGGCGGTCTCCGCGGGGAGATCGACACGATCGAGCATCTCGGCCACGCGTCCGTGCCGCTCTGCGCGTCGCAGCGCAGTGTGCAGCCGCAGCGGCTGGCCGACGATCGCGCCGACCCGGGCGCGCGGATTCAGTGAGTCGCTGGGGTTCTGAAAGACGAAACCGATCTTGGCCTGTACGGTGCGCAGATGGCGGCTGTTCATGGCCCGGAGGTCGCGGCCAGCCACGACGATACTGCCCGAAGCCGCCGGGACTAGCCGTGCCATCGCCTTGCCGAGCGTCGTCTTGCCCGAGCCTGACTCGCCGACGAGCCCCACGGTCTCGCCGGCGGGAACGCTGAGGCTGACGCCGTCGACGGCGACCAGCCGGCGGTGGCCCGAGCTGTAAGCGATCGTGACATCGCGCAGCTCGGCTACCGACTCCGCGGGCGAGGGGCTGGGGTGCGTTCTACCTGAGGGCGGGAGGTCGATCCGCGGCACCGCCGTCAGGAGTTCCTGCGTGTAGGCGGACTGTGGCGAGGAGAAGACTTGCCGGACGGTACCGCTTTCCATGATCGTCCCGTGCCGCATCACGACGACGTCGTCGGCGAGGTCCGCGGCCACGCCCATATCGTGGGTGATCAGAAGTATGGCGGTGCCGATGTCCTCACGTAGCTCATGCAACAGGTCCAGAATTCCGGCCTGCACAGTGACATCCAGCGCCGTCGTCGGCTCGTCGGCAATGAGCAGTTCCGGCTCGCCGGAGATCGCCATTGCGATCATTGCGCGCTGCAGCTGCCCGCCGGACAGCTCGTGCGGGAACGACCTCGAAATCCGGTGCGCGTCGCCCAGCCCCACCCTCGCCAGCAGCTCCAGCACCTGCGCCATGGCATCCTGGGCGCCGATCCGAGCATGCGCCAGGACGGCTTCGGCGATTTGGTTCCCGATCCGCAGCACCGGGTTGAACGTTGTGAACGGATCCTGGAAGACCGCCCCGATCCGACGGCCGCGAATCGACCGGAGCGTGGCGGGGGTCGCCCCCACCAGTTCCGTGCCGGGAGGTCCGCCGCCGCTGAGCACGGCGCTGCCGCGGACCTGCGCCGTTGCCGGCAGCAGGCCGAGCAGTGACAGCGCCGTCACCGACTTGCCCGAGCCGGACTCTCCGACGATCGCGAGCACCTGGCCGGGTGACACCGTGAGCGAGATTTCGCCGACGGCGGTGCGCGGCCCGGCATCGGTGATGAAGTCGATGCCGAGCTCGCGCACTGCCAGGAGCGGAACTCCCGAGGATGCAGACGGGTGCGCCACTACTACTGCTTCAGGCTCACGGCCGTGTAGACCGGATAGGCCGGGAACTCGCCGATGTAGAAGTTCTCTACTTCGGACCCGCGCAGGAACGAGTTCTTGTTGTAAACGAGGGGGACAACCGCGGCGTCCGCCATGATCGCCTTGTCGGCCTGTGCCCAGACGTGCCCTGCCGCTGCCGGGCTGATTATGGCCTCGGCCTGGTCGATGAGCGCGTCCACGTGCGGATCGGACAGACGGGAGACGTTGTAGTTCCCGCTGCCGATCATGTCGGACGCAAACAGCGGCTCGATATTGTCCATCGCCGACGGGAAGTCGGGCTGCCAGGAGCTAAGGGCCAGGTCGTAGCCGCTGGCGCTGTTGCCCGTAACGAGCGATGCCCAGGCGTTGGAGTTCAGCGCGTCGATCACGACGTTGATGCCGGCGGTCTTGTATGCCTCCTGAACCGCCTGGGAGATGGCCATCGAGATCGGGTCGTTGGGGGTCGCGAGCGTGAGCGTCAGGTTACGGACGCCGGCCTGAGCCAGCAGGCTCTTCGCCTTCCCCGGATCGCCCGTCGAGCCGCCGGGATACAGGTCATATTCTTCACGGCCAAGTATTCCGGGCGTGATCAGTGTGGTCGCTGGCTGTGCCGCGATCGGCCCGCCGGAAGCGACGACGACGGCCTGCCGGTTGATCGCGTACTCGAGCGCCTCCCGAACGCTGAGGTTCTTCAGCTTCGGGCTCTGGACGTTGACGGCCACGTACTCCAGTGGACTCGCCGGAGATGTGACCAGGCGAGCTTTCGCCGCGGGGTCGTTCTCGACCTGCGCCAGCTGGGCCGGGGGTACAAAGTCCGCGCCGAAGGCATCCTGAGCGTTCGGGCCATCGGTGATCAGCGTTTGCGCCTCGACCGTCGGATCCTGGTTCAGGTCGAAGATGATCTTGCTGGGCCCGCCGGAGCGGTTCGGATCGGTCGCCGCGCTCCAGTACTTGTTGCGCACCAGCACCGCTGAGACGCCCGAGGTGTACGACTGGACGGCGTACGGACCGCTCGTGATCGGATGACTGCCGAACGATGCGGCCGGAGCCTCGCCGAGGGGAACGGGCGCCATCGACGTCGTCGACACCACCCACGGCCAGTCGCCGTAAGGCTTGTCGAGATGGAAGATGATCGTCGTGCTATTCGGGGTCACGATCGAGCTGAGTTGCTTGCCGCTGAACGGCCCGGTGTAGCCATTCGTGCCGGCGATCAGCGGCTTCTGATAGTTGAGGCCGCCCGACAGCGCGGGCGCATAGGTGCGCTCGATGCCGTACTTGACGTCGTAGGACGTGATCGGCTGGCCGTTGCTGAAGTAGATACCGCTCTTGAGGTGGTAGGTCCAGACCTGGCCGCCGTCAGATGGCGTGCCGTCCGAGGTGGCGAGGTCGGGAACAACCTGAGGCACCCCGGTCGGGCCAACCTTCCAGGCCGTCAGGCGCCGCCACAGCAAGCCGGAACTCGTCACGGCGAGCGACCAGCTCTGCGCCGGATCCAGAGTGAGCGTCGTCTCCGAGTCAAAGATCGTGAGCGTACCGCCCTTCTGGACCGGAGTGATCGTGGACGCAGGGTTTGCTCCTCCGCCGGCGGGATTGTTGGCGCTCCCGCAGGCGGCCAGGCTGGCAGTCAGGACGACTGCCGCCGCCGAGCCGAGTAGGACGATGTGCTTTCTCATGAATTCAGAACTCTCTCTCCGTCTTGCCTGCCGGCAATTTCATCTGCGGTTGCCCGCTTCATCTGCGCGTGCGTTTACACGCGGGGGTCAAGCAGCTTGTAGGTGAGATCCACCAGGAAGTTCGCGACGACCACGAACGCGGCGGCGACCAGGGTCACGCCTGAGATGGTGGCCAGGTCTGTCGTCTGGACGGCGCCGATCAGCAGAGCGCCAAGGCCGTACATCGAGAAGACCTTCTCGGTGATCACGGCGCCGCCGAGCAGGGTGCCGACGTCGAGCCCGAACATGGTGATGATCGGGATCATCACGTTGCGCAGCGCATGCCTGACGATCACGCGACGCTCGCGCAGACCCTTAGCCCGGGCTGTTCGCACGTAGTCCTGGCCGAGTGCCTCGAGCATCTGGCTGCGCGTGAGCCTGCCGTAAATGGCCGCAGAGATGAACGCCAGCGTGCACCAGGGCAGGATCAGGTGAAACGCCCATTGCGCCGGGCTCTGCAGCGGCGAGACGTAGCCGCCGTACGGCAGGATGTCGAGCTTGAAGCCGAAGAACAGGATCGCCAGCAGCCCGACCAGGTATGACGGCGCGGAGACCCCGACAATGGCCGTGGTCATCACTGTGCGGTCGAGAACAGTTCCCCGGCGCAGTGCGCTGATCACGCCTGCCGCCGTGCCGGTCACGAGCCAGAGCACGCCGGCGCCGACGGCGATCGAGGCGGTCACGGGCAGGGTCTGCCCGATCAGGGACAGGACGGCCCGGTTCTGCTGGAACGAGTACCCCAGGCATGGCGCCGAACAGACGATCGCGCCCTGGCCGCTGCCATAAGTACGGCCAGCGAAGAGTCCGCCGAGGAAATCCACGTACTGCCGCCAGACCGGCGCGTTCAGGCCCATGAATGCGCGCACCTCGCGGAGCTGGGCGGGTGAGCACAGCCGCCCGCACTCCGAGCGCGCCGGATCGGCGGGCAGGATGTAGAAGATCAGATACGTCGCCATGCTGACCAGCAGCAGGACGGCGATCATGCCGGCAGTCTTGGTGAGCAGCAGCCGCCCGGTCTTCATCGCAGCCTGCCCGGCATCCGGGGGTCAAGGGCGTCGCGCAATCCGTCGCCGAAGGCGTTGAGCGCGAGCGTCACGAGGAACAGAGCCAGTCCGGGCGCGGCGAGATACCAGGGGTCGACCGATACCCACGCGATCGCCGAGGAAATCTCCCGCCCCCACGACGGTGTCGGCGGCGGTACGCCGATGCCGAGGAACGACAGGGCGGCCTCAGTGCCGATCGCGCCGGGGATCGACATGGTCGCGATGACCGTGATCGTGGATGCCAGGTTGGGCAATATCTCGGTCCTGAGGATGTGGAGCGGGGATGCGCCCACGGACCGCGCGGCGACCACGAAGGATCGGTTACGGAGCGCCATCGTCTGCCCGCGTACCACGCGGGCCACCGATGGCCAGCCGAAGGCACCGATCACCGCGATCATGAAAAATTGCCTGGGGAAGCTCGCTGGTACGAAGGTGCCGAGCGCGATCATGAAGATCAGCTGCGGGAAGGCAATGGTGAGGTCGGTGAAACGAGACAGCAGCGTGTCGACCAGGCCGCCCCGGTAGCCGGCGAACACGCCGAGTCCGGTGCCGATCAGCGTCGCCAGCAGCGTCGCCCCGACTCCCACCAGCAGCGATATGCGTGCCCCGTAGGCCACGATCGCGAACAGATCGCGGCCCGTCTGCGGCTCGACTCCGAGCCAGTGCGCGGTGCTGATCCCGCCGAAGGCTCCCTTCGGGAGGCCCGACTCGGTGAGAGCCGTGAGGTGGTAGGTGTAGGGGTTGTTGCCGCTGATCTGGCTGAGGAGTGGAGCGAGGAGGGCCAGCAGCGCGAATCCAACCGCCACGGCTCCGCCCGTCAACGCCCAGCGATCGGCGAGGAGTTGCCCGAATGCGCCCGAGCGCCTGGCGTCAGTGACAACCCCCGCATCTGTCCGCCCGGGCAGGTCGCTAGTAGCTTTGATGGTCATAATTCTACTAATACTATCGAATTTATCGAAATTAACAAATTCGACGCTGCCCAGAGCGTCGTCGGTGCTGGCCGAAGCCACTGCCCGCATCTGCCCTTGCTTATTCCTATAATAACTCTAGGATAACTAGCAAATCTGACCGAGGGCAGGGGACGAGGCGGATGGAGATCGATCCGCGGGGAGCGCTTCGGCGCGCTGCTCACGATGGTGGTGTTCACCGTCGTCCTCGTTACCGGGAACGCGTGGCTGCTCGGCCTCGTCGGCGTATTCGGGCGCTGGCTCGGGTGCGAGATTTCGGAGAGACCATGGCACTGCCGGACTTCTTCATAGTCGGCGCTCCCAAAGCCGGCACCACCGCGCTGCACTCAGCTCTCGCCCGGCACCCTGACCTGTACCTCTCACCAGTCAAAGAGCCCAAGTTCTTCCTGACCGACGGTCCGCCGCCGACCCAGGGCGGGCCAGGAGATGCCCGCACCTACCGGGAGCACGTCTGGCGCCGCTCGGACTACGAGGCGTTGTTCGCCGACGCGCCGGCCGGCACGCTGCGGGGCGAGTCGACACCCTTCTACCTCTACCGCGCCGATTCCCAGCTGCGGATCCGGGCCCTGATACCGGGCGCACGGCTGATCGTCGTGCTGCGCGACCCAGTGGAGCGCGCCCACTCGAACTGGACGCACCTGTGGTCGGCAGGCCTCGACCCGGTTGACGATTTCCTTCGCGCGTGCGCAGATGAGCAGCGCCGGATAGCGGCCGGCTGGGCGGACTTCTGGCACTATCAGCGCCTCGGCTTGTACGGTCGCCAGCTTGAGCACCTCTATTCGGTGTTCCCGCGCGAGCAGGTGCTGGTGTTCAGGTACCGCGCGCTGCTCACCCACCCGGCCGGTCTGCTTGACCAGGTGTGCCGGTTCCTCGGTGTCCGCGAGGGCGTGCTGAGCGAGGTACCGCGCGAGAACGTGACGGCCCATCCCGAGCCCACGGCCAGGCATCGCGCTACCGGCGGCGTGCTGCGGGCGGCCTCGGCGGTGACGGCGCGGCTGCCCGGCCACCCCGGTGCCGGAGTGATCGACCGGCTGCAGCGAAGCCTGCAGGAAGACGCGCGCCCGCGGCAGCCGCTGACGTGGGAGCAGCGACGCGCCCTGCTCCCGGCGTTCGAGGCCGATACCCGGCTGCTGGAATCGCTGACGGGGGAGGACTTCAGCGACTGGCTGGCGCCGCGCGGCGACTCCGGCGGGCTCGTGGGCAGCAGGCCCGCCGGGCAGCAGCAGGCACGCAACGGACGGCCGCGCGGCACCTGACGGCACCAGCCAGGCCCGGCCTGCCGGGCCGTCAGCGCAGCTCGGTGCGCAGCTCGTGCGCGCCGCCCGGCATCGTCAGCTCGTAGTACAGCCGCTGCCGGCCGTCGCCCAGCGGCAGCACCACGAGGTACCGCAGGCCGTGCCCGCCTGATGGCGACTGCGCAGCCGGGCCGGTGCCGACCGCCGCCAGCGCGCCCGGTGCGGCTCCGAATGCGACCCCGGTGCGCTCCTCGAAGTTTTCCGCCGCCGTGGCGCGGCCGTCGTAGTAGGCCATCACGCCGCCGGGCACGAACTGCGCAGCGGTCACGCGCGTGCCCCGCGCATCCCACTGGCCGTCCCGTGGCAGCAGCGCGGGCCCGTGGAAATCCCAGCTCAGGCCGTCGGCGCTGGTCGCGTACTCGGTCCACATCCGGTCCGTACTGACGGGGTCGTCCAGCGGGTGGATGCAGACCCACATGTGCCACTGCCCGTCGTTCCAGCTGATGACGGGATCCTTGACCGCGCGGCGGGCGTCGCCCGGCAGCAGCACCGACCGGCCGGCCGGGTCGAACCGGTTCGGAGCGCTCGCCTCCAGCACCTCGACCCGCCAGTGACTGGTTCCGGGCGTCGCGCAGCTCAGGTACAGCCGCCAGGTGCCATCCCCGGTGACCGCCAGGGCCGGACGCTCAAGGGACTCGGCATCCATCTCTTCCTTGGTGATGACGCCGATGGTGGTGAAGTGCTCGCCGTCCGCTGATACGGCGATCCCGACCGAATGGCCCCGGCCCTGGCCCACCGGACGCCGCATCCGGTAGGCGAGCACGATCTCCCCGTCCTTGGCCACCGCGCTCGGGCCGCCGGCCCAGTTGCCCGGGCCTGATCCTTCCGGCCGCAGCACGACGGCGGACCGGGCCGGGTCCGGTAGCAGGTAGTCCCCCAGCTGGACGTCCTCCTGGCTCATCACCCGGCTAACCATAGGCGATATCCTAGTCTTGTTTATAGAGCGGAATAATAGCTAGAACGGAGCAGGCGATGAGCCTCACAGTCATAGCCGGGAACCCGAAGCCGCGCTCGCGCACGTTCCAGGCGGCGACGCTGGTGGCGGAGCGGCTGACGGGCCGCGCCCCGGATCTGGCCATCGACCTGGTCGACCTCGGCGCGGCCCTGCTGGACTGGTCCGACCCTGGGGTGGCGCGGCTGGTCACGGCCGTGCAGGCCAGCGAGCTGATGGTCGTCGCGAGTCCGACCTATAAGGCCACCTATACCGGACTGCTCAAGCTGTTCCTTGACCGGTTTCCCGGCGGGTCGCTCGCGGGCGTGACCGCCGTTCCGGTCATGCTCGGCGCGCACTGGAAGCACGGCCTCGCGGCGGATCTGCTGCTGAAGCCGGTGCTGGTGGAACTGGGTGCGACCTGCCCGACGGCGGGCCTGTTCCTGCTGGACTCCGAGTGGGACTCGGGGCCCGCGCTCGGCGACTGGCTCGAGCGCGCCGCGCCGCAGGTCAGCGCTACGCGGCAGCTGCGCGCGGCCGCCGGCCAGGGGTGAGTCAGGCCGCGCCGCTCGCCTCGGCGAGGGAGGCATAGGTGCCGCGCCAGTAGACCAGCGGGCTGACGTCGGCGTCGCCGGTCTGGACCTCCCGGACGCGGCCGACAATGATCTCGTGATCGCCGCCGGGCAGCTCGTGCTCGACGGTGCACTCCACGACCGCGAGCGCGCCGTGCAGGCGGGGGCTGCCGGTAGACCCGGGTCGATGCCGCACGCCGTCCCAGGCGGCGGCGAGCCCGCGCCGGGCAAAGTTCACCGACAGGTGCCGCTGGCTATCGGCGAGCACGTTGACGACGAAGGCGCCATGGGCCCGCACGGCGCGGAGCGTCACGCTCGCGCGGTCAAAGCAGACCAGCACGAGCGGCGGGTCAAGCGACAGGGAGCTGACCGCGCTGGCGGTGGTGCCGACCGGCTCGCCATCGGCGCCCACGGAGGTGACGACCGTCACGCCAGTGACGAAGTGACCCATCGCGTGGCGGAACGCAGCGACTGGCACCTCGGCCGCGATCTCCGATGCGGTCATGATCAGACCTGCCCGTGGTTCGGCGGCGGGATCTCGTTGAGCAGGTAGTTGCCGACGTGGTGATACTTCCAGTCCGCCGGGTCGTGGCTGGCGTGGGTCCGGGCGTTGCGCCAGTGACGGCTGAGGTCGTAGCGCTGGTCGGCGGCGCTGGCGCCGCTGAGCGCGAACAGGTCGCTGGCCACCTCGACCGCGACTTCGCTGGCGAACGCCTTGGCCTCTGCGACCGCCACCGAGCCCCGCGCCGCGTCCGCGGCGCCCCGCGGGTGCAGGGTCACCTCGTCGAGCGTGTCCGCCGCCGACCGCAGCAGGGCCTCGGCGGCGCGCACTCTGGTGGCCAGCCGGCCGTACCTGGCCAGGACGTGCGGATCGTCCGCGGCCCGCTCCGCCCATCCCGCGCGGGCCGCCTCGAAGAAGGGCCGGGCCCTGGTCCGGACGAACTCGCCGGCGTCACGCAGCGCGCCGCCCGCGATCCCCGTCTGGATGGCCGCGTGCACGAGCTGCGCCCGCGCGCCGAGCTGCTGCGGCACCGAGAACGCCCGCTCGTACGGGACGACGAGCTCGGGATCGACCGGAACCCGGTCGAAGGTAGCAGTGCCGCTCACCGTCGCCCGCTGGCCCATGACGTCCCAGTCGTCATCGACGGTGACGCCCTGCGCCTCTCGCTCGACGAACGCCAGCACCAGGCGGCCTCCGTCGTCCAGCGCGCTGACGCCGATCCAGCGGGCGCTGATCGCGCCGGTGCAGTAGTACTTCCGGCCCTCCAGCCGCAGGCCGGCATCGGTCGTGACGAGGCGGGTCTTCAGGTCCTGCGCGTGCTTGCCGCCCCGCTCGGCCTGCCCGTTGCCCAGGCGCCCGCCGTCGAGCACCGAGCCGAACAGGCGCTGCTGCTGGCGGGGGGTCCCCCAGACGGCCAGCACGTCAACGAACAGGAAGTGCGCCTGCGGCACCTGAGCGATCGCCGGGTCGACGGCGGCGATCGACCGGGTCACTTCCGCGAGCACGCTCGCGGGCAGCTCAGGACCGCCGTGCTCGGCCGGCACGGTGATGCCGAGGAGGCCGCTCGCGTCGAAGGCGGCCAGCTCGCGGGCCGGCACCCGGCCGGCCCGGTCACGGTCGATGGCGCTGTCGGCTATGGCCGCGGCGTACTGGCGCGCGGCTCTGATCGCCTCCTCGCCTGACCGGATCATGGTGATGGGCAGCGCGGGTGCGGTCACGGGGCAGCCTCCAGGGGGTAGCGATCCGATCCGGCGGGCGTCAGCAGGCCGCGCGCACGGAGCTGCGGCATGACGCCCTCGGCAACCTGATAGGCCTCCTCCAGGTGCGGATAGCCGGAGAGGATGAACTCGTCGATGCCAAGCTCGTGATACTCCGCGATGCGGTCCGCGACCTCCTCGTGGCTGCCCACGAGCGCGGTTCCGGCGCCGCCCCGCACCAGGCCGACGCCGGCCCACAGATTCGGAGAGATCTCCAGGGCGTCGGTCCGGCCGCCGTGCAGCGCGGTCATCCGCCGCTGGCCCTCGGACTGGGACGCGCGCTGGATCGCCTGGGCCCGCTCGATGGCATCGGAACTCAGGCCGTCCAGGAGCCGCTGCGCCTGGACCCACGCCTCGGCCGCGCTGTCGCGCGTGATCACGTGCAGCCGGATGCCGAAGCGCAGCTCGCGGCCGGCCTCCTTGGCCCGCTCGCGCACCAGATCGAGCTTCTCCGCCACCGCGCCCGGCGGCTCACCCCAGGTCAGGTATACGTCGGCCCACGAGGCGGCGACCTCGATCGCGGCGGGCGAGGAGCCGCCCAGGTAGATATCGGGCCAGTCACGAGCCGGGATGATCTGCGCCCCGCGGATGTCGACGAACTCGCCGGTGAAGTCGACCGGACGGCCCGACCACAGTTCCCGCAGGACCTGGAGGAACTCCCCGGCCCGGCGGTAGCGGGCCTCCTTGTCCAGGTGGTCACCGAACCGCCGCTGCTCGGCATCGTCACCCCCGGTGACGACGTTGAGCAGGAGGCGGCCGCCGGAGATGCGCTGATACGTCGCTGCCATGTGCGCCGCCAGCGTCGGCGACAGCAGGCCGGGGCGGAACGCCACGAGGAACTTGAACCGTTCCGTCACCTGGCTGAGCCCGGCGGTCATCACCCAGGCGTCCTCGCACCAGGAGCTGGTCGGCGTCAGCGCGCCCGCGAAGCCGAGCTGCTCGGCCGACCGCGCGATCTGGCCGATGTAGCCGATGTCAGGAGCGCGCTCGGTACCGCCGTTCTCGGTCACGCGGCTGCCGGCTACGCCCACGGCATTGCCCAGGCTCAAGTCGGTGCGCGAGTCGCCGTTAGTAGGCAGGAACCAGTGCAGAGTGACGCCCATCGAACGCTGCCTCCTCAGTCGCGTACCGCCGCGCAGATTGCCTCCTGGCCAGCATGCGGACTGGCCCGGGCGGCCGTCCAATACCGGTTCACGTGCCCGTGATAAGGTATTCCTATCATGTCGGTCGGCAAACCAGTAATTAAGCTGACGGTGATAGGCCCGAGGCTTGCTGATGGGCGAGGCAGTGAGGCGGTGGGCCGTGCGGATAGAGCAGCTTGAGTACGTGGCCGCGATAGCGAGGCTCGGCTCCTTCCGGCGGGCAGCCGAGGCGATTCACGTCTCCCAGCCGGCGCTCAGCGAGTCGGTACGGGCGCTCGAGCGCGAGCTCGGGGTCGACATCCTGGAGCGCGGCCGGCAGGGCGCCAGGGTCAGCGAGTCCGGGCGTGATCTGCTGCCGCACCTGCTGACCGTCCTCGACTCCGTCGACCGGCTTCGCGGCGCGGCCAACGAGCAGCACCACAGCAGGCGCGTGGTGCGGGTCGGCACCGTGAACGCCGCGACCGTTCAGCTCGTGACGCCGGTCATCCGCCAGTTCCGCGAGACGCACCGCGCCACGCAGGTCGAGGTGTTCGGCGGCGCCCACGCCGACATTCAGAGGTCGCTGCTCGAGGGGAGCAGCGACCTCGGCCTGGTGAACTACCTGCAGGGTGACGACCTGCCGCCGGAACTCGAGACCACCCCGCTGGTATCCGGCCGGCCCGTAGTCTGCATGCGCCCCGACAGCCCGCTCGCGGCCAGCGCCGAGGTACGCGTCGACGACCTCCGCAAGGCGCCGCTGATCGTCATGCGTCCCGGCTACGTCATGTACCGGTACCTGCACCGCCTGCTTCGGGAGGACGTCCCGGCCTTCTCGTACTCCACCGACGGGGCCGAGATGGGCAAGCTCATGGTCGCCGAAGGGCTGGGCGTGACCGTCCTGCCCGATTTCAGCATCGTCGGTGACCCGCTGGAAACCTGCGGGATGATCACCTGGCGGCCGATCGCCGGCGACGCGACCTCAGTCCGGCTCGTCATCCAGCGGCTGCTGTCCGGGTCGGCGCCGCGGGCGGCCAGGGACCTGCACCGGCTGTTCGTGCAACGGGCGCAAGAGGTCCGCGCGACGCCTGCCGCGAGCTGAAGGCAGGCGCGGGGCAGCGGTTCCACGAGCCAGGAACGGGCTCGCGCCGGGCCGGTGAGTTCCGTCGGTTGCTCGCCGGCCCGCGCGAGCCCGTTCCCGGCCTGGCCCCGCTGGGTCTAGATTAGTCGCTTAAGTCGATCGTTTTGATAGGAAAAGCCTATCGAGCCCTCGCGATTCGCTATTGGACCGCGGCGCCGGTTACTGGTCATCCTGAGGATGCGCTGGGGTTCGAGACGCACGAGCAAGGAGCAGGTACAGCCGTGGCCGCCAAGCAGATCCATCTGAATGCCTTCGAGATGAACTGCGTGGGCCACCTGGCTCGCGGCATGTGGCGGCACCCGGCGGACACCCGGTACCGGTACACCGATCTTGAGTACTGGAACGCCGAGGCGCGACTGCTCGAGGCCGGCTGCTTTGACGCGCTGTTCCTGGCGGACGTGCTCGGGACCTACGAGACGGCTCCCGGCGACAGCGCGACCGCCCTGCGCGAGGCCCATCAGGTCCCCGTCAACGATCCCCTGCTGCTGGTGCCCGCGCTGGCCCAGGTGACGAGCCAGCTTGGGTTCGCGGTCACGATCTCGGCCAGCTATGAACCGCCGTTCGCGCACGCGCGACGGATGAGCACCGTCGACCACCTGACCAAGGGCAGGGTCGGCTGGAACGTCGTCACCTCCTACCTCGACAACGCAGCGCGCAATTTCGGGCTCGATGGCCAGATCGCGCACGACGAGCGGTACGACCGGGCCGAGGAGTACCTCGACGTCTGCTACCAGCTGTGGGAGGGAAGCTGGGAGGACGGAGCCGTGCTGCGCGACCGCGAGCGCGGGATCTTCACCGACCCGGAGCGGGTTCACTACATCGACCACGCCGGCCCCTACTTCCGCGTCGCCGGGCCGCACCTGTCCGAGCCATCCAGGCAGCGCACGCCGGTGATCTTCGTGGCGACCGGCTCGCCACGCGGCAAGCAGCTCGCCGGCCGGCACGCTGAAGCCGTGTTCCTCGCCTCGTCGTCACTCCGGAACGTGCGCGCCGACATCGCCGAGATCCGCCAGATCGCCGTGCAGAACGGGCGGGCCCCCGGCGATGTCAAGGTCTTCAATCACCTCCGGTGCATCGTCGGCCGGACCCGCGGCGAGGCCGAGCGCAAGGCCGAGGAGTACGCCCGGTTCCGGGCGGTGCAGTCCCGGTTCTTCGGCTTCGACCTCGCCCGCTACGACCCGGGCACGCTGCTCCAGGACGTCGAGCTGCCTGCGGATGACTCCGGGCGCGGCCCGGCCCATTACATCGGGCAGTTCATCGAGCAGTGGGCCGGCCGCCCGACGGTGGGCGACCTGCAGGCCACGATCCGCCGGCACGGCGGCCTTGACCCGTTCGCCATCGTCGGGACCCCGGAGGACATCGCCGCCAAGATCGAGGAGTTCGTCGAGCTCACCGACCTGGACGGCTTCAACGTGCATTCCAACGTGTCGCCGGAGAGTTACGAGGACTTCGTCGAGCTGGTGATCCCGGCGCTCCAGAACCGCGGACTCTTCCGCGCTGGCTACGACCCTGACCAGGCAACGCTGCGCGAGCGCCTGTTCGGGGCCGGGTGTACCAGGCTGCCGGCGACGCACCCCGGTGCCGCCCGCCGGCCGGCCCTGGCGCCCCAGCCCGCCGCCGTGACCGGCTGACCGGCCGGGAGCCCGAGTGAGCGCATCCGCCAGCCCTAAATTCGATAAAAACGATCGACAATATAGACTAACCGTCGCCCGGCAACGCCGCGGGGTGGTCGCGCCCACAACCCCAATCGAAAGGCCATGACATGGTTCAAGTACCCCCGGCCGTGAAGGCGGGCGCCCTGCTCGCGGCGGCGGCGGTCGCGCTGACGGCCTGCGGCACGGCCGCGGCAGGCGGCGCCGGAGCGACGGCTAACGCGGGCAAGCCGGTGTCCGGCGGCACCCTCGTCTACCTCGAGGACCGGCAGGAAAGCTGCATCGATCCGCAGATCGGCGGGGACATCCCGCAGGCGATGATCGGCCAGCAGTACACCGACGACATCGTGTACGAAGGCGAGGGCGGGAAGATCGAGCCCTGGCTGGCCAAGTCGTGGACGATCTCGCCGAACGGCCTGACGTATACCTTTACCTTCCGCGACGACGTGAAGTTCACCGACGGCACCCCGCTCGACGCCGCCGCGGTGCAGGCCAACTTCGCGCGCGTGGTCAACCCGAAGACCGGCTCGTCCACCGACGGCGGCTACATCGCACCGTTCTACAAGAGCTCCAAGGTGGTCAGCCCGTACGTCCTGCAGGTCACGCTGACCACGCCGGACAGCTCCTTCCTTGACGTTCTCGCCCAGGGCTACTTCGGCATCGAGTCGCCCAAGGCGTTCGCGCGCGGCATCTCGCAGAACTGCCTCTACCCGGTCGGCTCGGGTCCGTTCGAGGTCACCAAGGACATCCCCAACCAGGAGGTGATCCTGACCAGGAACCCGGACTACAACTCCCCGCCGCCCGGCTCCACGCACACGGGCCCGGCGTACCTGAAGGAAATCGTCTGGAAGATCGTGCCGGACGAGTCGGTCCGGTGGGCTGCCCTGGCGCAGAACCAGGCGAACGTCATCTACTACCCGCCCGCCCAGGACTACGCCTCCGCGGCGGCCGAGCACATCACCCTGTTCGACAAGGAACGTCCGGGCAGCCCGAACAGCATCCTGTTCAACACCTCGGTCGCGCCGATGAACAACGTGCTCGTCCGGCAGGCGTTCCTGTACGCGTCCGACGAGCAGGCGAACCTGAAGAGCGCCTACTTCGGCACCTACCCCTACGTCGGGGGGCCGCTGGTGCCGGGTACGCCCGACTACGACCCGGCGTTCGCCAACGTCTACGCCTACAGCCCGGCCAAGGCCAACCAGCTGCTCGAGCAGGCCGGCTACACCGGCCACAACAGCCAGGGGTACCGGACCAGGAACGGGCAGGTCCTGTCGGTCGCGCTTCCTTACGACTCCGACCCGGGTCAGACGCCGCCGGAGGACCTGACCCTCTACCAGGACATCCAGGCCTCGGAGAAGTCGGCGGGCATCGACGTCACCCTCGACCCCGTCAGCACGACGGAACTGGACAACCTCTGGGAGTCGGGCAAGGGCTACCAGAGTCTGGCCGGAGGCTACTGGATCACGAACACGCCCGACGTCCTGCGCACGCTGTACTCGACCCAGGCGCTGAAGTACTACGGCACCAACAGCGACCGCTACTCGAACCCGACCCTGGACAAGCTGCTGGCCAATGGCCTGGCCGCAGAGAACGATGCCCAGCGCAAAGCGGTCTACGACCAGGCGCAGGCGTTCGTGTCGCAGCAGGCACTGATCCTCGACCTCTACCCGGCCGAGGAGCGGCTCGCGATCAGCGCGAACACCCACGGGGTCAGCGCTGACTACGCCGTCGGCCTGCCCGACTTCTACGACACCTGGATCTCCGGGTGACGCCGCCGGGCGCCGCCGGCCCGGCCCTGGTCGAGGACGAGCAGGTGACATCCGAGCCGGCGGCGGCCCCCCGCCGCCGGCGGCGGGCCGGGCGGGTGCTCCAGGACGTGGTCGGCGGCGTCATCGTGCTGTGGGGCGCGGCCACCCTGACGTTCCTGGCCGTCCACCTGATGCCAGGAAACCCGGCTGTCGCCTACGCCGGCGGGGTCGGCAGCCACCCGTCGAAGGCCCTGCTCGCCGCCGTCACCGCCAAGTACGGCCTCAACCGGTCGGTCATCATCCAGTACCTGGTGTACCTGGGCAACCTGCTGCACGGGAACCTCGGCTACTCCGCCTCGCAGCAGATGCCGGTGTCCAGCGTCATCGGGCTGAACGTGGCCCCGACCGCGGAGCTCACGCTGGGATCGCTGGTGCTCGCCTGGGTGCTGGCCGTGGCCTGGTCGCTGCTCACGGTCCGGCGCGGCCGCGTCATCTCCTCGATCGGGTCAGGTCTGGAGGTCCTGGCCGCCGCCCTGCCGCAGTACTGGCTCGGCATCATCCTGCTCGAGGTGTTCGCCTTCCATCTCGGCATCTTTCCGGCCACCGGCGGCTCGGGCCTGGAGGGGCTGGTGCTGCCGTCGCTGACGCTGGCGATCCCGATCGCTGGGTTCCTCGGCCAGGTCACCCGCGAGGAGTTCGAGTCGGCCCTCGAGCAGCCCTACGTCACCTCGGCCCGGGCCAGGGGGATGAGCGACTGGGGCGTCCGGCTACGGCATGCGCTGCGGCATGCCGTCCTGCCGGGCGTGACCCTGTCCGGCTGGGCGCTCGGGTCGCTCATCAGCGGCGCGGTCATCGTCGAGTCGCTCTTCTCGCGCAACGGCCTTGGCAACGTGCTGCTGCAAGGGGTTACCCAGCAGGACATGCCGCTGACGATCGGCGTCGTGCTGATCATCGCGGTGGTCTACGTGGTGGCCACGATTCTCGTGGACATCCTCTATCAGCTGGTGGACCCGCGGCTGCGGTCCGCCGGGCAGTGACGGGCCATGTCTTCGCTCCGGAGCAAAGGAAGAACGCACCCATGACAGTCAGCAACGCTCCCGCGGCGATCGACCAGCAGCCCGGCCTCGTCCGGCTCCGCGGCCGGGCCCGGGGGCTCACCCCCGGGATCGTGCTGGCCTGGCTCGTCGTCGCCTTCCTGGGCATCTCCGTTGCGTGGCCCGGCCTCATCGCCCGCTACGCCCCCCTAGCCGTCGACCCGCCCCATGCGCTCCAGGCGCCATCGCTCAGTCACCTCTTCGGCACGGACCAGTCCGGCCGGGACGTGTTCAGCCGGGTCGTGTACGGCGCCAGGGAGTCGCTGCCGATCGGCATCGCCGCAACCGCGGTCGGACTGGCCATCGCGATCGTGCTCGGGTTCGCCGCGGGCCTCGGCGGACGCTGGGCCGACACGGTCATCAGCCGGTTCCTCGAGGTGCTCTTCGCCTTCCCGTCGCTCCTGCTGGCCCTGCTGTTCGTCGCCATGTTCGGGGCCGGTGTCGGCAGCCTGATCGTTGCCGTGGGCATCGGGTCCGCGCCGGGCTACGCGCGCATGATCCGAGGTCAGGTCATCGCCGTGCGGCACGCGCCCTACGTCGAGGCGGCCAGGGTACTCGGTCATCCGCCCTTGCGGATCATGGCGAGCAGCATCTTCCCCAACGCCATGCGCCCCCTGCTCGTGCTCGGGACGCTCGGCATCGGCCAGTCGATTGTCTGGGCGTCGGCGCTCAGCTTCCTGGGCCTCGGCGCCGCGCCCCCCGCGCCGGAGTGGGGAGCAATGCTCGCCGCCGGCCGTGACTTCATCTCGTCGGCGTGGTGGCTGGAGTTCTTCCCCGGTGCCGTGATCGTCGCCACGGCCCTGGCCGCCACCGCGCTTGGCCGTCACCTGCAGCGACGCCTGGAAGGAAGGCTGGCATAGTGAGCGCACCCGCGCAGCAAGAAGAGAACCTGCTGACGGCGACCGACCTGCGCGTCTCGTTCGGGTCCGGGCCCCTGGCCCGCGAGGTGGTCGGAGGGATCTCGTTCGGAGTCCGGCCGGGGGAGTGCCTGGCCATCGTGGGCCAGTCTGGCTCCGGCAAGAGCGTGACGGCTCGCACCCTGCTCGGCCTCACCGGCGACGGCTCGCAGGTCAGCGGCCGCCTGAATTTTGACGGCCAGGATCTGACCACGCTGACCGAGCGGCAATGGCGCGCGATCCGCGGCGTCCGGATCGGCTTCATCCTTCAGGACGCCCTCGTCTCGCTCGACTCCGTCCGGCCAGTCGGGCGCGAGATCGCCGAGCCGCTCCGGCTGCACCATTACGGCCGTGCCTCCGATCGCCACGCCCGCGTGATCGAGCTGCTCCGCCAGGTTGGCGTGCCCGAGCCCGAGATGCGCTCGCGGCAGCTCCCCGGTGAGCTGTCCGGCGGCCTGCGGCAGCGTGCGCTGATCGCGACTGCGATCGCGCTCGACCCGCAGCTCCTCATCGCCGACGAGCCGACGACCGCGCTCGACGTCACCATCCAGGCCCAGATCCTGAGCCTGCTCGAGGAGAGCAAGCAGCGCGGCCGCGCGCTGATCGTCATCAGCCACGACCTGGCCGTTGTCAGCAGGCTCGCCGACCGGGTCGCGGTCATGCGCGACGGGCTCATCGTGGAGCAGGGAGCGACCGCGGACATTCTCGGCCGGCCGCAGCATCCGTACACGCAGTCGCTGCTGGACGCGATTCCCTCGGCGCACTCCCGCGGCACCCGCCTGTCGGGGCCCGCTGACTCCCCGGAGCCGGTCGCCGCGCTAAGCCGGATCGGCGCCCGGCCGGGCCGCCCGCAAGCCCAGTCAGCGCCGCTGCTGGCCGCCGACGGGCTGGTCAAGCGGTACAAGGGACCGGACGGCAAGGTGCGCACCGTGGTCGACAACGTGTCGTTCGAGCTGCGCCAGGGCGAGACCCTGGGCGTCGTCGGCGAGTCGGGCTCGGGCAAGACGACAACCGGGCGAATCGTGCTGGCCGTGACCCGCCCCGACGAAGGCGAGGTACGGCTGCACGGCCAGCCGTGGACCGCGATCACCGAACGTCAGCGCCGGGCCCGCCGTCAGCACGTCGGCGTTGTCTACCAGGATCCGCTCAGCTCGTTTGACCCGCGCTGGACGGTAGCGCGGATCCTCACGGACGCCCTGCCCGCCGGATACGACAACGGCAGCCGGACCGCGCGCATCCGCGAGCTGCTGCACCAGGTCGGCCTCGGCGAGGACTTGCTGGACCGGCGGCCGCTGCTGCTGTCCGGCGGCCAGCGCCAGCGAGTGGCGATCGCGCGGGCTCTGGCGCCCGGACCCGAGATCATCGTCTGCGACGAGCCAGTGTCGGCGCTGGACGTGTCCATTCAGGCCCAGGTACTGGACCTGCTCGCCGACCTTCAGGACGAGCTGGGCCTGAGCTACATCTTCATCTCCCACGACCTCGGCGTCATTCACCACATGAGCGACCGGGTCCTGGTCATGACGCACGGCCGGATCGTGGAGCAGGGCGACGCCGACGCGATCTTCAGCCGCCCGGCTCACCCGTACACCCAGCGGCTGCTGGCGGCGCTGCCGCAGCTCAGCGTCCGGGAAGAGCTGGCCGGCCGGGAGCCGGCCTACGACCGCAGCGCGTGACCAGCCCGAAACGGAGACTTCCGATGTCCAAGCAGATCCACCTCAACCTGTTCGAGATGAACTGCGTGAGTCACATCACGCATGGCATGTGGACGCACCCCGACAACACCCGGGAGCGCTTCAACGACATCGAGTTCTGGACGGAGCTGGCCCAGCTGCTCGAGGAAGCGACGTTCGACGCCATGTTCATCGCCGATGTGATCGGCGCGTACGACGTCTTCCGGGGCGGGCCTGAAACATCGCTGCTCGAGGGCATGCAGATCCCGAGCAACGATCCGCTCATGGTCATCCCGGCCATGGCCGCAGTCACCAGGAACCTCGGCTTCGCGGCGACGTTCTCGACGACCTACGAGCCGCCGTTCGCGTTCGCCCGGCGGATGAGCACCCTCGATCACCTCACCAAGGGCCGCGTCGGCTGGAACATCGTGACGTCATACCTGCCCAACGCGGCCCGCAACTTCGGCTACGACGACGAGGTCGACCACGACCACCGCTACGAGATCGCCGACGAGTACCTGGAGGTCCTCTACAAGCTGTGGGAGGGGTCCTGGGACGACGATGCGGTACTGGCCGACAAGGAACGGCGGGTGTACGCCGACCCGGCCAGGGTCCGGTACATCAACCACGCCGGCGACTACTACCGGGTGGCGGGCCCGCACCTGTCCGAGCCCTCGCGCCAGCGCACCCCGCTGCTGTACCAGGCCGGGGTGTCGGACGCCGGCCGCGCCTTCGCCGGCAAGCACGCCGAGGCGATCTTCATGGGCGGCAGCAGCCTCGCGCAGGTCCGGTCCTACGTGGCCGACGTCCGCAAGGTCGCCAGCTCTTATGGTCGCGATCCGGCCGACATCAAGTTCCTGCCCGGAGCCAACATCATCGTCGGCCGCAGCGACGAGGAGGTGGCCAAGAAGGTCGCGGAGTACCGCCGGCTGCGCAGCATCGACGGCTACCTGGCGCACTCGAGCTCGCCCGTGGACTGGACCACCTACGACCGGTCCGATCATGTCGACGCCATCGTCAACGGCCTCGGCAAGGAAGCGGCCCAGTTCCGCCGGTACCTGATTCCCGGCCTGACCGTCGGCGAGCTTCTCGACGACCTCGGCGGCCTCGGGCGGCCGTTCTCCGTCGCCGGGACCCCGAAGGTCGTGGTCGACGAGATGGAGCGGTGGATTGACGAGGCTGATGTCGACGGCTTCAACGTCGTCCAGTACCTGACCCCCGGCACCGCCCTGGACGTCGCCGAGCTGATCATTCCCGAGCTGCGCCGGCGCGGGCTGTTCCGCCGCAGCTACGCCGATGGTGAGACGCTGCGGGCGCGGATGAACGGCGCGGGCAGGCCCCGGCTGGCCGACCACCATCCGGGCGCCCGGTTCCGTGACCCGGCGACCCTGACGGGCGGGCACTCCGGTAAGCGGCAGCTCGCCCCGGCGGTCGGCGCGCATGGTTAGCCCGGGCCCCGCGCACGTCATCAGGTCGGACGCGGAGGCCGTCGACATCGCGACCCGGCTGTCAGCGCGGCTGGCCGGCACGGCGTCCGAGCGCGATCTCGGCCGCAAGCTCCCCGAGGCCGAGCTGGCCGCGCTGGCCCTGTCCGGTCTGCTCGGCATCACGGTGCCGCGGTCGCACGGCGGGCCCGGCGTTTCCTGCCAGACCGTCTGCACGGTGATCCGCCTGCTGGCTGCGGGTGACGGGAGCATCGGTCAGATCCCGCAGAACCACTTCTTCTGCCTGGACGCCATCCGCGAGAGTGGCCGCACCGACCAGCTCGACTTCTTCTACGAGCTGGTGCTGCGCGGCGCCCGGTTCGGGAACGCGCTGGTTAACACCCGCCAGCCCGATGGCTCGGCCGGGACGACGACCATCGAGCCTGACCCGGGCGGCGGCTACCTCGTCACCGGGGCGAAGTCCTACGCGACCGGAGCCCTGTCGGCCGACTGGGTCCCCGTGACGGCGACGGACTCCGAAGAGCGCGTGCACATGGCCTTCATCCCGCGGGACGCGCCGGGCCTGGTGGTCGTGGACGACTGGGACGGGTTCGGTCAGCGGACGACCGCCAGCGGATCGGCGATCCTCGGCCGGGTCCACGCCGACGCCAGATGGGTGATCCCGACCTGGAGGTCCTTCGAGTACCCGAACACCTTCCGTGCCTTTACCCAGCTCATTCACGCTGCGATCGACATCGGCATCGCCGAGGGCGCGCTGCGGGCCGGCGCGGACTACCTCCGCGGGTATGCGAGCGGCCAGCCGGGCGGCGCGGCCGAGCCGGCCAGGGACGACCCGGTGGTGATTCATCACTTCGGTGAGCTGACCGTGCTGGTACGGTCTGCCCGCGCGCTGGCGGAGCAGGCGGCGGGCGTCGTGGACGAGGCGCGCGCGGCGCTGGCCGAGCCTGGCCTGACGGCGGAGGCGGCCGCCCGGTGGGAGGCCGAGGCGAACGTGGCCATGGCCGCGGCCAGGGCTCACGCCGACCGTGTCACCGTGCAGGCGGCCAGCGAGTGGCTCGAGCTCGCCGGGGCCAGCGCGGCCCGGCGGCCGCTCGGTCTCGACCGGTACTGGCGTGACGTGCGCACGCATACGCTGCACGACCCGCGGCGCAAGCGCGTGAGCGAGGTCGGCAACTACAGCCTGAACGGCGTATTCCCGCAGCGAGGGTGGAGCCGGGCCCGGGCCGGCCGACCGGCGGCCGGCTGACCGGTGCTCAGCGCTTATCCCACTCCTGCGCCAGCAGCTCGTAGGAGCGGACCCGGTCCGCGTGCCCGTGCGTGATCGTGGTGATGATCAGCTCATCGGCTTCGGTGGCGTCCCGGAGCCGCTCGAGCTGATCGGCGACCTGCGCGGGCGTGCCGACGAACTGGGTCTCGATCCGGTCGGCGACCAGCGCCCGGTCGTCATCGGTCCAGGTGTGCGCCCTGGCCTGCACCGGGGTCGGGAACTCGATCGCGCCCTCGCCGTTGCGGATGCTGCGCACCCAGGCTCCGTACCCGGAAGCCAGCTCGCGCGCGGCGGCCTCGTCCTCGGCGACCACGACGTCGGCGGACACGCAGACATACGGCGAAGGCAGCTCGGCTGACGGCCGGAACGCCGCCCGGTACCCGGCCGCCGCCTCCAGCACGGTGGCCGGGCTCACGTGGTAGTTCGCGGCGAACCGCAGCCCGTTGCGGCCGGCGGCATCGGCGCTCTCGCCGCCGCTGCTGCCCAGGATCCAGACCTGGACGTCGGCGCCCTCGCCGGGAACGGCACGCGCCTGCGTCCCGTCGGCGGCCTGGTAGCTGCCGCGCAGCAGGGCGAGCACGTCGTCTACCTGATCGCCGTAGGGCTGCGGCTCAGCATGGGGAAGTTGCAGCAAGGTCCGCTGCAGCGCGAACCGCGGTGACTTCAGCAGCGGGCCGGGGTTGAACTTGGCGGGAATGCGCAGGCCATTCGGCGCGTAGCCGGCTGAGGCCGGCTCGGGCTGGGGCGCACCGGCCGGCCGGCCGCCGGACCGGCCCAGGCCAAGGTCGAGTCGGCCCGGATGCAGCGCGTCGATCAGGCCGAACTCCTCCACCACCGACAACGCGGTGCGGTGACCCATCTGGACCGCCCCGGAGCCGATCCTGATCGTCGACGTCGCCGCCGCGGTGAGCGCGAGGACCACGGCGGGCGAGGTCCCGGCGACGCCGGGGTTCAGGTGATGCTCGGCGAACCAGTAGCGCGCGTACCCGAGCCGCTCGGCGTGCTGGGCGAGGTCGATGCTGTTGCGCAGCGCCCGGGCCGCGGTCGAGCCGGACGAGATCGGCACGAGGTCCAGCACCGCCAGGGGAGTGCCCGTCATCGCTGTCCACCCCCCGCCCCCGCGGCCACCGGCGCGAGGTTGTGGCTGCCGGCCGGCCCCCAGGGCCAGGGCGGATCGGGGATGTCGCGCCGGAGCACCGGCGCGATCTCGGCCTGGAACAGCTCAAGCGCCGCGCGGTGCTGGGCCGCCGTGAGGCCGGACGGCTCGGCGTGCAGGTGCAGGACGGTGTGACCGAACTGCTCCTGGTAGCGGTGCACCTTGTCGATGACCTGCTGCGGGCTGCCCACCAGCGCTGAGCTCCGCTCGACGAAATCCTCGAGCGTCGGGAAGACCGGCTGGAGCCCGAGTCGCTGCTGGAATTCCAGGTAGGCGGCGAACACCGGCCGGTAAGCGGCGACCGCCTCCTGCGAGGTCCTGGCCGCGTAGTAGCCGGCCGTGCCGGCGCCGACCACGGCGAGGTCCGGGTCGTGGCCATAGTGGACCCAGCGTTCCCGGTAGTACCGGACGAGCTCGGCGTAGGGCTCGATCGGGTTGGTCACGTTCGCGGAGAACAGCGGATCGCCGTAGCGGGCGGCCAGGTCGACCGATTCGCGGCTGGTCGCGCTGCCGTGCCACACCCGGATCGGCTGCTGGAGCGGGCGCGGCCAGACCTCGGCATCCTGCAGCGCGGGGCGGAACCGGGGGCTGGCGGTGACGGCCGGGTTGCGCCAGATCTGGCGGAACAGCTCGTAGCTCTCGGCGTTCCTGGCCCACTGATCGTCGGTGGTGACGGCGAACAGGTCTCGCTGGGCGCTGCCGTTCCCCTTTCCGATGATCAGCTCGAGGCGGCCGTTGCTGAGGTGATCGAGCGTCGCGTAGTCCTCGCAGGCGCGCACCGGGTCGAGCAGGCTCAGCGTGGTCACGGCCGTGAACAGCCGGATCCGCGAGGTCAGGGCGGCGATGTGACTGAGCACGACGGGCGGCGACGAGGAGATGAACGGCCGCTCGTGCCGCTCGCCGACACCGAATCCGTCGAAGCCGAGCCATTCAGCCTGCACGGCGCTGTCGAGTACCTGCCGGAAGCGCTGCGTCGTGTCGGGCACTTCCCCGGTCGCCGGGTCCGGCGTGTGGACGATCAGCGTGATCAGCAGGAATCTCATGACGCCGCCCTGGCGGCGACCGGCCGGGCCGAAGGCAGCGGCGCAAGGCCCAGGTGCTCGCGCAGCGTCGTGCCGGTGTAGTCGGCCCGGAACACGCCTCGTTCCTGCAGCAGCGGTACGACCGTGTCGGCGAACTCGTCCAGGCCGCCGGGGGTGATGTGCGGTACCAGGATGAATCCGTCGCTGGCGTCCGCCTGCACGAAGTCGTTGATCGTCGCCGCGATCGTGGCGGGCGAGCCGATGAATGACTGCCGGCCAGTGACCTCGATGATCAGCTCGCGGATCGACAGGTGCTCCGCGGCAGCCCGTTCCCGCCATTGCCGTGCCGTCGCCACCGGATCGCGGTACATCCGAACGCTAGCGCGGCCGCGGGCGACCGTGTGCTCGCCGGGATCGGGATCGACGTCCGGCAGCGGTCCGTCCGGGTCATAGCCGGACAGGTCCCGGTTCCAGACCTGCTCGAGGAACGCGATGGCGGTCGGCCCGCTCACCTGCTGCAGGCGGATCTCGCGGGCCAGCTCCCGCGCCTCGGCGTCGCTGTCGGCGAGGACGAACGTGGCCGCCGGCAGGATGAGCAGATCCTCGGGCCGGCGGCCGTGCCGGGCGAGCCTGCCCTTCACGTCGGCGTAGAAGGCCTGGCCCGCCTCCAGCGTCGAGTGCCGGCTGAAGATCGCGTCGGCGTCGGCGGCGGCGAATTCCCTGCCCTCGTCGGAGTCGCCGGCCTGGAAGATGACCGGACGGCCCTCCGGGCTGCGCGGCACGTTGAACCGCCCGGCGATGTCGAAATGCGCGTCGCGATGCTCGAACCGGCCGGCCTCCGGGTCGGCCAGGAACACGCCCGCGTCCTTGTCGGCGGCGATCGCGTCGTCGGGCCAGGAGTCGAACAGCTCCCACGTGGTGTGCAGGAACGTGCGGGCCCGCTCGTAGCGCTGGTCTTGCGGCAGGAAGCCGCCGCGGCGGAAGTTCTCGCCGGTGAACGCGTCCCACGACGTCACGACGTTCCAGGCCGCCCGGCCCGCGGACAGGTGGTCGAGCGAGGCGAACTGGCGGGCGACCTCGTACGGCTCGTTGAAGGTGGAGTTGATCGTGCCGGCCAGGCCGAGCCGGTCGGTCACGGCCGCCAGCCCCGCCAGCACCGTGAACGTGTCCGGCCGGCCGACGACATCGAGGTCGTAGATCCGGCCGTTCTGCTCCCGGAGCCGGAGTCCTTCGGCGAGGAACATGAAGTCGAACTTGGCGCGTTCCGCCGTCTGGGCGAAATGAACGAACGAGCTGAACTCGATGTGGCTGCCCGCGCTCGGGTCGCTCCACACGGTGGTGTTGTTGACGCCGGGGAAGTGGGCGGCCAGATGAATCTGCTTGGGCAGGCGGGCGGTCATGACGTGGCCTCCTGGCTGGCGGTCATGCCGGCATAGCGACTGGCGGGCCTCCGCAGGCCGAGCAAGCCCCGGAGCGTTGCCGACTCGTATTCCTTCCGGAACGGGCTGCGCCGCTGCAACTCGGGCACGAGCGCACGGGTGATCTGGGTCAGGTCGTGCGGAATGGCCGCTGGCCGGAGCCGGAAGCCAGTGAGGCCTGCGCCCTGCCAGTCGAGCAGCAGGCCGGCAAGCTGTCCGGGCGTTCCGGCGAAGGCCAGGGCGTCGCTGGCGTGCTGGCCTCCCGCCCGCTCATCGAGGCGGGTCCGCCGCGCCCCCGCGGTGGCGGCCGTCTCGTCCAGGTACACGAGCAGATCCGCGAAGACGTGCACCGTCTGCTCTTGCCGGCCTGCGTCTTGCTGCGCGTCGCCGATCCTCTGGACCAGATCGGTGGCGTGCGCGCGGTCGCGGGGCGTCACGAAGACCACGTCCGCCGCGCGCCCGCCGAGGTCGTAGGCCACGTCGCGGTGCGCGAGCGCGGCTACGACCGGCTGGCCCTGCGGCGGCCGCGGCGTGATCGACGGGCCTTTGACGTTGAACCGCTGGCCCTCGAAGTCGATGTAGTGGAGCTTGCCCGCGTCCGCGAACCGGCCGGTCGCGGCGTCCCGGATCTCGGCGTCGTCCTCCCAGCTATCCCAGAGGCGCCGCATGACCTCGACGTAGTCGGCCGCCTCCGCGAACAGGTCGCCGGCGAGCTGCGGTCCGGCCTCGATCGTGCGCCGGCCGAAGTGGGCCGCGTGTTCGGGGCTGGCGGTGACCTGCACCCGGACCCCGGCCCGCCCGGAGCTGATGTAGTCGAGGGTGGCGATCGCCTTCGACAGGTGGAACGGCTCGGTGTGGGTGACGATCGCGGTCGGGATCAGGCCGATGTGCCGGGTCAGCGGCGCGATCCTGGCCGCGACGAGGACCGCGTCCAGCCGCCCCTGGACCAGCGCGGGGGAGTACGGCTGCTGCGGGCCGAGCGAGTCCTCGAGCGTGACGAAGTCAAGCAGCCCGCGCTCGCACTCGGCCACCAGGTCCGCCCAGTACCGGGCCGTGAACAGCTCCCGCGGGCGCGCGTCGGGCTCGCGCCAGGCTGCAGGGTGCCAGCCCGCGCCATCCAGCGCGACGGCGAGATGCAGAGCGCGACCGTCGCCTGGCATGCATCGTCCTCCTTCGCCCTCTGACCCTGGCCATCTTAACCTACTATTCCGCTCTGAAATAACTGGAGCGGTTCCTCGGCGAGCTCGCGAGGGGTCGCGCGCCCGGATATCTCCGGGCTTGTCGCTCCGCGTCCGGGAGTGGTAGATTTCCACCACTTCTTTTCAAGTTGAAAAAAAGAACTGAGCTCAGCAACCACCGTCGATGGCGGCAAGTTTCGTGCGCGCCTCTGCTCGCGTGTCGTTGTGGTGCCTTCGTGCATCGGAGCTGGGGTGGCTGCGTTTTCACGACCGGGAGCAAGTGAATGGTGAGAAGTCATAGACAGGGCAAGGGGCGCAGAGCTCGTAGCTTCGTCGCCGCGAGTCTGCTGCTGGCGGCCAGTCTGACCGGCATGCTGGCATTGAGCGCGGTCGCGTCAGCGGCGCCGGTTAACAGCGGCGCACCGACGATCTCGTACATGATGTCGAACGAGAACCCAAACGCCACCGGATTGCAGACCTTGATCCCGGCCGTCGATGCGAACGGCAACGCGATTACCGGACCGCAGGTGGGCTTTGTGCTGCTGGCGAATCCCGGCAACTGGACCGGCGACAATCCCGGTGACTCGATCACGTACACATATCAGTGGTGGACGTCGGCGACGGCGAACGCAACCGCTGCCGGGACGTCCATCTCCAGGGACGGCAAGGCGGCGGATTTCGCGCCGACGACCGCCCAGATCGGCGCCTACATCGGAGTGACGGTGACGGCCACGGACGCCACGACCGGGACGTCAAGCACCGCGCTCGCCGAAACGGCAACGCCAGGCGTTGGCCTCAATCCGGCGCAGACGAGCACGTACACCACGGCCATGAACCAGCCTGAGTCTGACGGCGGTCTGGCCCCGTACGACACCTTCGCCTATCTGACGGCGTACGGCTTCCCGGACAACACGCCCCCAAGCGCGGGCATCGCCTACCCCGCGGCGAGCACGACGACGTTCCCGAATAACTCAACCGGCATCGGCATCCACACCTCCGCGAGCGGCACCGGCACCTACAGCGATCCGGTCACCACGGCGGACTACACCGGCATGTGGCCGGCCGGCTCGGAGATCTACATCCCGAGCGACCAGAAGTACTACATCGTCGAAGACTCCTGCACTGAGTGCCGGAGCGACATCACGGGATCAGGTACGAACAGCGACGGCACGCTCGGTGTCGGGCAGGACGGCGGCCCGGGGCTTGTCCATTTCGACCGCTGGGTCGGCGGGGAAGGCGAGGACTTCGCTGACGTCGTCGCCTGCGAGGATCAGATGACGGGCCAGAACCAGTATGGCGGGCCACTGATGACGCCGATCGTTCTCAACCCGCCGAGCGACGAGCCGGTGGACACCAACCCGATCTACGACGCGGCCAACAACACCTGCGACGGCAAGCCGCTGCAGGGCGGAACGGTCGGCGAGTTCACAAACGCCACCGCGCCGGGCTCCGCCGCAGCGACGGGTACCTGGACCGCGAGCTCGACGGTGCCGGCAACCAGCCCGCTGCCGGACGGCACCGGCGATTGCATGACCGACCCCGGTAATAGCGCGACTGCAGGCACGCACATCCTGATGAAGCCGTGCCGCCCCGGCGCCGCCAATCAGAACTTCTCGTTCTGGGGCTCGTACATCATGATCAACAACATGTGCGTTGACATGGGCAACGGCACCGCGGCCAGCTCACCGTCCGGGAGCACCCCGCTGGTGACCACGCTGCGGAAGTGCAACGACGACGCCACCCAGCAGTGGTCGGAGAACCCTGACGGGACGATCAACGATATTCAGAGCAGCAACTGGGGGCTGGGCGAGCTCGTCAACCCCGTTACCGGTCATGAGCAGCTCTACGCGCTGAACGTCAGCAACGGTTTTTACGTGGACAACTACTGGAACTACCCGGGCCTGGTCGCCGCCGACGGCACTGCCGACCCCGGCAGCACGGCTCCGGTGACCGTCAGATCCGGGCGGCATGGCTCGCCCGTGTCGAGCCTGACGCTCCGCCGGGACGGCGCCCCGCGGCACGTCTTCGTCCGCGTGAGCGGGCTGACGACGCCGACCTTCCAGCTCGAGCTGGCGCCGGATCCTGACCCAGCCCCTGGCGCAGACGACATTGCGCTGCATGCCACCGCGGATCGCTGCGCCACGGGCGCGAGGTTCCCGAGCACCGCGGCTGTCGACTCCGCCGGCAATCCGTACCCTCCGGTCGCTGACGAGCAGAAGGAGTGCTCGGATGGCACCTGGTCGGGTGTGGTGACGATCCCCGGCGACGGCTCGGTCACCCCGGGCACGTATCAGGTCATCGTCAGCAGCCAGGTTGACCGTCTGCCGCTGCAGAGAAACGGCGCCACAACCGCCGTGGTGGCCGGCGGGACGATCAGCGGCACGACGCTCTCGGAGTTCAGCGCGTCCAACCTGACGACTCCGATCACCGGGGCGTCGGACCCCATCACCGTGACGGTGTCAGCGGCGCCGGCGGGACGCAGCGGGTGGTGGGTCCGCGGCGCGGTGAAGCCCGCGGCCTAGCTGCCAGGTAGGACGCTCTCTGGTGGATCGCCGCGAAACCCGCGGCGATCCACCAGAACCCAGTTGGCGAACAGCGCCCTGGCGTGGCGTGAGGCCAGCAACCGGGCTGGTGTTCAGGACCCGCACTGGCCAGGCCGGTTGAGCTGCTCGCGACGCGCAGACGATCTTGGTTCATGCCAGGATCAGCACGACCCTGAAGATCTACACCGACACTGACGAAGCAGCTCGCCGTGACGCGCTCGTACGGCTGCAGTTCCCGATCTTGAAACCTCACCTCTCCGCCGGCGCGCCTGGCAGGACTCGAACCTGCGACCGGCTGCTTAGAAGGCAGCTGCTCTATCCGGCTGAGCTACAGGCGCTTACGGGCCACATTGTGCCCGATGGAAGTCACACGCGGGACACACCTTTGTCGTGGCGGTGGCTGCGCGCGACCAGCGTATTGCCTATCGTCATGTCCCATGCCCCGCTGTCGCCCTGATCCATCACCATGCCCGCCGGGGGTGAAGCGGTGAACGGCGCCCTTCTGGTGGCGGGAACGACCTCAGACGCGGGCAAGAGCGTCATCGCCGCCGGAATCATCCGCTGGCTGCGCCGCGAGGGCGTCAGCGTGGCGCCGTTCAAGGCCCAGAACATGTCACTCAACTCGTTCGTCACAGCCGACGGTGCCGAAATGGGCCGGGCCCAGGCCATGCAGGCCGCCGCCGCCGGCGTGGAACCCGACGCCCGGATGAACCCGGTCCTGCTCAAGCCCGGTGCCAGCGGCAGCCAGATAGTCGTGCTCGGCCAGCCCATCGGTGAAGTCGACGCCGCCGAATACGCCGAGCACGCCAGCCGCCTGCTCGACGTGGCGCTCGACAGCCTGGGCCAGCTGCGCCAGGAGTACG
>Ga0209380_10000071_pt1 | contig 57147 bp, 46 predicted proteins | sample HubBroMetageWFT6_FD_188347 | JGI IMG/M metagenome (GOLD analysis project Ga0209380, IMG submission 188347) | Warmed and freeze-thawed soil microbial communities from the Hubbard Brook experimental Forest, New Hampshire - Hubbard Brook CCASE Soil... | ecosystem: Environmental > Terrestrial >...
GACGATCTACAACTTCCTGTCGGCGCAGTCCCAGAAGCTGTCGACCTACGCCACCAACCCGCTGTGGCAGACCGTCGACGGTCCGTACCACCTGACCGCGTTCGACAGCAGCAACAGCGCGTTCACGATGGCGCCGAACCCCAACTACGGCGGTCCGGAGTCCAAGGCCCCGCCGACGCTCAAGGTCGAGCCCTTCACCTCCGACGCCGCCGAGGTCAACGCGGTGAAGGCGGGCTCCATCACGGTGGGCTACCTGCCGCTGACCGACCTGCCGACCATCAACACGGTCAAGAACAGCGCCAGTGGTTACAACGCCTTCGGCTATGACAGCTTCGGCTGGAACTACGTCGCCTACAACTTCAAGGACACCAGCGGCGACTTCGACAAGATCATCGGCCAGCTCTACATCCGCCAGGCGCTCGCGCACCTGGAGGACGAGGCCGGTTACATCAAGGCGTTCCTCAACGGCGGCGGCGGCCAGGCCTACGGCCCGGTACCGCTCACCCCGACCAGTGCGTACACGCCTGCCGACGCGCTGACCGACCCCTACCCGTTCTCGCTGGCCGACGCGACCACGCTGCTCAAGGACCACGGCTGGACCGTCAACCCGGGTGGCGCCGACACGTGCGCCAAGCCCGGCACCGCGGCGAACGAGTGCGGCGCCGGCATCCCGTCCGGCACCAAGCTCGCCTGGACCCTGGCCTACGGCACCAGCCCGGCCAGCATCGGCCAGGAGGACACCGCGCTGGCGTCCGAGGCGGCCAAGGCCGGAATCCAGATCACGCTGAAGTCGAGCAGCTTCGACTTCCTGGTGCAGAACTACAACAACCCGGCCGCGCCGAAGGAGGAGAACGCCTGGGCCATGTCGGACTTCGGCGGGTTCACCGATTCGACCTACCCGACGACGTTCGGCGTGTTCAACAGCACCGGGTCGAGCAACCTCGGCAGCTACGACGACCCGAAGGCCGACGCGCTGATCCAGGCGTCGATCTCCAGCAGCAACCCGCAGGCGGTGAAGGCTGAGGCGTCCTACCTCACCGAGCAGCAGCCGGGCCTGTTCCAGCCCAACCCGGACGCTGGTGGTAACGGCAGCAGCGTCATGGTGTGGTCCAAGTCGCTGTCCGGCCCGCCGACATCGTTCGAGAGTCTGACGCAGTTCGACCTGAACCCAGAGTTCTGGTTCTTCACTAAGTAACTGCACGGCGGCGGGCCCCTGGCTCCCGCGATACCCCGGGCCTGGCTCCTGGGGTATCGCGGGGGTCAGGGGCTCGCTCGCGTCATCGGAAGGATCCCGCGGTCAGCCCCGAGACGATCCGCCGCTGGGCGAGGAGCACCAGCAGCGCGATGGGAATGGAGATGATCACAACTGCCGCGTCGATCAGGTTGTAGAAGACCTGGAACTGGCTCTCGCCGAAGGTAACGATCGCCAGCGGAGCGGTGAAGTGGGCCGGCGTCACCAGGAAGGAGACGGCGAAGGCGAAGTCGTTCCAGGCCAGGATGAATGCCAGTATCCCCGCGGTGAACACCGCTGGCACCGCTACCGGGATCACCACCTTGCGCAGCGTCTGCAGCCGCGTCGCCCCGTCCACCATCGCGGCTTCCTCGAGCTCCCTGGGGATCTGCTCGAAGAAGTTCTTGAGCAGCCAGGTGGTGATCGGGAGCGTGTACACCAGGTACACGACGATCAGCGGGTACACGTTGTCGAGCAGCCCGAGGTTCTTGAGCAGCAGGAACAGCGGCCCCACCATGGCGAGCACCGGGAAGAATCCGGCCAGCAGGATGAAGGCGAGGATCGCCCCGGCGCCGCGGATGTCGAGCCGGGCAAGCGCGTATCCCGCCAGCGAGGCGACGATGACCGTCACGACCGTGTTGACGAGCGCGACGATGATGCTGTTGAGGAGCGGCGTCAGGAAGTCCTGCTTGCTGAAGACGTCGATGTAGGCGCTGAAGCTCAGGTGCGACGGCACGATCCCGTTGCTGCCTCCGACGCCCGCGGATATCTGCGCGTTGGACTCCAGCGATGTGCGCAGGATCCAGTAGAACGGGAAGAGCGAGATCACGATGGCGATGATCACGCCGAGGTAGAACAGCACCTGCCCGAGGGTGCCGCGCCTGCGCCGTGCCCGCCGGGGCGTGGCGCTCGGCACGGACATGGCGGTCGTGTCGGCCGTCGCGGTCATCTCCCGCCTCCCGTCTGCCGCGGTCTTGCGGCCCGCGCCTGGCTCACGTCCGCGGCCTGAAAGCACGGACGATGACGTACGAAATGACGAGCGCCATCACGACCAGCATCACCGAGATCGCCCCGCCGTAGCCGAAGTCGAGGCTGGTGATGAACGTCTGATAGTTGAGGAAAGACAGCGTCTGGGTCGAGTTACCCGGGCCGCCGCCCGTCATGATGTAGATGACGTCGAACACCAGCAGCGCCTGCAGGGTGCGGAAGATAACCGCCACCATGAGGGCCGGCTTGAGCAGCGGCAACGTCAGCCGCCAGAACGTCTCGACCGTGCCGGCCCCGTCGATCCGCGCCGCCTCGTAAATGTCGGTCGGGATGACCTGCAGGCCCGCTAGCAGGATGATCGCGATGAACGGGACGTTCTTCCACGCATCGGCGATGAAGATGACCGTCCAGGATCGCCACACGCTTGCGTTCAGCCAGGTGATGCTGGCCCAGCTAGGGTGCAGGGCGCCGAGGAAGTAGTCGACGAAGCCCGATCTCGGGTCGAACATCGTCTTCCACAGCATCGCCGAGACGACGGTGGGCACTGCCCACGGGATGAGGACCGCAGCGCGCAGTACGCCCCGGCCCCGGAACTTCCGGTGCAGCATGAGGGCCAGGCCGATTGCCGCGATCGTGTCGAGTACCACCGAGACGACCGTGAAGGCCAGCGTCCGCTCCAGCGCGGCTAGCCACGCCGACGAGGTGAACATCTTGGTGTAGTTCTGGCCGCCGACGAACTTGTGCGGCAGAGCGCCGAAGCTCAGATTCACGAAGTGGAACGAGTTCCACAAGTTGTAGATGAGCGGATAGGCGGTGACCAGCAGCAGGAGGATGAGCACCGGCGCGACCAGGAGATAGCCGAGCCGACGGTCCGCCGCGGTCCGCCTGGCTGTGGTGGCGGACCCCGGCGGACGCGACTTCCATCGCAGCGCCGGCCGCCGGGCGCGCAGCGGAGCCTCGGCGGCCATCAGCAGATCACTCCGTATCCCGCTCGACCACGGCCAGGTCAGCTGCTCGGCGTGGCATTGGCATCGCTCTTAACCGTCGGCGCCGCCCCGGCGATCGCGGCGGCCGGAGACTCGGTGTTCGCGAACACCGATGACAGCATCACCTGCAGGTCAGTCGATACCTGGAGGTAGTTCGGGCTCACCGGCCGCGGCTGGGAGTACCCGTTCAGCACCTTCACGTTCTGGAAGTACGGCGCCTTCGCGTACAGCGCCGGGGTGTAGGCGCTGGGCAGCGACGGCGGGTCGCCGGTAGCCTCGGCGCGCGCAACCTCGACTGGCGCGCTGGTCAGATACTCGATGAACTTCCAGGCGGCTGCGGAGTGCGCCGTCTTGGCGTTGATGGCGAGCATCTCGCCGCCGAGCGCAGAGCCGGGCGTTCCGCCTGGACCGGCTGGGAACGGGATGTAGCCAATGTGGCCCACCACCGCCGGTGCCTCCTGGGAAGCCGGGATCGCCTCCACGAACGGGTAGTTGATGGCAAACGCCGCGTGACCCGACGAGAACTCCGCCTGCACCTGGCCCTCCTGCCAGCCCGTGACCGCCGTCGGGGCGATGTGGTTCTTGTAGACGGCGTCGTAGAGCCAGGCGAGCGCAGCTGCGTTGCCCGGAGTATTGAGGTTCTGCGGGTCGAGCTTCCCGCCGAATGCCGAGTCGACGGTCAGGAACGCAGTGATGGCGCCTTCGTACTTCGCGCCCTCGAACGCGAGCCCTTCCTTGAGGCTATGGTCGGCCTTCATGGCCGCCTCGGCGTCGGAGACAACCTGGGCCGGGCTCGTAGGCGGGGTCTTGATGAGATCGGTCCGGTAGAAGAGCCCTTCCGGGTTGTCGAACCACGGAACGGCATAAGTCTGGCCCTGGTACGTCCCGGCGGCGACTTCCGTGGGGAAGAACTGGCTCATGTCGGGGTGCAGGCTGGCCAGGTTCAGCACCCAGCCCGCCTGGGCGAACTTGGCCGGGTAGGTGACGTCAGACTCAAAGACGTCCGGCGTCGTGGACCCGGCAATGAAAGAATGCTCAAGCTGAGCCAGGTACGTCGTAGAGTCCGACGACAGAACGTCGACCTTTACCTTGATGTTCGGATTAGCCTTCTCGAAGCCGTTGATGGCCGTCTGCGTCTGCGCGCCCTCGGTGCCTAAGCCCGACTCGGCGAACACGATCGTCTGCTTTGCGCCGGCGCTCACCGCGGGGCCAGAGCCCGAGCTGCCGCAGGCGGCAGCTAACAGCGCGATTCCGGCGCCAAGTGCGGCCACCGTACGGCGCCTACCTGACCAGACCCTGCTTGTCGCCATCCTGCGTCACCGCCCAATCCCTGGACGCGGACTCAGGCCCGCGTCGTCGCGTCTGATTCATCCACCACTTAACTGTTTACGCCTTGTTGGCCTCTCTGTCACGCAAGCCTCGCGAGACCGCTTCTGACCAAGCACCGCCGCGTTCCCCGCCTGACGCAGGCACGCCGCCGGGACTGTCGGCGGGAGCAGGCAAGATAGAAACATGGCGGCGGCTGGCAGCACCACCAGGCCCGGCTTCAGCGAGGCGACCAGGGCCTGGTTCAGTGCTGCCTTCGCCGAGCCGACGCTGGCGCAGGCGGCGGCGTGGCAGGCGATCGGCAACGGCGAGCACACGCTGGTCATCGCGCCGACCGGCTCGGGCAAGACGCTGGCGGCGTTCCTGTGGGCGATCGACAAGCTGGCCGCCGAGCCCGTACCCGCCGATCCGAAGCGCCGCTGCCGGGTCCTCTACGTCTCCCCGCTCAAGGCGCTGGCCGTGGACGTCGAGCGCAACCTGCGCTCCCCGCTGACCGGCGTCCGGCACGCCGCCCGCCGGCTTGGCCTGCCCGAGCCCGACATCACCGTGGCGGTTCGGACCGGGGACACCGCGGCCGACGAGCGCCGGAAGATGGCCAGCAAGCCGCCCGACATCCTCATCACGACGCCCGAGTCGCTGTTCCTGCTGCTCACGTCCCAGGCCAGGGAGGGGCTGCGCGGCGTCGAGACGGTCATCATCGACGAGGTCCACGCGCTGGCGGGCGGCAAGCGCGGCGCGCACCTGGCCCTGTCGCTCGAACGGCTGGATGCCCTGCGCATGTCGGCCGCCCCGGCGCCGCGGGCCGCGCGGCGCGGGCAGCCGGAGCCGGAGCCCGAGCCGCCGGCCAGGACCCCGGCGCAGCGCATCGGCTTGTCGGCGACCGTGCGGCCGGCCGAGGAGGTCGCGACGTTCCTCGGCGGCGCGCTGCCGGTGACGATCGTCGCGCCGCCAAGCGAGAAGCGACTCGACCTGCAGATCATCGTTCCGGTCGAGGACATGGCGGACCTGCAGACCTCCATGCCGGCGCCGGTCCCGCCGGGGGCGAACGGCGACGGCGGGGCGCCGCCAGCGGGCGACCCGGCCCGGCAGCATTCCATCTGGCCGCACGTCGAGGAGCGAGTGCTCGACCTGATCCAGGCCCATCGCTCCACGATCGTCTTCGCGAACTCGCGCGGCCTGGCCGAGCGGCTCTGCGGCCGCCTCAACGACCTGGCGGCCGAGCGCGCGGCGGAGGCGGCGGCCGACGCCGACCACGACGAGTTCGACGAGCAGGGGCCGGGGTCAGGGAGCGGGGACGCGCGGCCGCGGATCCCGGCGCAGATCATGGCCCAGTCAGCGGCTGGGGGCGGCGCGCCCGCGGTCGTGGCCCGAGCCCACCACGGCTCGGTCTCGCGGACCGAGCGCAACCAGATCGAGGAAGCGCTCAAGGCCGGCCGGCTGCCGGCGGTGGTCGCCACGTCCAGCCTCGAGCTCGGCATCGACATGGGCGCGGTCGACCTGGTCATCCAGGTCGAGTCGCCGCCGTCGGTGGCCAGCGGCCTGCAGCGGACCGGCCGCGCCGGGCACAACGTCGGCGACGTCTCCCGCGGCATCTTCTTCCCCAAGTACCAGGGCGACCTCGTCCAGGCGGCGGTCGTGACCAGGCAGATGCGGGCCGGCGAGATCGAGCAGCTGCGGATGCCGCGCAACCCCCTGGACGTGCTGGCCCAGCAGATCGTCGCGATGGCGTCGATGGACGACTGGACGGTCGCGGACCTGGAACGGACGATCCGCCGGGCCGCACCGTTCAGCGGGCTGACCCGGCCGGTGCTCGACGCGGTGCTCGACATGCTCGCCGGCCGGTACCCGAGCGAGGACTTCGCCGGGCTGCGGCCGCGGGTGATCTGGGACCGCACCGTCGGCACGATCAGCGGCCGGCCGGGCAGCCAGCGGCTGGCCATCAGCAACGGGGGCACGATCCCGGACCGCGGGCTGTTCGGGGTGTTCCTGGCCAGCGGCCAGGCGAAGGGTCCCTCCCGGCGGGTCGGCGAGCTGGACGAGGAGATGGTCTACGAGTCCAGGGTCGGCGACGTGTTCGTGCTCGGCGCCACATCCTGGCGGATCGAGGACATCACCGCTGACCAGGTGCTCGTCACCCCGGCCGCCGGACAGCCGGGGCGGCTGCCGTTCTGGCACGGAGACGCGCCCGGCCGCCCGGCCGAGCTGGGCGCCGCGATCGGGGCGTTCCGGCGCGAGCTCGGCGCGATGCCGGAGGCCAGGGCCACGTCGCTGCTGCGGGCCGAGGGCCTGGACGGGCTCGCCGCGGCGAACCTGGTCTCCTACCTGACCGACCAGCGGAAGGCCACCGGTTACCTGCCGGACGACAAGACGCTGGTACTTGAGCGGTTCCGGGACGAGCTCGGCGACTGGCGGCTGGTGCTCCACAGTCCGTACGGGGCCAAGGTGCACGCGCCGTGGGCGCTGGCCATCGCCGCGCGGCTGCGCGAGCGCTACGGCGCGATGGACGTGCAGGCGCTGCATACCGACGACGGGATCGTCATCCGCGTGCCCGACGCGGACGATCCGCCGCCGGCCGGTATCGCGATGCTCGATCCCGACGAGGTCGAGCAGCTCGTCACCGCCGAGCTCGGCTCCTCCGCGCTGTTCGCCTCGCGGTTCCGGGAGTGCGCGGCCCGCGCGCTGCTGCTGCCGCGGCGCCAGCCGGGCCGGCGCACTCCGCTCTGGCAGCAGCGCCAGCGCGCCGCCCAGCTGCTGGCCGTGGCCAGCCAGTACGGAACGTTCCCGGTGATCCTGGAGACGGTCAGGGAGTGCCTGCAGGACGTCTTCGACGTGCCCGGCCTGGTGGCGCTCATGCGCGACCTCACCGCGCGCAACATCCGGCTGGTCGAGGTGGAGACGCCGACGGCGTCGCCGTTCAGCAAGTCGGTGCTGTTCCGCTACATCGGCGCGTTCATGTACGAGGGCGACGCCCCCCTGGCCGAGCGCCGGGCCCAGGCGCTGGCCCTCGACTCGGCGCTGCTCGCCGAGCTGCTCGGCCAGCCGGAGCTGCGAGAGCTGCTCGACCCGCTGGTCGTGGAGGAGGCCGAGCGCGAGCTGCAGCGGCTGGCTCCGGGCCGGGCCTGCAAGGACACCGAGGCCGTCGCCGACATGCTGCGCGCGCTCGGGCCGCTGACCGCCGACGAGGTGGCGCAGCGGTCCGCCGACCCGGCGCAGGCCCCGGCCTGGCTCGCGGGCCTCGCCCGCCAGCGGCGGATCATCGAGCTGCGTGTGGCCGGCGAGCCGCGCTGGTGCGCGATCGAGGACTCCGGCCGGCTCCGTGACGCGCTCGGCGTGGCCCTGCCGCCGGGCGTTCCCGACGCGTTCACCGAGCCGGTCCCCGACCCGCTGCGCGATCTCGTGCTGCGTTACGCGCGGACGCACGGCCCCTTCAGCGCGGCGGCCGTCGCCGCGCGCTACGGGCTCGGCGTCGCGGTCGTCACCGGGGCCCTGCACCGGGTTGCCGCCGAGGGCATCCTTTCCGAGGGCGATTTCCACCCCTCAGGGGGGACGCAATGGTGCGAGGCCGGTGTCCTCCGCATGCTGCGGCGCCGCTGCCTGGCCAAGCTGCGCAAGGAAGTCGAGCCCGCGCCGCCGTCCGCGTACGCGGCGTTCCTGCCCGCCTGGCAGCACGCGGACAAGGCGGCCGCGGCGGTGCCGGGCAGCCGGTCCCGTCCGGCCCGGTCGGACGCCGTCTACGAGGTGATCGACCAGCTCGCGGGCGCCGCGATCCCGGCCTCGGCGCTGGAGACGCTCGTGCTGCCCGGCCGCGTTCCCGGCTACTCCCCCGCACTGCTTGACGAGCTCACGGCCGCCGGCGAGGTCGCCTGGTCGGGGGCGGGCGCGCTGCCCGGCGGCGACGGCTGGATCGTGCTCGCGCCGGCCGGCGCCGCCCACCTGCTGCTCCCGGACCCGCCCGAGATCACGCTGACCCCGGTGCACGAGGCGGTCATGGCCGCGCTCGGCGGCGGCGGCGCGCTGTTCTTCCGGGCGATCGCGGACCGGGCCGCGGCCGATCTCGGGACGGCCACGACCGACCGCGACGTGGCCAGCGCGATCTGGGACCTGGTCTGGGCCGGGCGGCTGACCAACGACACGCTCGCGCCGCTGCGCACCGTGCTCGGCAGCGGCCGGCCGGTGGCCGAGCCTTCGGCATCCGACGCGGCCGCCGCTGCGCGCCCGTACCCGCGCTCGCGCTCAGGGCTCGCCCGGCGGCCCGGTTACGGGCGGGCGGTGCTGCCGTCGCGGTCGGGGCCGCCGACGGTCAGCGGCCGGTGGTCGGCACTGCCCCTGCCCGAGGACGATCCGACCCGGCGCCGGTACGCGCAGGCGCTGGCGCTGCTGGAGCGGCACGGCATCCTGATCCGCGGCGCGGTGGCGGCCGAGCACATCGGGTTCGGCACGCTCTACCCGGTCCTCCGGGCGCTGGAGGAGGCGGGCCAGTGCCGTCGCGGATACTTCGTCGAGGGCCTCGGCGCGGCTCAGTTCGCGCTCGCGGGCGCGGTCGACCGGATGCGGGCGATGGCCGAGGCCGCGCGGAGTGCTAGCCCGGGGGGCGACCCCCGGAACCCCCGCGGACAGACGATCATCGATCCGTGGGCAACGGGTCCGCCCGCCAGCGCGCGGCCGAAGGTCATCGTGCTGTCGGCCGCCGACCCGGCCAACGCGTACGGCGCCGCCCTCCCCTGGCCGGAGCGACCCGGTGAGATCCCGGGCGGCCACCGGCCGGGCCGCAAGGCCGGCGCGCTGGTCGTGCTCTCCGAGGGCGAGCTCGTGCTCTATGTCGAGCGCGGGGGCAAGACGTTGCTGTCCTGGACGAGCGAGCCCGGGCTGCTCGAGCCGGCGTCCGCCGCGCTGGCGAGTGCGGTCAAGGCGGGAGCGCTCGGCCGCCTCACCGTCGAGCGCGCCGACGGCGCCGGCGTCTACGACTCGCCGCTTGCGCGGGCGCTCGAGGCGGCCGGGTTCCGCCCGACTCCGAAGGGCCTGCGCCTGCGCGCCTGAGGGGCATGTCCGCCGCCTCATCGTGATCGCGCGGGTTCCGTAACGATATTCGTGACAAACTCCGCGTGATCACGAGGTCGTCGCCGACGGCGAATCCGCTCCGAGGCGGATGTGACGTCGGAGGCGCGAGAGGCGCTCGGCCACCCGCTCTGAGCGACGTATGCGCGTGCAGTACGAACCGTTCTTACCGGACAGACAAACGTTGGCAGGTCTCGGAGCTGCGCGCGCGAGCGTGCCTCCTGCCTCTCGTACCCCTGTCCCCTTTTAGGCATTTACATACTGCGATATCGTCACGCGCGTATAAACCTGCCTTACGGGAGCCAAGTATGCCCAAGTCGGTGCTCCGTAGCGCAGCCGTGAGCGTCACGGCAGTCGGTGTCATTGCAATAGCCGCCACCCCGGCGCTGGCGGCCGGACAGACCGCCTCCGGCTGGCAGCTCGTTTTCAGCAAGCAGTACCCCGTGAAGGGCTCCGGCCCGTACAGCGCCTTCACAGCGGCCGCGGCCGTCGGACCGAACGATGCCTGGGCCGTGGGTGGCACGAGCGCCGCCGGCTCCTCAGGTGGCCGCCCGATCGCGCTCCGATGGGACAACGGGGCCTGGCACCAGACGTGGCTGCCCGCCCGGCTCGGCGGCATACTGGGCGCGGTCAGCGCGCCGGCCGCCAACGACGTTTGGGCGGTCAGCCAGCTCAGCCAGTACGTGGTGCACTGGAACGGAAAGCGCTGGTCCATCGCCAAGTCCTGGCCGGAAAGCGGACTACTGGACCACCAGCTGACCGGAGTCGCCGCGTTCAGCGCGACCAACGTCTGGGTCTTCGGCGGCAACGGCGCCGACCCGGGAATGGGTACCTGGCACCTGCGCGGCCGGACCTGGACCAAGGTGAAGGGCGTCAGCATCGACACCGCCAGCGCGGTCGGCCCGGCCAACATCTGGGCGATCGCCGACGGGCCGGACGCGCCCGGGCAGCTGATCGAGCACTACAACGGCACCAAGTGGAGCCCGGTCACCCACCGCGGGCTCGCCGGATTCGGGTACAACGCAATCCTGGCCGTCTCGGCGAGGTCGGTGTGGCTCGGCGGCACCGTCACCACCAAGACGTCGCAGCAGGTACCCGAGCTTGCCCGCTGGGATGGCCATGGCTGGCGCCAGGTGCCGCTGAAGCTCCCGGTCGGGACATATCCCGACAGCATGACTGCCGACGGTCACGGCGGCTTCTGGCTCAACGCCTACGGACGCAAGTACCAGTGGGCCGTTCACGTCAGCGCCAACGGCAAGACGAGCCGCATCGGACTGCCGACGGCGCCGGCAAGGGCCATCCCGATCCCTGGCAGCAGCTCGCTGTGGGCCGTCGGGGCGATCGAGAGGCGTACTGGCTGGGATGCCTCCATCTGGCTGCACCGCAGCCGCCCGTAGCGAGGACGTTCTGCCTGGCGGCGGTAAGACCGGGGGCCAGTTCAGGGCGTGTCACTTTTTAGAGCGCTACATGCTGCGATATCGTCATCCGCAACGGGAATCCATCTACGGGGAGTTAAGCATGCCCAAATCTATGTTCCGCCGTGCTGCCGTGGGCGCCGCGGCGGTCGCTGTCGTTGCGGTGTCCGCCGCGCCGGCACTCGCAGCCGGCCAGGCCTCGTCCGGCTGGCGGCTCGTATTCAGCAAGCAGTACCCGACCAAGGCACCTGCAGAGCCGTTCAGCGATTTCACCACGGGGGTTGCCCTCGCGCCGAACGACGCCTGGGCTCTCGGCGGCACGAGCGTCTCCGACTCGCAGGTCGGGCACCCGGTCGCCTTGCGGTGGCACAACGGCGCCTGGCGCCCGACCACGCTGCCGGCCAAGCTCGGCGGCACACTTGGCGCGGTCAGTGCGCCCGCCGCCAACGATGTGTGGGCGGTCAGCCAGTTCAACGGCTACGTCGTGCACTGGAACGGCAAGAGCTGGTCTATCGCCAAGTCCTGGCCGGAGAGCAAGATCCTGGCGGAGGAGCTGACCGGGGTCACCGCATTCAGCCGGACGAACGTCTGGGTCTTCGGCGGGGCCGGCGGCTGGCCGGGCCTGGGTACGTATCACCTGCAGGGACGGACCTGGACCAAGCTCAAGGGCATCAGCATCGATACCGCCAGTGCCCTGAGCCCCACGAACATGTGGGCGATCGCCGACGGGCCCGACCACCCCTGGCAGAGCATCAAGCACTACAACGGCACCAAGTGGAGCAGCATCACCGAGCGCGGGCTCGCCAGCAACTTCCAGATGTCCGGGATCATCGCGCTCTCCGCCAAGAGCATCTGGGTGGCGGGCTTCCCCAACGGCGTTCCGACGACTAGGCCCGAACTGGCCCGCTGGGACGGCCACGGCTGGAAGAAGGTCACCGTCGCCCTCCCCGCAACGGGTACCCCGAATGGCCTGAGCGCCGATGGACATGGCGGGTTCTGGATGTCCGTCTACTCGCAGACGAGCGCGTGGGCCGTTCACATCAGCGCGTCCGGCAAGGTCACCGAAGTCAGGCAGCTGGCGCGGAACGGCCGCGTTGTCCCGATCCCCGGCAGCAGCTCACTGTGGGCCGTCGGGTCGACGACGAAGCATACTGGTACGGCTGCGGCCATCTGGCTGCGCGGCAGCCGCCCGTAACCGCGGCTTCATAAGCGACCGCCGGCCGGCCCCAGGAGGACGGCCGGCGGTCCCTTTATCTGGTCCTCCGGCAGACTGACGTCATGACGACGGACCTGGAATCGCTCGCCGATCTCATGCCGTTCGCGGGTCAGCTCGGCCTGGTGCTGCGCGAGGCCAGCGCCGATCGCGTTGTCGCGGAACTCGACTGGGCCCCGCAACGGTGCACCTCGGGCGGCGTCATGCACGGCGGCGCGCTCATGACGCTCGCCGACACGGCCGGCGCGCTGGTCGCGTTCCTCGGCCTGCCCGAGGACAGCGTGACGGCGACGATCACCTCGACCACCCAGATGTTCCGGCCGGTCAGTGCCGGAACGGTCCGGGCCGAGGCGCTGCCCCTGCACCGCGGCCGCACCACGGTGACCGTGCAGACGAGCATCAGGGACGCCGCGGGCAAGCTCGTCGCCCAGACCACGCAGGTGCAGGCGATCAGGCCGGGCCGGGCTGGCGGTTAGGGGAAGTTGCCGCCGAGCGCTCCGCCCAGTGCTCCGCCGATGCCCCCGCCGACGCCGAAGCCGCCGCCCCGGTGCTCCTGCTGGTTGCGCTCGTCGTGAATCGCCTCGATCGCCAGCACCAGCGCGAGCAGGAACACCTGGTTCTCCTCGTCGGCGACGTCGACCGCGAACTTCTCCCGCAGCGAGAACTGCCGCACCATCCGCGCAACCGGCATCCCGCCGCGGCTGACCGTGTAGTCCCCGCCGGCGAAGTGCCCCCTGGCGTTGAGCACCCCGTACGCCGACTCGATGTCGTACCGGTCACCGAAGATGCCCGCGTGCCGCACCTGGGCGACCTGCTGGCCAGCCACGTAGACCTCGTGCGTGTCGGTGAATATGTGCTTGCGGATATCGGCGACCTGCTGCCCGCGCGTGTCGTGCAGGGTGATCTGCGAGCCCAGGTGCCCCCGCGCCTCAAACTGCGGAGCGCCGGACCCGTCGGTGATCTCGAACCGCTCCATCAGCGACCACTTGCTGGACATGACATATTCCATGGCCCGAACTCTGTCTTACCGCGCATGTCAGGCGCAAGCGTTACGCCAGCGCTGCCAGCGCCGGCAGCAGTTCCTGCGCGATAGCGAGGTCACCGTCAAGCGGACGGTCCTGCGTCGAGTGCGGCAGTGCGCTGGCAGCCGTTTCATAGGCGGGAACGAGGAGACCCTCCGCCAGCCCGGTTCCCCGCAGCCGCAGCGCCCGCACGGCGGCAACGAGCTCGCACGCCAGCACCACGCGATAGGCGCCGACGCAGCCAGTGGCCGACCGGGCCGACTGCGTCGCGAAGCCGGCGTGCTCCTCGACCCCGAGCGAGAGCACAGCGCTGCCCAGCGCGGCCGGCGCCGCCAGCCGCCGGATGTCGGCGACTGCCGAGTGCGACACGTACTCCAGGATCATCAGCCCCGAACTCGGTGCCGGGTCGGTCGCCTGGAACGGCGCCAGCGTGGTGTACCTAGGCTCCATCAGCGTGCCGAGCCGGGCCGCCGACAGCGCCGCGGTCTGGAAGAGCGCGGCCCGCGCCGCGTCCAGGGCGAGGCCGACGTAGGCGCTGTGAAAGTTGCCGTTGTGCCAGACCGCCTGGCCACCGACGTCGATGAGCGGGTTCTCCGCCGCCGCGTTGAGCTCGACGGTGACTACCTGAGTCGCGTGGTCGGCCGCGTCGACCGCGGGCCCGTGTACCTGCGGCAGCGCCCGGTATCCGTACGGGTCCTGGATCCGGGAGCCGTGCTGCCTCTGTCCGGCGAGCAGCGCGCGCAGCCGGCTCGCCACGCGCGCCTGGCCGGCGTGCGGCCTGGCCCGCTGCACCGGCTCGGCGTACGGCTCGGCCGAGCCGTCGGTGGCCACGTGGCTGAGCGCGGCGATCACGATGGCCGCGGCCAGCAGCCCGGACAGGTCATCGCAGGCAATCGCCGCCTCGGCGAGCGTGGCCGCGTTGCTGGAGATGAACGCCAGCGCGTCGGCCGGGGCGAGCTCGAACCGGGGCTGGGGCGAGCCGGCTGGCAGCCAGTCCCGCTCGCCGCGCAGGCACAGCGCGGTCACCGCGAGCGCGGTCAGGTCCCCGGTTCCGATCGCGCCGTAGACCGGGACCGGAGGGAAGACCCCCTCGTTGACGCAGTCGGCCAGCACGGCGAGCACGCCCGGGTCGACGCCTGACCCGCCGGCCGCGATCTGGTTGGCCCGGACCGCGAGCATCGCCAGGCCCAGCTCGGCCGACGCCAGCGGGCCGCCGCCGCCGGCGTGACTGCGGATCAGCCGCAGGCCGTGCGCGCCCGTATCGCCGCCGCCGACCGCGAGGCTCCGGTTCGCCCCGACCCCGGTTGTCCGGCCGTAGACCGCACCGGCCGCCGCGGCCGTGCGGGCGACAGTCGCGGCCGCGCGAGCGCGTTCCCTTCCCTCGGCGGCAATGGCAACGCTCGCGGTCCGGCGCGCCGCCGCGGTGACATCAGAGCAGGTCAGCGACGTGCCGTCAAGGACGATCATGAGGACGAGTGACTAGGACGCTGCGACCGAGTCGAGCAGCTCGGCCCGCGCCTGGTCGACGGCGGCCAGGATCGCGCCGCGCAGCACCGGAACCCCGCTCACGCCACTCGGCACCACGTCGGGTCGCGCCGGGCAGATCCGGCCCACCTGGGCCGCCACCCGCCGGGCCAGCTCGGCCCCGCCGGCCAGCCCGACGTCGCCGCCGAGCACCACCAGGCCGGGGTCGAGGACCACCGACACGGCCGCGACGCCCGTAGCCACCCGGCCGGCCAGCTCGGCGAGGAAGTCCGCGCCCCGCTCTTGCCCGGCCGCCGCGGCGTCGACGGCCGCCAGCACGGCCTCGGCGGCCGTGGGCGCGACGAACCCGTACTCGGCCGCCACCGGCACCAGCGCCTGCCCGCCGACCAGCCGCTGGAACGCCCCGGTCGCCGGGTGCGTGACGTCCTCGGGCAGCGGCACCCCGGGCACCGGCAGGTACCCGATCTCACCGGCGGCACCACCCACGCCGCGGTGCAGCCGGCCGCCGAGCACGATGGCCAGACCCAGGCCGACCCCGATCCAGACCAGCACGAAGTCCTCGACGCCGACGGCCGCCCCGACCGATCGCTCGGCCATGGCGGCCAGGTTCACGTCGTTCTCGAGGGTGACCGGCCGGCCCAGGTCGCTGCGCAGGGCGTCCAGGACGCCCTCGTGCCAGGCCGGCAGGTTCACCGCGAGCCGCGGGTCGCCGGTGCGGGGGTCGAGGACGCCGGGCGTGCCGATCACGAAGGCGCGCAGCGCTTCGGGGGCGACCCCGGCGGCGGTGCAGGCGGCGAGCACGGCGCCGCGGACCAGGGCGACCGGATCGGCGGCGTCGGCCGGATTCACCGAGACCTGGGTCACAACCGTGCCGGTGACGTCCGCGACGGCGGCGCTGATCTCGTTCTGCTCGACGTGCAGGCCCGCGACGTAGGCGCTCGACGGCACGACCGCGTAGAGGGCGGCGTTGGGGCCCCGGCCGCCGGCCTGCTCGCCGGCGACCGCTACGAGCCCGCGCTCCTCAAGCCTGGCCAGCAGCTGCGAGGCCGTGACCTTGGACAGCCCGGTGTGCTCACCCAGCTGTGATCGCGTCATTGGCCCGCCGGTGAGCAGGAGTTCCAGCGCCGACCGGTCGTTCAGCTCCCGCAAAAGGCTCGGCGTTCCCGGCCGTCGCTGCATGCCCCCACCCTTCCCACTGGCCTCAGCCTTCGCCTGACAGACTCCGCTGAGCGCACCTCAGAACGCAAGCGCAACCTGCGCCGACACCTTCTAAGTCTCAATATGGCAACGGACACTATCTTATAGGAAAGTTTCCTGTTAGTTTCACCGGCAGAAACCCGTCGGGGTCAGACCCTGGCACCCTCCACGCGAGCGTAACGGGACAACCAGTACAACTCACCATCTAGCGTGGGGGTCGCGCCAGGCGAACGCCCGGCCGGAGGCGTCCGCCCGGAGGACGTGGCTCCGTTCAAACCAGCCGGGAAGGGAGATCGGGCAGTGACATTCACCAGATCGGCGGCCGCAGTAGGAGCGGTCGTCGCGCTCGCCGGCGCCGCCGCGGGCATCGCGGGCTGTAGCTCCAAGGGCAGCCCCAGTTCTACAGGATCGACGTCATCCGCCCCGGCCAAGCTGGTCGTCTGGCGGATGGGCAGCGCAGTCGCATCCCAGGCAACCTGGATGAACGGCGTGGTCGCGCAGTGGAAGAGCGAATTCCCCCAGTACAAGAACACCAAGGTGGTCACGGACTGGATCCCGTGGACCGCCAACGGCACTGACTGGACCAACGCGCTGACCAGCGGCAAGGGCGGTCCGGACATTACCGAGATGGGCAACACCGAGACCCCGGGCCTCGCCTCCCAAGGCGCGCTGGCGAACATCACCAGCGACGTCCACGCCTGGTCGAACGGGTCGCAGATCATCCCCGGCAACCTGGCCAACGACACGGTCAACGGAAACGTCTACGGTGTGCCGTGGTTCGGCGGCGTCCGGGGCATCTGGTACAACAAGAACGAGTTCGCGGCGGCCGGGATCAGCGCTCCGCCGACCACCTGGGCGCAGCTGGTCAGCGACGCCAAGCTGCTAATGTCCAAGAACAAGGGCAGCTACGGCATCGGCGCGCCAACCGACGACACCGACGCGATCGCCAGCTTCATCTGGGGCGCTGGCGGCCAGATCGCGGTGCAGCAGAACGGCCAGTGGGTCGCCCAGCTGACGTCCGCGGCTTCGGAGGCCGGCATCAAGTTCTACGCCGACCTGCTGCTCACTCAGCACGTCTCCTCGACCAAGTACATCGGCGAAACCGAAATTGGCGCGCCGGGCTCGAGCGGCGCCGGCGGCACCCAGGAGGACTTCGCCCTCGGCAAGCTCGACCTGTACATCGACGGCCCGTGGGCCGAGTCTCAGCTGGAGACGGTGAGCACCAAGAACAAGGCGCAGTGGGCGTCGTTCCCGATCCCGAGCGAGAACGGCCCGAACCCGGCGCCGGCGTTCGCCGGTGGCTCGGACCTCGGCGTCTGGGTCGACAGCAAGTACAAGGCCGCGGACTGGAGCCTGGTCTCGGTCATGGACAACACGTCCAACGCGACGACGTTCGCGAACTCGCAGGGCTTCTTCCCCGAGTTCACCTCGGCGCTGACCAGCCCGACGTACGCGAGCAGCCAGATCCTGGCTGGCTTCGCCAAGGCGGCCGGGTACACCCAGATCGCCCCGATGAACAACAAGAACTGGGGCACGGCTGACACCAGCCAGTACAACATCATTCCGAACATGATGAAGGCGCTCGAGTCTGGGGCCAACTTCCAGGCCACGGTGAGCAAGGCGAACACCGAACTCCAGAACGTGCTGAACACTGGCACCGAGACCGGCTGATCCGCCGCTGTAGCTTTCCTGGCCGGCCTACCGTGCGTGGGCCGGCCAGGAAGCCAGACACTGCAGATCCAGGCGGCCGAGGGGAGTGACCAGACAGATGGCCGAGACGATCCAGCACGAGCCCGCCGTGCTGCCAGGCCCGAAGCCCAGCAAGTGGCAGCGCGTGCGAGTCGGGCTCGCCACCTTCATCCGCCGGTACAAGCTAGCGCCCTACCTGATGCTGCTCCCCGCACTGGCCGGGATCGGCTTTGTCATCCTCTGGCCGCTGGTCCAGATGGGCATCTTCTCCTTCCAGAACTACGGCATCCCGCAGATCGACGGCTCCATGCCGATCAGCTGGGTCGGCTTCGCCAACTTCACCAACACCTTCCGCGATCCTGAGTTCTGGCTCTCGCTGCGCATCAGCGTGCTGTTCGCGCTCGTCGCGGTGCCAGGGACGCTGATCGTCGGCACGATCGTCGGGCTGCTGCTGAACCGGCTCGGCAAGAAGATGTCGGCATTCGTCAGCACGTCGGCATTGCTCGCCTGGGCCACCCCGACCGTAACGGCCTCGGTCCTCTTCTTCTGGATGTTCAATCCCGATGGCGGCCTCGTCGACTGGACACTGGCCAGGATGCCGCACTGGCTGGTCGGCAACACCGACTGGGCCACCTACAACTGGGCGACGACCAGTGCGATACCGGCCTACACGATGATCGCGCTGCTGGTGATCTGGCAGGCATTCCCGTTCGTGGCCATCACGGTGCTGGCCGGGCTGAAGACGATCCCGTCCGAGGTCAGCGAGGCCGCCAGAGTGGATGGGGCGAGCCCGTGGCGGGTCTTCTGGCGGATCACGTTCCCGCTGCTGAAGCCGATCTACCTGGTCCTGCTCCTGCTGTCGGTGATCTGGGACTTCGGCATCTTCACGCAGTCCTACCTCATCACCGGCGGCATCGCTAACGCGAACGAGTTCAACCTCTCGCTCTACATCTACGCCAAGGCGTTCACGTTCCCGCCCAGCTGGGGTCTGGGCGGTGCGCTCGCCCTGATTCTTGCGCTGATCTTGCTCGTGGTCACCTTCGGATATGTACGCGCCTCGGTCAAGCAGGGGGCCCTCACATGACCGGCGGCGAGATGACCACCGTACTCACCACCCCGGCGACGGCAGACCGCGAGCGCACGCGGAGCGCGGCGCGCAGCCGGGCGCGCGCCCGCAAGCGGCTCCGGGCGGCCGGGGTCAACGGGCTCGGGGTGCTCGTCGCACTGGTCACCCTGTTCCCGATCTTCTGGATGATCAGCACGGCATTCAAGCCGACGCAGGAAATCTTCTCGCTCACACCGCACCTGCTGCCCGCGCACCCGACCCTCGGCAACTTCCGCCAGGTCATCAGCGGCAAGGTCACCGGCGGCATCGGCGGGGTCTGGCTGTTCTTCCGCAACAGCATTACCGTCACGCTGGCCACCGTGCTGATCGCGTCGCTGATCGCGCTGCTCGCGTCCGTCGCGGTCGCCAGGTTCCGGTTCCGGCTGCGGACCAGCTTCCTCATCATGCTGCTGATCGTCCAGATGATCCCCGGCCAGGCGCTGATCATCGCCCTCTTCCAGGACTTCGGCAAGCTGAACCTGACCAACGACCTGACCGGCCTGATCGTTGTCTACAGCGCGCAGGCGCTGCCGGTCACGATCTGGATGCTGCGCAACTTCGTCGCGACGATCCCGAAGGAACTGGAGGAGGCCGCGGCGATCGACGGGGCCACGAGCACCAAGATCTTCTGGCGCATCCTCATGCCGCTGGTAGCGCCCGGCCTGGTAGCCACCAGCATCTTCGCGTTCATCACGGCCTACAACGAGTTCATCGTGGCCCTGACGTTCCTGGGCCAGACCCACCAGGACTACACGCTGCCGATCTACGTTCAGTACTTCTACACGCGCGGGGGCGGGGAATGGGGCCCGATCATGGCGGCATCCGCCATGTACACCGTTCCGGTGATGATCTTCTTCCTGATCGTCCGCCGAAGGCTCGTCGGCGGTCTGGTCGCGGGAGCAGTGAAGGGATGACTCAGGAGCTTGCCGCCGACCCAGCCCTGGGCCGGCTAGCCGACGCAGTCCTGATCCCGCCGTTCCCCGGCCCGCAGGCCCCTGACTGGATCACCGAGGCCCTCGGCGAGGGTCTCGCGGGGGTCACGCTCTTCGGCCCGAACGTGCGCGATCGCGCCCAGGTCGCCCGGCTCACCACGCAGCTGCGCGCGGCCGCCGCCGAGCCCGTCATCGCGATCGATGAGGAAGGCGGCGACGTCACCCGGATCTCGCACCAGACCGGCAGCGACTATCCGGGGAACGCGGCCCTCGGCGCCGTGGATGATGTCGAGCTGACGCGCGCGGTCTACGCGGCGCTCGGTGCTGAGCTCTTCGAGCTCGGCATCAACCTGAACCTCGCACCGACGGTCGACGTCAACACCGCGGCGGACAACCCGGTGATCGGCACCCGCGCGTTCGGTGCCGACACCGCCCTCGTGGCGAGGCACGCCGCGGCCGCGGTGGCCGGCCTGCAGTCCGCGGGCGTTGCGGCCTGCGCCAAGCACTTCCCCGGCCACGGCAGCACCCGGCTCGACTCGCACCACGTCATCGCCACGGTCCAGGGCTCGCTGCGCGAACTGCACGAGCGCGACCTGCCGCCGTTCGAGGCAGCGATCAAGGCAGGCGTACGCGCGATCATGCCGAGTCATCTGCTGGTGCCCGAGCTCACCGGGGAGCTGCCCGCCTCCCTGTCCTCCGCGGCGCTCACCGATCTGCTCCGGGGTGAGCTCGGCTTCACGGGCCTGATCGTGTCCGACGGCCTGGAGATGCGCGCGGTCAGCGAGCCGTACGGGATCCCCGAGGCCGCGGTGCTGGCGGTCATGGCGGGCACCGACCTGCTGTGCCTCGGCCGCGACATCGACCAGCTGACGTTCCTCGCCGTGCGCACCGCGCTCATCGACGCGGTGCGATCGGGCAGACTCCCTGGCGAACGGCTTGAGGATGCGGCCGCCAGGGTTGCCGAGCTGCGTGCCTGGACTGCCGGGGCGGTCCGGGATCGTGGTCCGGCCGCGGGCTGGCTGGCGAATGCGGGCGCCAGCCGGCCCGCTCTAGTGTCTTCCAGCGTCGAGGCGGCCGGCAGCCAGGTCGGGCTGGCCGCGGCTCGCCGCGCCGTGCTGGTCATCGGCGGCAGCCCGGAGCCGCTCACCAATCCGCTGGAAGTTCAGCTGGTCGCGCCCTCGAACATGGCCGCCGGGGCGGTGCCCTGGGGCGTCGGCCCGTGGCTGCCGCCCGGCTCAACCCGCGAGGTCAGCACCGACACGCCCGCCGACCAGCTCGACTCGGTCGCCGACGAACTGCTCGCCGAGGCCGCCGATCGATCGCTGATTATCGAGGTCAGGGACGCGCACCGGTATCCGGCGGCCACGGGCCTGGTGACCAGGCTCCTGGCGGCCCGCCCGGACGCGGTCGTGGTCGAGATGGGCCTGCCGGTCTGGCGGCCGCCGGCGGATCACTACCTCGCCAGCTACGGAGCCGCGCGGAGCAACGCCACGGCCGTCGCTGAGATCCTTGGCCTCGCCGACCAGTAGCCGGGCCAATCCGGCCGTCTCCGGCCGTCTATGGCTGGATTCGGCTGGTCAGCCGGGTCCCGCCGGCGTCCAACCGGGCTCCGAGCGGAGCGGCAGCGCATCGATCGCCCGGGTTACCGGCATAATGCTGCGTATGCGTTTGTCCGCGCGGTCCGACTATGCCCTGCGAGCCGTCATCGAGCTCGCCGCCTCCGACGGCGGGCACGTCACGGCCGACCAGCTGGCCAAGACGCAGTCGATCCCGGGCAAATTCCTCGAGGCGATCCTGACGCAACTGCGCCGCGCGGGCCTCGTGCGCAGCCAGCGCGGCCCCGACGGCGGCTTCTGGCTGGCCCGCCCGGCGAGCGAGATCTCACTGGCCGACATCATCCGCGCCATCGACGGACCGCTGCTCGGCGTCCGCGGCGAGCGCCCGGAGAACCTCGGCTACGTCGGCGCCGCCGAGCCGCTGCAGACGGTCTGGATCGCGCTGCGGGCCAACGAGCGGGCGATCCTCGAGGAAGTAACCCTCGAGCACGTCGTAACCGGGCATCTGCCCGCAAGCGTGCGCAAGCTCGCCGAGGACCCGGCCGCCTGGGCCTCGCACCCCCAGAACTAGCCCGCAGCGGCAACCAGCTCTGCCGCAAACAACTTGGCCGCAAAGAACTTGGCCGCAAAGAACTGTGCCGTCTTACTGTCGAGACAGTAAGACGGCACGGTCCGAAGTTGATCGTGGTTAGACAGGCACCATGTTCGTGATCTCGCGGAGGGTGTCGAACTCCGGCTCCTGGCCAGACCGCGAGACCTGCTCGATCATCGGCTCGGCGGGCGGCACCAGGTGCGGCGCGGTCCGTACCGTCAGCTTGCGCTGAGAGCCGGGCATGACCAGCCGCTGCCTGGCCGGCTGCGGCAGGCGCGTTGGCGCCGGGATCCGGTGCGAGGCGGACTGCCCTGCGGCTACCTGCTCCTCGCTGACGGCGGGCTCCGCCTTGGCCGACCCGGCCATGGCGGGCTCGCGCGGAACCCCGATCGCGGGCTCGGCCTGGAGCTCGGCCAGGGCAAACCCGTCCGAGACCTCGCGAAGCACCTGCGAGAGCGGGGCGCCAAGCGCGCCGCAAATGGAGGCAAGCAGCTCAGATGAGGCTTCCTTCTGACCGCGCTCGACCTCGGAGAGGTAACCGAGAGACACCCTGGCAGCGGCCGATACCTCGCGTAGGGTCCGACCCTGACGAAGGCGCAGACGCCTAAGCGCTTCACCGAGCATTTGACGAAGCAGGACCATCGTCGCGCTCCCCTCCGTGAGGTCTTCCGCTACCTCTCTACCGTACCTGGCCTAACTGACCGTGCGGGAGAGGGCATAGCTGCGTGTTCGGGCTGAGTAACACTGTAATCAAGATATATCTTCCCGCAACTCCGTGACCAGCAGCGTCAGGACCGCCTGCACCGTCGCCGCCCGGACGGCGGCCCGGCCGCCCGGCAACTCCAGGCCGGAGACCCTGGCGCGCCCTCCCCCACCTCGAGCGGCAGGCCCGGCCACGGCCACGAATACCGTCCCGGCAGGCTTCCCGTCCGCGGGGCCAGGGCCCGCTACCCCCGTGGTCGCCAGCCCGTACGAGGCGCCGAGGCGCCCCCGGACCCCCTCGGCCATGGCGGCCGCCACCTCCGGGTCTACCGGGCCCTGGGCGGCCAGCAGCTCCGCCGGAACGCCCAGCAGCTCGGCCTTGAGGCTCGTAGCGTACGAGACAATGCCGCCGAGGACGGCGGCCGACGAGCCGGGCACGCTGGTCAGGGCCGCGGTCACCAGCCCGCCGGTCAGGGACTCGGCCGCCGCCACGGTCTCGCCGCGGGCGGTCAGCAGGCCGATGATCTCGGCAGCCAGCGGATCGGGAGCGCCGGCGCCGGCGGCATCGGCGCCGGCCGGTGTCACTGGACCGCCCGCCGAAGGCGGATCGCGCGGGCCACGTAGTCGCCTCCGGTCACGAGCGTGACCACCACCGCGGCGCCCATGAACAGCTCCCTGACCAGGTCAAAGTGCCCAGGCAGGACATAGAGGCTGATCGCGATGATCTGCAGCATCGTCTTGATCTTGCCGCCGCGGCTGGCCGCGATCACCCCTTGCCTGATCACCCAGAACCGGAGCGCGGTCACCGTGACCTCGCGGACGATGATCACCGCGGTCACCCACCAGGCAAGCTCGCCCAGATAAGAAAGAGTCACCAGCGCGGCCCCGGTCAGCGCCTTGTCGGCGATCGGGTCGGCGATCTTGCCGAAGTCGGTGATCAGCCCCCGCCGGCGGGCCAGTTCGCCGTCAAGCAGGTCGGTTGCCGACGCCACCGCGAACGCCAGGAACGCGATCGACCGGTCGCCGGTGCCGCCTTCCAGGAGGAACCAGACGAATACCGGCACCAGGACAAGCCTGAGCATGGTGAGCGCGTTCGCGACGTTGAGGATGCTGGGCGGCGCCGGGGACCCGCCTGCAGGAGAGCCGGAGGAAGCGCCCGCCGAGGCCGGCGCGGGCGCGCCGGCCGGCGTGCCGCTGCCGGTCGAGCCCTTCCCGGATACGTCAGCCACGAGCTGACTCAACGCGCGCCGGTCGGCACCGTGCCCGCCGACACTGTGCTCGCCGGTACCTCGGCGACGAGGTCGACGCCTTCGCTGCTGATGACGACTGCGCTGACCAGGTCGCCGGGCCGCAGCGGCCCCGCCGCGATCAGCTCGGTGGTGCCGTCGACTTCCGGCGCCTGATGAGCGGCCCGGCCGAGGCCGGTGTTGCCCGGCATAACCTCGTCGATCACGACCTCCACCGTGGCGCCGATTCGCTGCGCCGCCCGCTCGGACATCAGCTCGTCAGCCAGGCCGGCCAGGTCCTCCACCCGCAGCGCGACCTCTTCCTCCGGCAGCTTGCCCGGGAGCGAGGCGGCCTCGGTACCGTCCTCGTCGGAGTAGCCGAACACCCCGATCGCATCGAGCCGCGCCTCGGTCAGGAAGTTCTGCAGCTCCGCGAAGTCGGCTTCGGTCTCGCCCGGGAAGCCGACGATGAAATTGGACCGGATCCCGGCGTCCGGCGCGAGCTGCCGGATCTGCTCCAGCAGCTGGCCGAATCGCTCGCGGTCGCCGAACCGGCGCATCGCGCGCAGGACCGAGCCGCTCGCGTGCTGGAAGGAGAGGTCGAAGTACGGCGCCACGCCGGGCGTGCCGGCGAGCACCTCGATGAGCCCGGGCCGCAGCTCGGCCGGCTGCAGGTAGCTGACCCGGACCCGGCAGATACCGGGAACGGCAGCAAGCTGGGGCAGGAGTTGCTCCATCAGGCGCAGGTCGCCCAGGTCCTTGCCGTACGAGGTTGAGTTCTCGCTGACCAGCAGCAGCTCGGTGGCCCCGTGGTCGGCCAGCCAGCCGGCCTCGGCCAGCAGGTCCTCCGGGCGCCGGCTGACGAAGGCGCCGCGGAAGGCCGGGATCGCGCAGAAGGTGCAGCGGCGATCGCACCCGGACGCGATCTTGAGCGGGGCGACGACCTCGCCGCCAAGACGCCGCCGCAGAACCCGCGGGCCCGAGGCCGGAGCCACGCCCGGCGGCAGGTCGGCGATCGGCGCGGGGGGTGCCTCGGCGGCATCGCGGGAGGTTCCGGCACCCTCACGCGGTCCGCCTGGCGGCTCGGGAAGCGCTCCGCGCTGCGGCTCGGCCGGCCGGGAGATGACCCCGTGCCCGGGCTGGTGAACCGACGACGACCCCGGCCGGCTGGCCGGTGACAGCGGCAGCAGCCGGCGCCGGTCACGCGGCTCGTGCGCCGCCCAGCGCTCCCCCGCCACGACCGCGTCCAGCCTGGCGGCGATGTCCTCATAGTCGTCGAAGCTCAGGACCTGCGCCTCGGGCAGCGCCTCGGCGAGCCCGGACCCGTAGCGCTCGGCCAGGCAGCCGGCCGCGACGACCTTGGCGCCACTGCCAGCCGCGCCCAGCAGCTCATCGATCGATTCCTGCTTGGCCGCCTGGATGAAGCCGCAGGTATTGACCAGGACAACGTCCGCGCCCTCGGCGTCGTCGGCCAGCTCCCAGCCGCCCGCCTCCAGCCGTCCGGCGAGTTCCTCCGAATCCACCTCATTCCGGGCACAGCCCAGCGTGACCAGGCTGACGCTGCGCCTGGCCGTCCGCGGCTCTTCCCGGCTAGAGGACACACCGGCAGACTACGGTAAGTCCGCCGGTGCGATCGCACCGCCGCGATCAGGCGATCTGCTTGCAGACCTCGATGCTGCACAGCAGCGTCTCCGGCTGGTTCTTGATCAGAACCTGCTTCTTGCCGTTGAGGTACAGCACCGCCCCGCCGGGGTTGCCGAGCTGCAGGGTGATGTCGTGCTTCTGCGTCCACGTCATGTGCGAGACGTCGGCGCCGCCGATGTCGCCCTGGAAGAGCATCGCTCCGGTCGAGGTGTTGACCTGGGCCCAGGTGATGTTGCCGGTCAGCGCCTCAAGCGTGATCTTGACGTGCGTGGGCGTGGTGGCGACGACCGGCGTCGTCTGGGTGTGGTGCGCTGCCTTCTTGTGCTGGTGATCGGGCAGCGTCGACGCGGCCGGGCGGGGCGCCGGCGTCTTATGCCGCAGGAACTGGAAGCCCGCTACCCCGAGCACGACGATCAGGCCGGCCAGCAAGACGAGCGACCAGTTCGGCCGCCGTCGCTCCTTCAGCTTGACCGGCGTGAACGGCTGGAACACGTCGGCGGCGGTGATGGACTGCGGCGCCGCCTGGGTCGCGTCGTACTCGCGAACGAGCGCGTCGGGCTCCAGCCCGACTGCCCTCGCCATGCTGCGGATGTGACCGCGGGCGTAGAAGTCACCGCCGCACGCGGAGTAGTCGCCCCGCTCGATCCCCCGAACGATTGTCTCCCTGATGCAAGTCCGCTGGCTGACTTGCGTAATGGTGAGACCGGCCTCGCGGCGCGCGGCCGCCAGGGCGTCACCGATGCTCACGCGGCGCCTCCACTATCCAGGCTGCGTCCTCGCCAGGGGTCACAAGGCGCAGAATCCCGACGTTAGCTATTTCCCCGATCCCCGTGCGAGGACCGGTCACCAAGTGTAGACATCCCGTTACCGTCCGGCGCGGACCGGTCGAGATTCGGAGTGGCTCGGTACATAGTTTCGCGCCGGCAGGCCGACGATGCCAACTACCCCCGCGATCGGAGGCGCGGCCGAATCTAGCCCTCGCCGCGCAGCGACGCCAGCAGGCCGGCCAGGTCGTCGGGCCTGATCAGCACGTCCCGGGCCTTCGAGCCCTCGCTGGGCCCGACCACGCCCCGGCTCTCCAGCAGATCCATGAGCCGGCCGGCCTTGGCGAAGCCAACGCGGAGCTTGCGCTGGAGCATGGAGGTTGACCCGAACTGCGTGGTCACGATCAGCTCGGCGGCCTGCATGAGCAGGTCCAGATCGTCACCGATGTCGGCGTCGATCTCCCGCTGTCTGCCCTCGGGCACGGTGACGTCGTCCCGGTAGCTCGGCTCGCCCTGCTTCTTGCAGTGCGCGACGACCTCGCGGATCTCCTTCTCGGTGACGAAGGCGTTCTGCAGCCGGATGGGCTTGCTCGTGCCCATCGGCAGGAACAGGGCGTCGCCCTGGCCGACCAGCTTCTCGGCCCCTGGCTGATCGAGGATGACCCGGCTGTCGGTCAGGCTCGAGGTCGCGAACGCCAGCCGGGAGGGCACGTTGGCCTTGATCAGCCCGGTCACGACATCCACGCTCGGCCGCTGGGTCGCCAGCACCAGATGGATGCCGGCGGCGCGGGCCAGCTGCGTGATGCGGACGACCGCATCCTCCACGTCCCTGGGCGCGACCATCATGAGGTCGGCGAGCTCATCGACGATCACCAGCAGGTACGGATAGGGAACGTAGACGCGCTCGCTGCCCGGCGGCGCCGTGACGCGGCCGGCCCTGACGGCCTTATTGAAGTCGTCCATGTGCCGGAACCCGGACGCGGCCAGATCGTCGTACCGCCGGTCCATCTCGCCGACGACCCACTGCAGCGCGTCGGAGGCCTTCTTCGGATTCGTGATGATCTGCGTTATCAGGTGCGGGATCCCGGTGTAGGCGGCCAGCTCGACCCGCTTCGGGTCGATGAGCACCATCCGCACCTCGTCCGGCGTGGACCGCAGCAGGATCGAGCTGATCAGCCCGTTCAGGCAGACACTTTTGCCCGAGCCGGTCGCGCCCGCGATCAGCATGTGGGGCATCTTGGCGAGGTTGGCCACCACGGTGCGGCCCTCGACGTCCTTGCCCAGTCCGACGATCATCGGGTGGTGGTCGCCCGTGGCCGCCGGGGAACGCAGCACGTCCCCGAGGCTGACGACGTCGCGGTCGCTGTTGGGGATTTCCACGCCGATCGCAGACTTGCCGGGGATCGGCGACAGGATGCGGACGTCGGCGCTCTTGACCGCGTAGGCGATGTTCTTGGACAGCTGCGTTACCCGCTCGACCTTCACCGCGGGCGCAAGCTCGATCTCGTACCTGGTGACCGTCGGGCCGCGGGTAAACCCCGTGACCTGCGCGTCCACCTCGAACTGTTCGAGCACGGCCGACAGGGCCTCGACCACGGTGTCGTTCGCCCGGGTGCGGGCGCGCGGCACCGAGCCGGGCTTCAGCAGCGCGATCGGGGGCAGCGTATAGCTGGCGTCGGCCCCGGCGGCGAGCGTGAGCTGCTCGGGCTTAGCGGGCGGCTGGAGCGGAGTAGCGGCGGCCGCGGCGGCCGGCTGGCCCGCGGCGCCTTCGCCCGCGCCGAACCAGTCCTCGTGCCAGCCTGCCTCGGCGGCCGCGGCGCCCTCAGCGGCATCGCCGGGGCCGCGGCGGGAGAACACCAGGGCGTCCGCGATCGCATCGGCCTCGGCGAGCGCCTGCGTCTGAGCCTGAGCCGACACGTCGGCGACAACGGGTGGCGCGCCCGCCTGGCCCCGGTGCACTGTGCCGCCGAGCAGCGGCGTGTCGTAGGCCCGGTCGCCCGGTCCGGCCTCGATCGCCTCGGTGCGCCGCCGGCCGATCCGGGCGGGCGGCTGCGCCGCGGCTTCGGCGCCCTCCTCGCCCGCCTCCTCGCCGTCGTCGCTGCCGCCCCGGACGAAGCCGTGCAGGTCCGCCAGGCGGTCCGGTACCCGGTGGAGCGGCGTCCCCGTGATCACCAGCAGGCCGAACCCCGCGACCAGCGCGAGGACGGGGGTTGCGCCCCACTGCGTAATGAGATCGACGAGGGGGACCGACGCCCCGAGTCCGATCAGTCCGCCGGCGGAGCGGATCGCGGCCATGCCCCCGGCCAGCCTCGGCGCGCCGGACGCGACGTGGGCCAGGCCCAGTCCGCCGACCAGCAGCGCTGACCAGCCGATCACCATCCGGGCGGTCGCCGCGTTGTTGTCCGGGTGACGCAGGAACCGCACGGCCAGCAGGGCCAGCAGCAGCGGAACGGTCCACGATCCCGACCCGAAGAACGTCACGACGAAGGTCGACACGGGCTTGATCGGCCCGGCGACGTGGAACCAGGTGGCGGCCGCGCCGATGATCGCCGCGCACAGGCACGCCAGGCCCAGACCGTCGCGCTGATGGAGCGGGTCGAGCTCGCGCGCGCTGCGGCCCACGGTCCGCGCCACCGCGCCGACCGTGTGCGCGAGGCCCATCCACACGCCGGCCAGCGCGGCGACGATCCAGCCAGCCAGGATCACAAAGGGATTGGTGGGCTTCGCGGGCCGCGACGGGCGCCTTGCGGGCGGCCGGCGGCTGCCGCCCTTGCGCTTGCTGCTGGTCCCGTACCCCGAGCCCGACGTACGCCGGCCACGCGTCGTGGTCGCTGAGCGGCCGCGCGTGGATCCGCCCGCCTGCCAGTTGCGGCTAGCGGATCCGCCACGAGGGCGCGCTGCGCCCTTGGGCGCACGTGTCGCCATGTTGCTCACGGTAGCGAGGATGTCCGCGAATGCGATGGAAGCGACCGGCGTGTCGCGCGCCGGATGTGTGCCCGCGGTTGACGGCGGTCAACTAGCATCCTATTGTGCTAGTGTCCTAGATAAATGGAGGCCCGGTGATCGAGTTCCACCTGGATACCCGGTCTGGAGTCGCGCCGTACCTGCAGCTCATCCAGCAGGTCCGGCAGGCGCTCCGGCTCGGCCTGCTCCAGGAAGGCGACCAGTTGCCGACGGTGAAGGAAGTGTCGGGGGCGCTGGCTATCAATCCGAACACCGTGCTCAAGGCCTACCGGGAGCTGGAGTACGAGGGCCTGGCCGCGGCCCGGCCGGGGATCGGCACGTTCGTCACGAAGACCCTGGCGGGCGAATCGCTCGCCGCGCATGAGCAGCTGAGTGCCGACCTGCTGGCCTGGTACCGCAAGGCCAGGCAGGCGGGCCTGGACGGCGAGAGCATCGACGCGATCTACCAGCAGACCATCAGGTCCGCGGTGCAGGAGGAACGAGTATGACCACCGCAGTAGAAGCACGCGGGCTCGGCAGGCAGTACGGCGGGCGGTGGGCGCTGACCGATTGCAGCCTGACGATTCCGGCCGGACACGTGTGCGGGCTGGTCGGGCCGAACGGCGCCGGCAAGACGACTCTGCTCAATCTGGCCACCGGCATGCTGGCGCCGACCACGGGCACCATCAGCGTGCTCGGCGGCGTACCCGCGAGCGGCCCCGAGCAGCTCGCCCGGGTGGGCTACGTCGCGCAGGACACGCCGACGTACGCCGGGCTCTCGGTCGCCGACCACCTCAGGTTCGGCGCACATATGAACCCGCACTGGGACGCGGGGCTGGCCCGCAAGCGGATCGAGCAGCTCAAGCTGGACCCGAAGCAGAAGGCAGGCAAGCTATCCGGCGGCCAGCGCGCCCAGCTGGCCCTCACGCTGGCGCTCGCCAAGCGGCCGGAGCTGCTCATCCTCGACGAGCCGATCGCCAGTCTCGACCCGCTGGCCCGGCGCGAGTTTCTGCAGACCCTCATGGCAGCCACCGCCGAGCAGGAGCTGAGCGTGCTGATGTCCTCGCATCTGGTCGCCGATCTGGAACGCGTCACCGACTATCTGGTCGTCCTTGTCGGGTCGCGGGTGCAGGTGGCCGGAGAGGTCGACGACCTGCTCGCCTCGCATCATCTGCTGACCGGCCCGGTCAGGGACGCGAGTGCCCTGCCCGCCGGCGTCGAGGTCATCACCGAGAGCAAAACCGGCCGGCAGAGCACCTACCTGGTGCGCAGCACGGCGCCGATCAGCGACCCGAGCTGGGTAGCGGACTCGATCGACCTCGAGGATCTCGTGCTCGCCTACATGGGCGGCGCCACCGCCGTCCGGCCGACGCTGGCGAGCGCGCGATGACCTGGATGACCTGGCGCCAGTTCCGCGCCCAGGCGATTGTCGCTGGCGCGCTCATCGCCGTGATCGCCGTCGTGCTCCTGGTCAGCGGCCTGAAACTGGCCTCGGCCGCCAACGCCGCCGGCCTGAGCGGCTGCCACGCCGGCTGCGCTGCCGATGCCAGCAACTTCATCGACTCGCTGCGCGGCGGCATCTACCAAATGCTGTTCTACGGCGGGATCGGGATCCTGTACCTGGCACCGGCGCTCATCGGGCTGTTCTGGGGCGCGCCGCTGATCGCACGCGAGCTTGAGGCCGGCACCTACCGGCTGAGCTGGAGCCAGAGCGTCACCCGCACGCGCTGGACCGTGGCCAAGCTCGGCATAGTCGGACTCGCCGCCGTGGTCACGGCCGGCCTCATCAGCCTGATGGTCAGCTGGTGGGCGAGCCCCATCGACGACGCTCTCAGCCTCGGCGGCACGAACGGGCCGGTCGGCAACCGGCTCAGCCCGCTGGTGTTCGCCGCGCGCGGCGTAGCGCCGCTCGGATACGCCGCGTTCGCCTTCGCGCTCGGCGTCACGCTCGGCGTAGTGTTCCGCCGGACGCTGCCCGCGATGGCCCTCACGCTCGCCGTCTTCGCGGCGGTGCAGGTCCTGGTCCCGACCTTCGTCCGGCCGCATCTAATCCAGCCCGACCAGGTCACCAGGCCGCTGAATCCGGCAGCCATCGACACGCTGGAAATCTCGGGTCCGGACGCACAGATGACCGTCCTCGCGTCAGCGAACGTGCCCGGCGGGTGGCTGCTGTCGAACCAGACCATCACCCCGGCCGGGCATGTCTTCACCGGACCGGCCACCCAGGCCTGTATCGGACCCAACTCCACTGCGTGCACGAACTGGATCGGCAGCCAGCACCTCCGGCAGCAGGTCACCTACCAGCCCGCCAGCCGGTTCTGGCCGCTGCAGTGGGCCGAGACCGGGATCTACCTGGCGCTCGCGGCCGGGCTTGGCCTGATCTGTGGCTGGCGAGTCCGCCGCCGCGCCTGAAACCCAGCCACAAAGCTGGCAACCAGCGAGCCGGGCCGAGCGTTTGCTCAGATGTGACGGCTTCAGGCCCGGCGCGGTGAACCCGGGCCCCGATTTCGACGAGTTCGTGCGCCGCGCCTCGCCACGACTGCTGCGGACGAGCTTTCTGCTCGCCCGTGACCGCGGTCACGCCGAGGACGTACTGCAGGAGGCGCTGGTGCGGACCGCGCTGCACTGGCGCACTGCGCGCACGGCCCCGGAGGCCTATACCCGGCGGGTCATCGTCAACCTGGTGACCGACCGCTGGCGAGCACGCCAGCGGCGGCCGCCCGAGGTCCGCCTCGAGGACAATGCGCTCGCGCTGCTCGCCCCGGCGGCGACGACCGCCGACCGGCTGGTGATATTCGAAGCGCTCCGCCAGCTGCCCTACCAGCAGCGGGCGGTAGCCGTCCTGCGGTACTGGGACGACGCCTCCGTCGCCGAGACCGCCGCCCTGCTCGGGATCTCTGAAGGCACCGTGAAGTCCTACTCGGCCAGGGCAATTGCCCGGCTCCGCGAACTCGTCAGCGATCTAGCCGAGGCACCGCCATGCTGACCGACATCGAAGTGGCCGACAGCACCCGCCGCCTCCTCGCCGAGGAGATGTCCGGCCTCGTGCCGCAGCCGGCGCTGCTGGCCGACGTGCGCGTGCGGCACGCCCGGATCCGCCGGAGGCGGCACGTCACCGGGGCGGCCCTCGCGTGCGCCGCGGCGGCGGGGGTGTGCGTGGCCGGGGTCAGCGCGGCCACGGCCGGCGGCCGCGAGCCGGCGCATACGGCGTCCGGCCCGCAGACCACCCGCCTGATCAAGGTGGACGGCTACACCGTCCGGGTCACGGGACACCTGCGCGTGGTGACCAGCGAGCGGGCCCGGAGCTCGGCGCAGGCCGGGCCGGCCGCCATCTACCTCACGGTGATCAGCGGAGCGATCCCGGCCGCGGCAGTACGAGCGCCCGGCAGCAGGCTCATGTACCTGCTGCGATCGAGCCAGCGGCTCAGCGTCTACCTGCCGATCGCGGTGCCGAAGCGCGACCGGGACTCCCTGGTGCTCTCGTCCCGCTCGCTCTCCGGGCCGCAGCTGCTCCGGGCGGCCTCGCAGGTCACGATCGTCGCGACCGGGAGATGAGGCTTCTCGCGTTCTGTTGACGGCCGTCGTGTAGGCAGCATACTCTCGGCACCGTGCGCATCGCGATCGCGGGCGGCGGTCCCGGCGGCCTCTACTTCGCCGCCCTGGCTCGCCAGCTCCTGCCTGATACCGAGATCACGGTCTGGGAGCGGAACGCCCCGGACGACACGTTCGGCTTCGGGGTGGTCTTCTCCGACGAGACGCTGGGCGGGATCGAGAACGCCGACCTGGCGATCTACCGGCAGATGGAGCGCGAGTTCGCCCGGTGGGACGACATTGACGTGCACTACCGCGGCGAGGTCATCACCAGCGGCGGGCACGGGTTCGCGGCGCTGAGCCGCCGCCGCCTGCTGGAGATACTGCAGCAGCGCTGCGCGGAGCTCGGCGTCACTATGCACCACTGCACTGACGCGCCTGACGCGCGGACGCTGGCCGCCGAGCACGATCTGGTCATCGCCGCGGACGGCCTGAACTCGCCGCTACGGAGTTCCGGCTCCGCCGCGTTCCGTCCCGAATTCGACTTCCGCAACTGCCGGTACATGTGGCTGGGCACGGACCTGGTATTTGACTCCTTCAAGTTCTTCGTGGAGGAGACCGAGTTCGGCGTCATGCAGGTGCACGGCTACCCCTATGACGCCTCGGGCAGCACGTTCATCGTCGAGATGCACGACGACGTCTGGCGCGCGGCCGGGTTCGACCGGCTCGCGGCGCGCGAGCTGGCTCCGGGCGAGTCCGACACCGCGTCCATCGAGCGGATCGGCGAGCTGTTCGCGCACCTGCTGGGCGGGCACCAGCTGATGGCCAACAACTCCCGGTGGCTGCAGTTCGGCACGCTGCGCTGCGGCAGCTGGCGCGACGGCAACGTCGTGCTGCTCGGCGACGCCGCGCATACCGCGCACTTCTCGATCGGGTCGGGGACCAAGCTGGCCATGGAGGACGCGCTGGCCCTGGCGGCCTGCCTCCACGAGCACGCCGGGGAGGGCCTGGCCGGGGCGCTGACGGCCTACGAGGCGGAACGGCGCCCCGTCGTCGCCTCGACCCAGCGCGCCGCGCAGGCGAGTCTTGAGTGGTTCGAGAACCTCGGCCAGTACACGGACCAGGAGCCCGAGCAGTTCGCGTTCAACATCATGACCCGGAGCCGCCGGGTGACCCACGAGAACCTGCGGCTCCGCGATCCGGAGTTCACGGCCCGGATGGATGCCTGGTTCGCGGGTCAGTGCAAGCGCGCAGGGCTCGGGGCCGGTGACGTGGTGCCGCCGATGTTCCAGCCGTTCCGGCTGCGCGAGCTGGACCTGGCCAACCGCATCGTGGTGTCGGCGATGGACATGTACTCGGCCGCCGACGGGGTACCCTCCGACTTCCACCTCGTCCATCTCGGCGGCAAGGCCCTCGGCGGCGCGGGCCTGGTGATGACCGAGATGGTCTGCGTCAGCGCGGACGGGCGCATCACGCCCGGCTGTGCCGGGATGTACGCGCCCGAGCACGAGGCGGCCTGGCGGCGGATCACGTCGTTCGTGCACGGCCAGTCGGGCGCGAAGATCGGGCTGCAGCTCGGCCATTCCGGGCGCAAGGGATCGACCCGGCTGATGTGGGACGGCATCGACCTGCCCCTGGACGAGGGGAACTGGGAGGTCTGCGGCCCGTCGCCGCTGCCCTACAAGGCCGGGGTCAACCAGGTGCCGCGCGAGCTGAGCCTGGCCGAGATGGCGGAGATCAAGGCGCAGTTCGTCGCGGCCACGCAGGCCGCGGTGCGATCCGGCTTCGACCTGCTGGAACTGCACTGCGCGCACGGCTACCTGCTGTCATCGTTCATCTCGCCGGTCGCGAACCAGCGGACCGATTCCTACGGCGGGGACCTGGCCGGGCGGCTGCGCTACCCGCTCGAGGTCTTCGCGGCGATGCGCGCGCAGTGGCCGGACGACCGGCCGATGACCGTGCGGATCTCGGCCTCGGACTGGGTACCGGGCGGCATTACCGGGCCGGAGGCGGTGGCGATCGCGCGGGCGTTCAAGGCCGCAGGCGCGGACGCGATCGACGTATCGACGGGCCAGGTCACGCCGGACGAGCAGCCGGCGTTTGGCCGGTCTTACCAGACGCCGTTCGCGGACGCCATCAGGAACCAGGCGGGGATCGCGACGGTCGCGGTGGGCGTGATCTCCTCCTACGATGACGTGAACTCGATCATCCTGGCGGGGCGGGCCGATCTGTGCGCGCTCGGCCGGGCCCACCTGTACGACCCGAACTGGACCCTGCACGCCGCGGCCGACCAGGGCTACACGGGGCCGGCTGCGCCGTGGCCGGTCCAGTGGCAGGCGGGCAGCCGGCCGCCGCAGACGGGGCGCACCGACGGGCCGCGGCCCCGGCTGGAGCTGATCAGGTCGGGCCAGCCGACCACGCGGCACGCCCGCTGGCGTCCGTCGGGGGTTCCGGGGGGTCGTCCCCCCGGGCCAGCACTGTCCACTGGAGGTGAGACCGGATGAGCTTTGAGCGAGTGAACCCGCCCTCGCTGGGGGCGCCCTCGGGCTTCGCGCACGCAGTCGTGGTGACCGGCGGGCGGCTGGTGTTCCTGGCCGGACAGACCGCGCTGGACGATTCCGGCTCGATCGTCGGCGCGTCGGTCACCGAGCAGTTCGAGCAGGCCCTGCGCAATCTGCTGACCGCGCTGGCGGCCGCGGGCGGCACCCCGGAGCACCTGGCCAGCCTGACGATCTACGCGGTCGACCTCGCCGACTACCGCGCGCGCGGCCGCGACATCGGCGCGGTCTGGCGGCGGCTGGTGGGCCGCGAGTACCCGGCCATGGCCGCGATCGGCGTCTCCCGGCTGTGGGACACCGCGGCCCTGGTCGAGATCCAGGGCTTCGCGGTCATCCCGCCGGAGTGAGTCCGGCTAGAGCATCTTCGGCTGGCTGAAGAACGCCGTCGAGTCCCGGCGCCACAGCAGGATGATCGCGCCCAGCCCCAGCAGCCAGCCGAGGCCGACGAAGAGGATCGAGCCGCCCGCGCGGGACACCGACAGGAACAGGTAGATGGTGTTCAGCGCGAACAGCACCGACGCCACGATGCGCGCCCAGTTCTTGCCGTTGCCGTTCGCCCAGGCCATCCACACCCAGAGGGCGACGCCGATCAGCAGGATCACGATCAGGATCAGGACCGTGGAATTCTCGAGCGAATGTATGTTCGCCGCGGTCAGCAGGGTCTTGTGCTGCTTGAGGAGCGTCTGGTTCTCGGTGACCGCCGCGTTGTGGACAGCCGTCTTGATGCTGTTGCGCACCAGGAACACCAGGATCGCGCTGATCGCGCTGAGGGCCCCGCCGGCGTACATCAGCCACACGGCCCACCGCACTGACTGGGGGCGCGCCCCCGGCTGCTGGGCCATGGCGTTTCCACCGCCCGGGTAGGGCTGATATGACCCGCCGCTTGGATAGGGCTGGTAGGACATCGTCACTCCTTGTCAAAGGTCCCCGTCGCGTGCGAGCGCCCTGGATGTTCCGATTATGTAGGCAAACATCCGGACCGCAACGCGCCGCGGCTAACCAACCGTACACCCGCCCGATGGCCACTTTTGGCGCGCCGATCTGGCCCAGCACCCGGCGGCCGCCTAGCCGGTCAGCTGGGCCACATGTTCCCAGGCCAGGGAGCCGAGACGGCCCCGGATCCGGTCGAATAGCTCGGCCGCCCTGGTCCCGTGCCAGTCGTCCGGCAGCAGGTCGGCCGGCAGGCCCGGATCCAGGAACGGCAGGCGGCGCCAGGCGGTCAGCACCCGGACGTAATCCGCGAACGCCCGGCCCGCATCCGGCGGCCCGGCAAGCGGTCCAGCAAGCGGTCCGGCATCCGGGCCCGCATCCGGCTCCCAGCGGGCCAGGACCGGCGCGACGGAGTCGATGAACGCCTGGTAGAGCTGCTCCAGCCGGTCCAGGTCCCACCACCGGCTCACCTCGTGCCGCACGTCGGCGAACGCCAGCTGCCCGGCCGTGAACAAGGTCACATACTCCGCCAGGCCGTCGCCAGCCAGGACCTCCCTGGTCTCCGCGGCGAGCTGAGCGGGCGCGATCCAGACCCCGGCGGCAACGGACCCGAACCCGAGCCAGGCCAGCCGCGACCGGAGCGCGTGCCGCCTGGCCCGCTGATCCTCCGGCACGCTGAACACCGCGATCACCCAGCCGTCGGCCGCGCTCGCCCGTGGCCGCTGGAAGATCCGCCGGTCACCGTCGGCGAGGACCGCGTCCCCGTGCTCAGAGAGCCCGTAACCAGCGGCCCCGCCGACCCGCCGCGGCTCGAGCAGGCCGCGCTGCTTCAGGCGCGAGATGGCCGAGCGAACGGCCGGCTCGTCCACGTCGAGCTCGGCGAGCAGCCGGATCAGCCCGGCGATGCTCAGCCAGCCGCCGGCCTCCCGGGCGTACAGGCCGTAGATCGTGACGATCAGCGCGCGCGGCTGGGCCGCGAGCGGATCGACGCCAGGGACGCTCACCTAGTAGAACCTAGTCCGCTTCATTGACTATCGTCACAACAACGGCATACTGAGGACCGTGCAGCTCTCGCCGTCCGCGCATGTCGACACGTTCTGCCGGGACAACCTGCCGCCGCCGGGTCAGTGGCCGGACCTGGACCTTAGTCTGGCCGGGCTGAAGTACCCGGAGCGTCTCAACGCCGTCGATGAACTCCTCGACGCGACCATCGCCGCCCTCGGGCCCGACCGGCGGTGCCTGCTCAGCCCCGACGAAACCTGGAGTTACGGCGAGGTCGCCGCCCGCGCCAGCCAGGTCGCGCGCGTGCTGACCGAGGACCTCGGCCTGGTGCCGGGCAACCGCGTGCTGCTGCGCGGCCCGAGCAACCCGTGGCTGGTCACGTGCTGGCTGGGCGTCGTCAAGGCCGGCGGGGTCGCCGTCGCCACCATGCCGATGCTGCGCACCGCCGAGCTCTCGACGATCGCCGAGATCGCCCAGGTGAGCCTCGCGCTGTGCGACCACCGCTTCACCAGCGAGCTGGCCGCGGTTCCGGGCATGCGCATCGTCCCCTTCGGCGGACCGGAGGCCGCCGACCTGACCGCGCTCGCGGCGGCCAAGCCGGCCGATTTCCCCAGCGTCGCGACGGCTGCCGATGACGTCGCGATGATCGCATTTACCTCGGGAACGACGGGTCGCCCCAAGGCCACCATGCACTTCCACCGCGACCTGCTCGCGGTCGCGGACACCTTCTCTGCCCACGTACTGAAGCCCGTCGCCGATGACCTGTTCGCCGGCACGCCCCCGGTCGCATTCACGTTCGGGCTCGGTGCGCTCGTGCTGTTCCCGTTCCGCGTCGGGGCGGCAACCCTGCTGCTGGAAAAAGCGACCCCGGCGGAACTGGCCGACCACATCGCCGCGCACGGCGTGACGGTCCTGTCGACCGCGCCCACTGCCTACCGCGCGATGCTCGCCGCGGGGAAGGCGGAGCAGCTGCGCGGGCTGCGCCGGCCGGTCTCGGCCGGGGAGCACCTGCCCGGCTCCACCTGGCAGGCGTTCTACGACGCGACCGGAGTGAAGATCATCGACGGCATCGGCAGCACGGAGATGCTGCACATCTTCATCGGATCGGCCGACGACGACATCCGGCCGGGCTCGACGGGCAGGCAGGTCCCCGGCTACCAGGCCGTCATCCTGGACGCCGAGGGAAACGAGGTGCCGGACGGGCAGCCCGGCCGCCTGGCCGTCAAGGGCCCGACCGGCTGCCGGTACCTGTCCGATGCGCGGCAGCGCAACTACGTCCAGGACGGCTGGAACATCACCGGCGACACCTACTCCAGGGACGCCGACGGTTACTTCTGGTACCAGGCCAGGTCCGACGACATGATCATCTCTGGCGGGTACAACATCGCCGGGCCCGAGATCGAGGAAGTGCTCCAGGTCCACCCGGACGTGGCCGAGTGCGGGGTCGTCGGAGTGCCGGACGAGGCGCGCGGGCAGCTGGTCAAGGCGTTCGTCGTGCTGCGAGCCGGGGCTGCCGGCGACGAGGCCAAGGTCCGCGAGCTCCAGGACCTGGTCAAGGAGAAGATCGCGCCGTACAAGTACCCCCGCGCGATCGAGTTCGTCCAGTCCCTGCCGCGCACCAACACCGGCAAGCTGCAGCGGTTCCGCCTGCGCGAGCCGGACGCCACCAAGTCCCCGCCGGGATAAGGCAACCGAACCGCGGCCCGCGCGCATCGGCAGGGTGTGAGTCAACCTATGGCGGCGAGGCGCGGATCGTGACGGCGCAACGCCACGCCGAGTGCGACGAATACGTCACGGTCAGGCTCCCGGCGCTGCGGAGGCTCGCGTACCTCCTGTGCCAGAACTGGCATACCGCGGATGACCTCGTCCAGTCCGCGATCGTCAAGGTCTACATGTACTGGGCGAAGGCGGCCGCGGCCGACAACATCGACGCCTACGTGAACACGATCCTGGTACGCGAGTTTCTTCGCGAGCAGCGGAGCAGCTGGTTTCTTTCACGGCCACCTCATCGGGCCGCTGCCACGTCAGCGGGCACTACCTGAGCTGCGTAACAGCCCCGGGCGTGACGCCAGTGCTGTTTCAGCTCGGCAGGCAGGCTGGTGTAGTCGACGGCCATGCCGCGCACCTGTTGGCAACTCGGCCAGGGCCGGCACTCTCACCGGTGCCGTCATTCTCACCATCGACCTTGAAATCCCCGAAAACCCTCATATCGCCCCAGCCGAATGGCAGTTCTCAACCGTCTGAGCGCTCCCCGCAGATCGCTGCCGCGCCGTTGGGAAGCGGAACACTGATCTGGCAATACGCTCGCGGTGGCTGGGCGACCCTGTTCGTCACGGCAGACAGGGGCAGCTTCCTGCAGACGGCTCTCCGGATAGCCAGGAGCATCCGGTTCGGCCCGGCCGTCGCACCACCCATAAGGTTCCGGTACCAGCTCACCCATGTACCTGCCGACTGGTATGTCGCCGGCGTGCAAGTGGCGTGGCAGCATGCTGTGCCGTTCGCGCAGTTCTACCGCATCTCGGCCGGACGCTACGACAGTCCCTGGCTCTTCCCGCTACCCCCGAGCGTCGTCGCCATCCTGAGCGCCGGCAACACGGTTCCGTGCGGCCATGCCCTGGGTTCGAGGACAGCAACCATCAACGGCTACGAGGTAATACTGTCGCCCGGCCGCCTCTGGGCCGTGCCGCAGCTCTGCGCGAGCAATGCCGATGGCGTCGGCCTTGCCATCAGCGTCGAGCATTCCCCGATAAGCGCGGCCAGCTTGTTCGCGCATCACCTCCGGCTGCTCGGGCCGGATCCGCACAAGTGGACGACCGAGCCCATCGCCGCCTCGGGGCACTGACAATTACCCCAGACCGGCACGAAGCGATCTCCTTCCGCATTGTGGATGTGCCACAGGTATGGCTATCGCAATAGCTCCGGTACATTCACGAATCCGCGCTACGCCCGAAAGCCGCATATCGGCAGCGCAGACTCGCGGCCTGACCGATCTGCGGCTTTTCTCCACGGGCGGCGGACCCCGCGGACGGACCGGCGCCGGTCTTTCGCCTAGGGCGACTCGATGCGGCCGGACGCCGAGAGACGCACAGCGCCGTTCCCGCCAAAGTCATCCTGAGAGAGCGAGTTGATCAGGCCCACCGCGGTCCGCGCCGGGTCGACCGCGGGGATACCGGGCTCGGACAGGCCGATCGGCGTGATGCTCCCCCGAACGAACGATCCGTTCGCCCGCAGCGTCACGTGCAGGATGGCGCTGTCGGCGGTGACCCCGTTCAGGCCGAGGGTGTTGTAACCGCAGAAGTTGCCGAGGCTGTAGGCGATCAGGTGGCCCCGGTACCACTGCATGGCCCGCAGGACGTGCGGCCCGGAGCCCATGACGAGCGAGGCCCCGGCGTCGACCACCGCGTGCGTGAACGCGATCGAGTTGCCCCGGTCCTGGCCCAGGTAGTACTCCTCGCCTGGCCGCACGTGCTGGGCGTCCGGCCCCTCGGCGCCGGCGTGGATCATCACAATCACAACGGCAGCGTGCTTGCGCGCCTGCCGCACCAGCGCCGCGGCGGCCGGGATGTCCAGCATGTTCGCGTCGTAGGACCAGGGCGCGAACCCGAGCAGCGCGATCCTGATCCCGTGCCGCGTCAGGTAGGTGATCTGGCCGGGGCGGCCGTCCCAGACCAGATGGGCGGAACGAAGCGCCGCGTCCGTCGATGCCACCCCGGGCTCGCCGGCGTCCAGGGTGTGGTTGTTCGCCACGTTGACCGCGCTGAAGCCGGCCTGCCGAAGCGCACGGGGCGTGTCCGGCGGCGCCTCGAACGCATAGCAGTCGGACTCGCCCGGCGCGCACTTGGCCAGCGGCAGCGTGCCGACCGCCGTTTCCAGGTTGCCGATCGTGAGGTCGCTGTGCAGGTGGCTGGCCACACCGCTGATCAGCGAGCCCGGGCCGTCGGGCGGCCACTGGCCGGGCGACCCGAAGGTCATGTCACCCACCCAGGTGATGCTGAAGGTCGCCAGCGCGTGCCCCGAATGGGCGGACGCCGCTAAGGGCCGGTGCGCCGCGTCCCGTGAGCGGGCGCTCAGCGGATGGCCCGAGGCCGTTCCGCCGCGGCCGAACAGCAGATAACCGCCGCCTGCGGCGACGGCCAGAATCGCGAGTACCGACAGCGCAGCCTGCCATAACGGCCGGCGCTGCGCCCCCGCCCCCGCAGGGCGCATATGCATGGATCAGGTCTCCACTACCACCGGGATGATCATCGGTCGACGGCGGTAATTCTCGTTCACCCACTTGCCCACTGTCCGGCGAACGAGCTGACGGACCTGATGCATCTCGGTGACGCCATCCTCGGCCGCCGCGGCCAGCGCCTCCTCGACCAGCGGCCTCACCTCGGCCAGGCCGGCGTCGTCGATGCCGGCGCCGCGGGCGTGCACCTCGGGCCCGGCGACCAGTTTGCCGCTCGTGGAGTCCACCACGACCACGACCGAGATGAACCCCTCGTCCCCGAGGATGAGCCGGTCCTTGAGCGATGCCTCGGTTATCTCCCCGACCGACAGGCCGTCGACGTAGACGTAGCCGCAGGGCACCTTGCCCACGACGGAGATCTGCCCGTCGACCAGGTCGACGACCACGCCGTCCTCGGCGATCACGATGTTGGACGGGGGCACGCCGGTCAGCTCCGCGAGCTCGGCGTGGGCGCGCAGATGCCGCCACTCGCCGTGCACCGGAACGAAGTTGCTCGGCCGTACCAGGTTCAGCACGTACAGCAGCTCGCCGGCCGGGGCGTGCCCGGACACGTGCACGAGCGCGTTCCCCTTGTGCACGACAATGGCGCCGAGCCTGGTCAGCTCGTTGATGATCCGGGAGACGGCGGACTCGTTCCCCGGCACCAGCGAGGAGGCGAGGATGACGGTGTCGCCCTCGGCGATCCTGATCGGGTGATCGCGGCCGGCCATCCGGGACAGCGCGGACATCGGCTCGCCCTGCGAGCCGGTGGAGATCAGCACGATCTGGTCGGGCGGCATCTCCTCGGCCTCTTTGAGGTCGACCAGCAGGCCGCCGTGCACCGACGGCACCTTGAGGTACCCGAGGTCGCGGGCGACACCCATGTTGCGCACCATCGACCGCCCGACCAGCGCGACCTTGCGGCCGTGCTCGGCGGCGGCGTCCATGACCTGCTGCACGCGGTGCACATGGCTCGCGAAGCAGGACACGATGATGCGCTGTTCCGCGTGGTCGAAGACCTCGGACAGCACCGGGCCGATCGCGCGTTCCGAGGTGACGATGCCGGGCACCTCGGCGTTGGTGGAGTCCGCCAGCAGCAGGTCCACACCGTCGGTGCCGAGCCGGGCGAAGCCGCCGAGGTCGGTGAGCCTGCCGTCAAGCGGCAGCTGGTCCATCTTGAAGTCGCCGGTGTGCAGCACCAGCCCCGCGCTAGTCCTGATCGCTACCGCGAGCGCGTCCGGGATCGAGTGGTTGACGGCCAGGAATTCCAGCGACCACGGGCCGAACTCGCGCTTGTCCCCCGCCGCGACCTCGACGGTCTCGGGCACGATCTTGTGCTCGGTGAGCTTGCTCTTGACCAGCGCCAGCGTGAGGCGGGAGCCGACCAGCGTGATGTCGGGCCGCTGGCGCAGCAGATACGGCACCGCGCCGATGTGGTCCTCGTGAGCGTGCGTGAGGACCAGCGCCTCGATCTGGTCGAGCCTGCCCTCCAGGGCGGTGAAGTCGGGCAGGATCAGGTCCACGCCCGGCTGGTTCTCCTCCGGGAACAGCACGCCGCAGTCCACGACCAGCAGGCTGCCTGAGTGCTCGAAGACCGTCATGTTGCGGCCGATCTCGCCGAGCCCGCCGAGCGCGACCATGCGCATGCCGCCTGCGGGTAGTGGCGGCGGGGCCCCCAGCTCTGGATGAGGATGGCTCACTTGAGCTTGACCCCGCCCGCGGTCAGGTCCTCGCGCAGCTGCTCGATCTCGGCCGGGGTCGCGTCCGGCAGCGGCAGCCGGACCGGGCCGCCCGGGAGTCCAAGCAGGCCGAGCGCGGCCTTGGTCATGATCACGCCCTGGTTCCTGAACAGCCCGGTGTACACCGGCAGCAGCTCACGGTGAATCCGCAGCGCCTCGGCGACATGGCCGGCATAGTAGGCGTCGATCATGTCGTGCAGGCGGTCACCGACTACGTGCCCGACCACGCTGACGAACCCGGCCGCGCCCAGCGACAGCCAGGGCAGGTTGACCATGTCGTCACCGCTGTAGAACACCAGCGCCGTGTGCGCCATCACCCTGGACGCCCCGCCGAAGTCGGCCTTAGCGTCCTTGACCGCGACGATGCGCGGGTGCTCGGCCAGCCGGATCAGGGTGTCCGACTGGATCGGCGTGCCCGTCCGGCCGGGGATGTCATAGAGCATCACCGGCAGCGCGGTGGCGTCGGCCACTTTGCTGAAATGCGTGATCAGACCGCTCTGCGGGGGCTTGTTGTAGTACGGGGTGACGACCAGCAGGCCATGCGCGCCAGCCCGCTCGGCCGCCTGAGCCAGCTCGCAGGTGTGCTCGGTGTCGTTCGTGCCGACCCCGGCGACCACGGTCGCCCGGTCGCCGACCGCCTCGAGCACGGCCATCAGCAAGCGCTCCTTCTCGGCGTCCGAGGTCGTGGGCGACTCTCCGGTGGTGCCGCTGATCACCAGGCCGTCGTTTCGCATCTCGTCGACCAGATACGCCGCCAGCCTGGCCGCCCCGTCGAAGTCCACTGCTCCGGCGCTGGTCATCGGCGTGATCATCGCCGTCAGCATGCGCCCGAACGGCGCGGCCGGCGATCGGCCCGCGCGGCCCGTCGGCGTCACGGTCTCAGTCATATACGGAACGCTACCTGGCCGGGTCCCGCCTCGGTACTCCCGGCGCGCGTCCCCGGGGAGGGCATTCGGCCCGTCGCGGGCAGCACGGCCGGTCACGCCGGGCTGAGGGCCTTCGTCCCGGCAGCCTGCGCCTGCGCGCCCGGCCGGCCCGCACGCGCGGGATAGTCAGCCGGCCGGGCGCCAGGTGCAGACCCGGCGACGTGAGCTCGGGGGTACCCACGCCGCCAGCGTCTGCCTGGATATCGCCCAGCGCCGCCAGAGCCGTTACTTTCCGGGAACGAGGCTCGCGCAGGCCGATGCCGGCGTGTCGGTGCTGGGCCGGTCCGCCCTTGCTGTACAGAATTGGCAGAGGCCCCTCCAGGTATGAGATGGAGGGGCCTTGATCATGGGCCGGTTCTCCGGGCAATGTCGCATCGGGCGCGCCACCGCGGCGGCTGCGATAGGGTGGCGGCGTCCCGTGGCCCCCACCCCACCCCGGCGAAGCGCAAGCCTCGATGCCGCCGTGGGTTCGTCTCGGGACCGGTGCAGTCCCAGCGAAGCCGGTGAGATCCCGGCGCTGTCCCGCAACGGTGATGCCTCTTCCCCAGGAGGACGAGCCCGGACGCCTGGCCTACGCCGACGACCTGTCCTCGGAGGAAGGGCGGCTCGTTCCGATACCCCGTCGGTAACGGACGCACTTCGTCCTCCAGAACCGACGGAGGATGATTATGCGGGTTCGCACCCGTCAGCTGCCTGTTCAGGCGGCGGCCGTACTCACACTGGCCCTGGCCTGCGCGGCCTGCGGCAGCTCAAGCCCGGCCAGCTCGGGCAACGCCAAGGGAACGGGCAAGGCGTTCCCGGTCACGGTCGGCACGTTTGTCGGCGACGTCCACATCCAGGCCCGGCCGGACGCGATCGTCTCGCTGTCGCCGACCGCCACCGAGATGCTGTACGCCATCGGCGCCGGCAGCCAGGTCAAGGCCGTCGACTCCGATTCGGACTATCCGAAGACCGCCCCGATCACGAAGCTCTCCGCCTACGAGCCGAACGCTGAGGCGATCGCGGCTTACCAGCCCGACCTGGTCGTGATCTCGAACGACATCAACGGGATCAGCGCCAAGCTCACCCAGCTGCATATCCCGGTGCTCGATCTGCCCGCGGCTTCCACCCTGTCTCAGGAGTACGCCGAGTTCGACCAGCTCGGCAGCGCGACCGGCCACCTGGCGCAGGCGCAGGCGGAGGACGCGGCGCTGCGCAGCCAGATCAGGAAGATCGTGGCGTCCGAGCCGAAGCACTCCAAGCCGCTGACCTACTACTACGAGATCGCCACCGACCCGTACTACACCGTGACGTCCTCGACCTTCATCGGCAGCCTGCTCTCGCTGCTCGGCATGAAGAGCATCGCCGACGCCGCGACCGGCGCGGCGGCGGCGGACGGATACCCGTCGGTGTCGGCCGAGTTCATCCTCAAGGCGAGCCCGGACTACATCATCCTGGCCGACACCGGCCCGACCGGCGGTGGCCAGGACGCGGCCACGGTCGACAGCAGGCCCGGCTGGTCGGTGCTGACGGCGGTCAAGGACAAGCACATCATCCTGGTGAACGCAGACGTCGCCTCGCGCTGGGGACCGCGGATCACCCAGCTCCTGCAGGCCGTCGCGACAGGCTTGAAGTCCGGATCGCAGTGACGACTGCCAGCCCAGCGTGGCGTGCGGGCGGCGACGGGCATCCGGCCCGTGGCCACGCGATCCAGGCTGCGCTCGGCCCGGCCGCTCCGGCGACAGCCAGTGCGGCCGCGAGCCCGAGCGCGGCCGGCCACGCTGGGCTGGCACCCGACAACCAGGCCGAGCCGCTCATCCGGCAGTCAGCCGACGGCGCGGCGCCCGCCGGCCAGCGCGCAGCGGACGGCCCGCCCTCGCCCGTGGCGCGGCCGGGCCAGCGAACGCCCCGCGTCGCCACGCCCATCCTGCTCGCAAGCCTGGTGCTCCTCATCGCCGTGATCGTGGGAGTGGCCGTCGGACCGGCCGGCCTGACCCTGCCGCAGGTAGCCGCCGCGCTGGCCACCAAGCTGCCGTGGCACCCGCACGTCGCGGTGTCTCCGCTGAACGCGGCCATCGTCTGGGAGCTCCGGATGCCCAGAGTCGTGCTCGGGGTGCTCGTGGGCTGCATGCTGGCCGGCGGCGGTGCCGCCTACCAGGGCATCTTCCGGAACCCGCTGGCTGATCCGTACCTGCTGGGCGTCGCGGCAGGCGGCGGGCTCGGCGCCACCATCGTCGTCGTCTCCGGCGGCAGCCAGGCGCTGCTTCCGCTGGCGGCGTTCGTCGGCGCCGCCGGCGCGGTGACCCTGACCTACCTGCTCGGGTCGAGCAGCGGCCAGGCCGGCGAGTCCGAGGCCGCCCGCAGCGGCACCGGCTCGATCCTGCTGGCCGGCATCGCCGTGGCAGCCCTGCTCACCGCGGTCCAGACCTACCTGCAGGAGCAGCACACGGCCACGCTGGCGACCGTGTACTCGTGGATTCTGGGCGGGCTGTCGGCTGCCACCTGGTCGGATGTGTGGCTGATCCTGCCCTACGTCGCGGTGTCCGCGGTGGCGCTGCTCGTGCACCGCCGCCTGCTCGACGTCCTGCGGGTGGGCGAGACCGAGGCGACCAGCCTCGGCGTCAACGTCCGCCGGCTGCGGCTCCTGGTAGTCATGGCCGCCACGCTCGGCGTGTCCGCCGCGGTCGCGGTCAGCGGCCTGATCGGCTTCGTCGGCATCATCGTGCCGCACGCGGTGCGGCTGACCGTCGGACCCAGCTACCGGACGCTGCTGCCGGTCTCGATGATCGGCGGAGCCGCGTTCCTGGTACTGGCCGATGTCGCGGCGCGCACGGTCCAGGCCCCGGACGAGGTGCCGATCGGCGTCATCACCGCGCTGGCCGGAGCGCCGTTCTTCCTGTTCGTCTTGCGGTCGCGGCGGGCCCGGCAGGACCTGTCGTGATCGGCTTCACCGAGCTGACGGTCAGCTACGGCCACACCAGGGCACTGGACGCCGTCAGCGGCGCCGCCGCCGACGGCGAGTGGCTCGGCGTCATCGGACCGAACGGCGCGGGCAAGACCACGCTGCTCAACGCCCTCGTCCGGCTGGTCACCTACGACGGCACGGTCACGGTGTGCGGACAGCCAGCAGGCCGGCTCAGCCGCCGGGAACTGGCCCGGCTGATTGCCTACGTGCCGCAGCGGCCGCTGCTGCCGCCCGACATGACCGTCAGCGACTACGTCCTGCTGGGCCGGACCGCCCACATCGGCTACTTCGGCTTCGAGACCGGCACCGACCGGCGGATCTGCGCCGACATCCTGGAGCGGCTTGACCTCGCGGCGATGTCCCGCCGCACGCTGCGCGCCATGTCTGGCGGCGAACTGCAGCGCCTGGTGCTCGCCCGCGCCCTGGCCCAGGAGGCGCCGGTCCTGCTCCTCGACGAGCCGACCAGCGCGCTCGACCTCGGGCGGCGGATGGAGGCGCTCGAGCTCGTCGATGACCTGCGCCGGGAGCGCGGCCTCACCGTGCTCTCCGCGATCCACGACCTGACCCTGGCGGGCCAGTTCGCCGACCGGCTCATGCTGCTGGCCGCCGGCCAGATCGTCGTGACGGGGCCGCCGGCGACCGTGCTGGACGGCTCGCTGCTCGCCCGCCACTTCGGCGCCGGCATCCAGGTGCTCGCGACCGACACCGGCGACCTGGCGATCATCTCCCGCCGCCTCCGGTAGCCCGCCGCTCGCTCCGGAAACCCTTGCCGGTCCCCACGGCAATGCGATATATCTTGTTTCGCTGCCCGTTAGAGATATATCTCGAAGGAGCGACCGCGGTGCCCGGACTGACGACACCAGCGCACGCTGAGACCCGCCCGCGATCCGCAAGTACCGGCGCGGCGCGCCTGGCTCGCACGGCCGGGGACACATTCAGGAGCGGCCCGCTCGCGCACCGGAGCTTCCGGCTGCTGACCGCCGGGCAGACGACGTCCGCGATCGGCGACTTCTGCTACGCGGTCGCGCTGCCGTGGATGGTGCTGTCGGCCCACGGCGGCGTGGCCCTGCTCGGCCTGATCCTCGCCTGCTACGGAATACCGCGGACCGCGCTCATCCCGGTCGGCGGCATCCTCGTCGACCGGTTCAGCGGCCGGGTGGTCATGCTCACCGCCGATGCCATCCGCTGCGGGCTGGTGTGCGCGCTGCTGGTCCTGGACGCCCACCACGTGACCTCGCTGGCCGCGCTCGGGCCGGCTGCGGCCCTCGTGGGAGCGTGCAGCGGACTGTTCATCCCGGCGTCGTTCAGCATCCTGCCGCAGCTCCTGCCCGCCGAGCAGCTCCAGGCGGGCAACGCCATCAGCTCCGCCGGGAACCAGCTCGGCGGCTTCGTCGGGCCCGCCCTCGCCGGGGCGCTGGTCACGGCGTTCGGCACGGTGACAGCCTTCGGCATCGACGCCGCCACCTTCGCGGTGTCGGCGCTGACGCTGCTGCTCATGGGCAGGAACGGGACGCCTGCGGCGGACCCGGAGCCCCGTACGGCGGGTGTCCCGGCCCGCAAGAAGGGGTTCGGCGCGCTCCTGCGCGAGCCCGTGCTTCAGAACCTCATGGTGGTCGCGCTCGTCGCGAACCTGGTGCTCATCGGCACCTTCGAGATCGCGATGCCGGACCTCGCGCACGAGCACTTCGGCGCCGCTGGCTACGGCGCGATGCTGGCGTGCTTTGGCGTGGGGGCTCTGGCCGGAGCGCTGGCCGCGGCCCGCCGCCGGCCGCCGCCACCGGAAACACCGGCCGCCGGCACCGGCCGGCGGCAGCGACCCCCGTCAGTGACGGCCTGCGGCGCGTTCGTCGTCGCGGCCGCCTGCATCGCGGTGGTGCCCTACCTCGGCGGCCTTCCCGGCGCCTGCGCCGCGATCCTGCTCCTCGGCGTCTTCGTCACCTTCGGCGACATCATCGTCATCACGCTGGTGCAGCAGTGGGCTCCCCCGGCCCTGCTCGGCCGCGTCATGAGCATGCTCATGCTCGCGAGCAACGGCGCGTTCCCGCTCTCGGTGGCGCTCTCCGGCCTGCTGGTCCGTGACTTCGGGCCGCAGCCGTTCTTTCCTGCCAGCGGCATCGTCCTGGCCGCCGCCGCGGTGGCCGCGATGTCCCGCCGGGAGATCCGGCGGCTCGGCGTGAGCTAGGCGGCGCTTGGCTCCGCGAGATAGGCGATCCACTGGGGGTCGCCGTCCTGCTCAGCCCCGATCAGCCGCCAGTGCGCGCCGCGCGGCGCCATCGGATCCCGCTCGAGGCTCCAGCCGAGCTCCTCGATCAGCCGGTCCGCCTTGCGGTGATTGCACCGGGTGCAGGAAGCGACGCAATTCTCCCAGACGTGCTGGCCACCGCGGCTGCGCGGCAGCACGTGATCGATCGTGTCCGCCTTCGTCCCGCAGTAGGCGCACAGGTAGTTGTCGCGGCGCATCAGGGCCGCCCGCGTTAGCGGAACCCGGCTGCGATGCGGGATCCGGATGTAGCGGCGGAGCCTGATCACGGACGGGGCGGCCAGCCTGGCGGACGCCGAGTGCAGCATCATCCCGCTGGTGTCGTCGTGTACTACGTCGGCCTTCTCCCCGATGATGAGGCACACGGCGCGGTGCAGACCGACAGTGGTCAGCGGCTCATAGGTGATATTGAGCAGCAGCACCCGTTGCACGCACGCACCTCCCGCGGGCTGACGGAATCAGCGGTCAGGAACATCCCCGGCCCAGGCCGCCGGGGCACCCGTGACCAGTGTGACTGCCAGGCGGCTCGTTCGCCAAGAGCATTAGCCCTCCGCGCGCCGGCAGAGTCAATATGGCACCGGGCCGTCATGTGCCCGCAACCCCGGGGCGCGGCGGCCGACGTTTGCCGGCAACCTGAGCGGCCTGCGGCCCGCCGCAGAGCCCGGCATAGGGTGCCTTCTATGCAGCCCTCGTACCCTCCCGCGCGCCGCGACGACATCGTTGACATCATTCACGGCCAGCCAGTTGCCGACCCGTATCGCTGGCTTGAGGACGCCGGCAGCGAGGAAACCGAGGACTGGCTCCGGGCCCAGGACGATCTGTACGGGCGCTACCTGACGGGCCTGACCAGCCGCGAGAAGCTCGCGGCCCGGCTCACCGAGCTGCTCCGCGCGGGCGAGGTGGCCCCGCCGGCCTGGCGCGGCGAGCGCCAGTTCTACACCCGGCGGGAGCCGGGACAGGAGCACGCGGTCCTGTACACGGCGGCACCGGGCGACCCCGAGCGGGCGCTGGTCGACCCGATGGTCATCGACCCGTCCGGCAGCACCACGCTTGATCTCTGGCGGCCCAGCCACGACGGCGGCCTGCTGGCCTACCAGGTATCGGAGGGCGGCACCGAGGAGGCCGTGCTGCGAGTCCTGGACACCGCCACCGGCGAGCTCGTCGACGGGCCGATCGACCGGTGCCGCTACTCCAGCATCGCCTGGCTGCCTGACGGCAAGGCGTTCTACTATGTGCGGCGCCTTGCACCGGACGTCGTCCCCGCCGGGGAGGAGCAGTTCCACCGGCGCGTCTACCTCCACCGTCTCGGCGCCGATCCCGAGTCCGACACGGTGATCCTGGGCGAGGGCCTGGAGAAGACCAACTACTACAGCGTCGCCGTCAGCCAGAACGGCCGCTGGCTGTCCATCACTGCGTCGGCGGGCACGGCGCCCCGCAACGACGCCTGGGTTGCCGACCTGACGCCGGGCGACCTCGCGGCACCCGCCCTGCAGGTGCTTCAGCGGGACGTCGATGCCAGCACCATGCCGTGGGCGGGCCGGGACGGCCGGTTCTACCTGTTCACCGACCGGGACGCTCCGCGCGGGCGGCTCATGGTCGCCGACCCGGCCGACCCGGCCTTCCCCGGCTACGAGAGCTGGCGCGACCTGATCGGCGAGGACCCCGGTTCCGTGCTCACCGATTTCGCCGTTCTGGACGGGCCCGGTCTCAGCGAGGCGGTCGTGCTGGCCGCCAGGACCAGGCACGCGATCGCCGAGATCGCCGTGCACTCGCTGGCCACGGGCCAGCAGTCGGGCACGATCGCCCTGCCGGGCCTCGGCAGCATCGGCGGCATCAGCGAGCGGCCGGAGGGCGGCCACGAGGCCTGGTTCAGCTACACCGACAACACCTCGCCGGTGCTGGTGCTGCGCTATGACGCCGTCTCCGGCGCCACCGAGGTGTGGCGCCACTCCCCCGGCACGGTGACCGTGCCGGCCGTCCGGACCGAGCAGGTGTCGTACCAGTCCAAGGACGGCACCACGATCCGGATGCTCATCATCAGCCAGACCGGCAGCGACGCCACGCCGCGCCCCGCAGTCCTGTACGGCTACGGCGGCTTCAACGTCAGCCTGACGCCGGCTTACGCACCGAGCATCCTGGCCTGGGTCGAGTCCGGCGGCGTCTACGCGATCGCCGGACTGCGCGGCGGCAGCGAGGAAGGCGAGGACTGGCACCGGGCCGGCATGCGCGCCAACAAGCAGAACGTCTTCGACGACTTCCACGCGGCGGCCGAGAAACTGATCGCCGATGGCTGGACGACCAGCGCCCAGCTCGCGGTGTGGGGCGGCTCCAACGGCGGCCTGCTGGTCGGCGCGTCCGTGACCCAGCGCCCGGACCTGAGCGCGGCCGCCGTGTGCTCGGCTCCCCTGCTCGACATGATCAGATATGAGCGCTTCGGCCTCGGCGAGACCTGGAACGACGAGTACGGGACCGTGGCCGACCCGGAGGAATTCCGCTGGGTGCAGGGCTACTCCCCCTACCACCACGTCCGGGCGGGGGTGGCCTACCCGGCGGTGCTCTTCACCGTGTTCGACGGTGATACCAGGGTTGACCCGCTGCACGCCCGGAAGACGTGCGCGGCCTTGCAGTACGCCACGGCGTCGCCCGAGGAGGACCGACCGGTGCTGCTGCGCCGCGAGGCAAACGTCGGCCACGGTGCCCGGGCCATCAGCCGGACGGTCGGGCTGTCGGCCGAGTGCCTGGCGTTCGCCGCCAGGCAGACCGGGCTGGTGATCTAGCCCGGCCTCAGGCCGTCGCCAGCGCCTCGCGGTACTCCGGCAGGGCCGGCAGGGTCGGATGCCGCTCGCCCGCGGCCTGGCCCAGCATCCGGGCCACCTGCTGCACGACGTCGGTCCGGTGCTCGGGCGGCAGCCCCAGCACCGTGTCACGGGCCAGGGTCAGGGCCCGCCCCGGCTCGTCCGCCTCCAGCAGGCACCTGGCCTGGCCGAGGGTCACGAGCGCGCAGTCAAGCACCTCGGCGGCCGGGTACTGCGCGGCCGCGTGGCCGAAGGCCCGGTGCGCCCCCTGCCAGTCGCCCAGGGTCACCAGCGTGTCGCCCGTGTGGAAGAACAGCTGCCGCTCGGTGTAGCCGAGCGCGGTGTCCCCGCGCTGCTCGGCGGGCAGGTCGGCGAGGACGTCCGCGGCCCGGTCCAGCGCCTTCCGCGCCCGGCTCAGCGCCTCCCGGCGGCCGTGGGCGCTCAGCGAGGCGAGCCGGGCCAGAGCGCGTGCCTCGAGCACCGGCGCCATCACCGCAGCCACGCACAGGTGCCGGCCGGCCAGGTCGGTCGCGCCGCCGGCGAGGCCCGCAGCCTCGCGCGGATCGCCGTAGTACAGCGGCACCAGCGATTCCCTGGCCGCCACCCAGGCGCGCAGCGCCCGGTCGCCGGTCTCGTCGGCGGCGGTCCTCGCGGTCCGGAAGAACGACCGCGCGAGCCGGTGATCGCCGATGTCGAGCATCGCGATGCCGGCCAGCCCGGCCAGCATGGCAGCGAGCCGGAACAGCCGCTCGGAGAACTCAAGCGGCTGGCGCTCCTCGCACGTGCGCCGGACGTCGCCGAAGTCCAGCAGCACGTCACACAGCAGCCGCACCGGCGGCACCGTCATGTACTGGCCCCCGTACCCGGAGGTGCTCTGCTCCCAGGTGTCAAGCATGGCCGCCGACACCGTCCCGCCCAGGAGCACGTCGTCCAGGCGGCGGCGGATCCGGTCGACGGCACCGAGGAACCGGCTGTCAACCCGGCAGCCGGCGACGGTCATCTGGCGCACCAGCATGCGCCGCAGCTCGTCGTCGTCCTCGTCGCCGGTACCCGGGGCACCACCGCCCGGCCCCGGCCCGTCGGCGGCGGACGGCGCCTGGGCCGGGATTCCCGGCGGGATCAGGCGCGCACGCGCTGGCGCCGCTCCGGACCTCGGCTCCCGGTGCGAACCGCCGCACAGGCAGCGGCCCTCGAAGCCCAGATCCGCCGGGTTGGCCTGGTACACGGCACACAGGTAGTGCAGATACTCGGGGCCGGGCCGCTTCTGCCCGCCTTCATAGGCCGACAGCAGCGTCTCGCTGAACCGCGGCACGTGCCGGCCATCGGCCTCGTACCGGGCGCGCACCTGCGCGACGACGTCGGCCAGGGCGATTCCGAGGGCCAGCCGGTAGGCCCGGATCCGGCTGCTGCCGCACTCGCGGACGATCTCGGCCGCGATCTCCGCGTGCCCGGTACCCGCGGCGCGCTCGCGAGCCCGGATCAGGCGCGCGGCCGCCACCTCCTGGCGGCCGTCGAGCAGCCCGTCCATGCCCGGCTCGCTCGCGGCCGGGTACCCGCCCGCCTGAGCCTCGGCGACGACGACGCTCCGCTCTGCTGACACCGGTTCCCTCCCCAGACCTGCCGGCTGCCTATGGCCCCCGCGTCACGCCGAGCGGATCACTACTGCTCACGCAGCGTAACATATTCGTCGCGTCTTGTTAGTCCTTTTAGCGTTCCCTTTCCTCATTAGTCCCAGCGGCATCATGGTCTTCATTCGGGAATTGCCACCGGCGGCTCATTAGTATCGGGCAGGTGGCGGCCTCAACTCTTGCCCTCGGCACGACCCTCCCGTCAGACGGCGTGGTCAGCCCGACGCTCACCAGCTCGTGCGGCAGCTCGCCCGGAATCGCGTGCCGGCTGGTCTGGGACATCACTCACAGCGGCTTCGCCGCCGACTTCACCGACGCCTACCTCGCCGGCCCGGTCCGGCTCGCGCTGCGCATCGCGCTCGTGCTCGCGATCGCGATCGCCCTGCGGGTTGCCGCCCGCCGCGTGATCCTCAGGATCACCTCGCGGACCGGCAGCGCCCACGACCGCGGCGAGAGCAGGCAGCATGCGGTCTTCGGCGAGCGGCGCGGCCAGCGCGCCACGGCGCTGGCGTCCCTGCTCGGCAACGCGGCGTCGGTCGCGATCTTCTCCGTCGCGGGCCTGATTGTTCTCGGCGACATCGGCGTGAACCTCGCGCCGGTGCTTGCCAGCGCGGGCGTGCTCGGCATCGCGCTCGGCTTCGGCGCGCAGAATCTCGTGCAGGACTTCCTCGCCGGGATCTTCATCCTCCTGGAGGACCAGTACGGCGTGGGCGACGTCGTCGACATCGCGACCGTCACCGGCACGGTCGAGGCCGTGAGCCTGCGCATTACCCGGCTGCGCGACGTGAATGGCATCGTCTGGCACATCCGTAATGGCAGCATCCAGCTTGCGGGGAACGAGACCCACGGCTGGGCGCGAGCCGTTATCGACTTCCCGGTGCCCTATGGGCTGCCCGTCGCGGCGGCCCGCGGGGCTCTCGAGCGCGCGGCCACGGCGATGGCCAGCGAGGCGCGCTGGCGTACCGCCATCATCGAGCCGCCCGAGGTATGGGGCGTCGAGGAGATCTCGCCCGACCTGCTGCTGCGAGTGACCGCGCGCACCGCGCCGATGGCGAGGACCGAGGTCGCCCGCGAGCTTCGCGAGCGGCTGTCCGACGCGCTGGACGCCGAGCTCGCCGCCGCCGCGAGCGCGATCCACGGCGCGACGGTCCCGCGCCAGGCAGCCCCGGCAGCGGTGGACGCGCCCAGCGCCAGCACTGCGGGGGGTTCCGGGGGGTCGCCCCCCCGAAACAGCACTGTCCCGCCCGATCCGGCCAGCTCATAACGCCAGCTAGGCTGGGCCGGTGACGAGCCAGACGCCCAGCCTGTACGAGCAGATCGGCGGTGAGCCGACCTTCCGCCGCCTGGTCCATCGGTTCTACCAGGAGGTAGCCGCCGATCCCGAGCTGCGGCCGGTCTATCCGAGCAAGGACCTCGGCCCGGCCGAGGAGCACCTGCGGCTCTTCCTGATCCAGTACTGGGGCGGACCCGCCACCTACAACGAGCTCAGGGGCCACCCCCGCCTGCGGATGCGGCACGTCCGGTTCACCATCGGCGAGCGCGAACGCGACGCCTGGCTCCGCCACATGCGCACGGCGCTGGACGAGCTAGAGCTCGACCCGGCCCAGGACAAGCAGCTCTGGGAGTACCTGGTCATGGCCGCGCACAGCCTGGTGAACCAGGAGGGCGGGCACGCCGGGCCCGACCTCGGCCTCAGTCCGGCCTGACGCTGCGCACCCGGCACGTATCCCGCCAGACCCACGGCAGACCGGATGTATTTGCGGCGAACGGTTCGTCCGCAGATACTGTGACCACCCGTTTCTTACTGGACGCACCCCGAAACTGCCCGTACCGGACAGCCCCGCCGGCTGGAGGCTCTGCACGTGACACCGGACTTCAGCCAACTGGCCGGTGACCTGGCACCTGGCGATCGGGTCGCGAGTTACCTGATCCAGGAACAGATCGGCGTCGGCGGCATGGCGGTCGTCTTCCGGGCGCTGGATCTCCGGCTGGACCGGCAGGTCGCGCTCAAGGTGCTGGCGCCGCGGCTGGCCGAGGACGAGGCGTTCCGCCAGCGGTTCATCCGCGAGTCCCGCGCCGCGGCGGGCGTCGATCACCCCCACATCATCCCCGTATTCGAGGCGGGCGAGGCGGGCGGCGTCCTGTTCATCGCCATGCGCTACGTCGCGTTCGGCGACGTGCGGACGCTGATCGAGGCCGAGCGAAGGCTCTCCAGCGACCGGGTGACCGAGATCACGGGTCAGGTCGCCTCGGCCCTCGACGCCGCGCATGCGCACGGCCTGATCCACCGCGACGTGAAGCCGGGCAACATCCTGATCGCGGCCACCGGCGGCAGCAGCACTGATCACGTGTACCTGTCGGACTTCGGCCTCAGCAAGACCTCGCTGGCGTCGTCGACCCTGACGTCGACGGGCCAGTTCATGGGCACACTCGACTACGTCTCCCCCGAGCAGATCCAGGGCCAGCCCGCCGACGGCCGCGCCGATCAGTACGCGCTGGCCTGCACCGTGGTCGAGATGCTCTCCGGCGCGCCGCCGTACAAACGCGATGAGAGCATGGCCCTGCTGTGGGCCCAGCTTGAGGCGCCGCCACCCGACCTGCGGGAGCGCCTCCCAGATCTGCCGCCCGAGGTCAACGTGGTCATCAGCCGGGCGCTCGCCAAGTCACCGGCGGACCGGTACCCCACCTGCCTGGCCTTCGCCTCGGCGCTGCGAGCTGCCTTCGGGCCGGCGCCGGCCCGGCCGCGGGGCCCGCAGACCGAGCTGGCCAGCGCCGCCGCCGAGCCCTCCGGCCCCAGGCCCCCGCGGCCCGGCCCGGCCGCATGGACCCGGGCCGATCCCGTTCCCGACATGGCGCAACCGGAGCAAGCCGTCAGCGCGGCCGCCGACGTCCAGCCCGAGCGCACCCCGACTGCCCGCGTGCCCGCGCAGGGGCAGCCCATGGCGGGAACGGCGCTGCCGCGGGCCGATCGCGTCCCGCCAGGGCCGCGGCGGCCCGGGGGCGGGACCGTGCCGCTGGCCGACGGCCGGAGCGCGCCGGCCAGGCCGCGCCAGCCGGAATATGGCCAGCCCGCCTACGGGCCGCCCGCCCAGCGCGGACCCGCGCAGCGGCCGATGCCCGTGCGGCGCGGTCGCGGCGGTCGCGTGCTCGCCGTCATCGCCCTGATCGCCGCGGTTGGCGGGCTGGCGTTCGGCGGTTACAAGCTGCTGCACAAGACGGCGGCCGCCAGCACCCCGCCGCCCGCGCCGGCCACGCAGACGCAGGCGGCTGCTTCTCCGGCGCAGACCGTCGAGGCCTACTTCGCGGCGATCAACGCGCAGAACTTCCGGAAGGCCTGGCATCTGGTCGGTGACAAGGGCCCGTCCTACGAGGCGTTCGCCAAGGGATTCACCGGGACGTCGCACGACACCCTCAAGATCCTCTCGGTCTCCGGCAACGTCGTGACCGCGCAGCTGCTCGCGGCGCAGACCGACGGCACGGTGAAGACCTACCAGGGCAGCTACACGGTCACGGGCGGCGTGATCACCTCGTCGGACGTACAGCAGGTCGGCTGA
>Ga0209380_10000072_pt1 | contig 57107 bp, 50 predicted proteins | sample HubBroMetageWFT6_FD_188347 | JGI IMG/M metagenome (GOLD analysis project Ga0209380, IMG submission 188347) | Warmed and freeze-thawed soil microbial communities from the Hubbard Brook experimental Forest, New Hampshire - Hubbard Brook CCASE Soil... | ecosystem: Environmental > Terrestrial >...
CCCGGCTAGGTCAGCCGCTGCAGGATCAGCTCGCGGGCGCGGCCGGCATCGGCCCGGCCGCGGGTGGCCTTCATGACCTCGCCGACCAGCGCGCCGGCGGCGGCGAGCTTGCCGTCCCTGATTTTGGCGGCGATGTCGGGGTTGGCCGCGATCGCCGCGTCGACAGCCTGGGTCAGCGCGCCCTCATCGCTCACGATCGCAAGCCCCCGGGCGGCAACGATGTCGTCCGGCGATCCCTCGCCCGCCAGGACGGCCTCCAGCAATTGCCGGGCGAGCTTGTCGTTGAGCGTGCCCGCCTTGACGAGCTCGGCGACCCTGGCCACCTCGGCCGGCGTGATCGTCAGCTCCGACAGCTCGACGCCCGCCTTGTTCGCGTGCATGGCCAGCTCGCCGAGCCACCACTTGCGGGCGTCGGCGGGCGAGGCACCGGCCGCGATCGTCTGCTCGACCAGGTCGATCGCGCCCGCGTTGGCCAGCCACGTCATCTCCTGGTCGGAGAATCCCCAGTCGGCCTGCAGCCGCGCCCGCCGGGCCGCAGGGAACTCCGGCAGCGACGCGCGCAGCTCCTCGACCCAGTCCGCCGGCGGGGCGATGGGCACCAGGTCAGGCTCGGGGAAGTAGCGGTAATCCTGCGCTTCCTCCTTGCTCCGGCCGGGCGTGGTCGCGCCGTTGTCCTCGTGGAAGTGCCGGGTTTCCTGAATCACCCGCGACCCGGCGTCGAGCACCGCCGCCTGACGGGAGATCTCGAAGCGGACGGCCCGCTCGATCGAGCGCAGCGAGTTGACGTTCTTGGTCTCGGTGCGGGTGCCCCACTCCGAGGCGCCGACCGGCGCGAGCGAGGTGTTCACGTCGCAGCGCAGCGAGCCCTCTTCCATCCGCACGTCCGAGACCCCGAGGGAACGCAGCAGGTCGCGCAGCTCGGTCACGTACGCGCGGGCGACGACCGGGGCCAGTGCCCCCGTGCCGGGGATCGGCTTGGTCACGACCTCGACCAGCGGAATCCCCGCCCGGTTGTAGTCGACGAGGGAGTAGTCGGCGCCGTGGATCCGCCCGGTCGCGCCGCCCACGTGCAGGGACTTGCCGGTGTCCTCCTCCAGATGCACCCGCTCGATCCCGATCCGGAAGCTCTGGCCCTCGACCACGACGTCGAGGTAGCCGTCAACGCACAGCGGCTCGTCATACTGCGAGATCTGGAAGTTCTTCGGCATGTCCGGGTAGAAGTAGTTCTTGCGCGCGAACCGGCACCAGGTCGCGATCGTGCAGTTGAGCGCGAGGCCGATCTTGATCGTGTACTCGATCGCCGCGCGGTTGGCCACCGGCAGCGACCCCGGCAGCCCAAGACACACCGGGCACACGGCCGTGTTCGGCTCGGCGCCGAACTCGATCAGGCAGCCGCAGAACATCTTCGTGATCGTGCCCAGCTCGACGTGCGTCTCCAGCCCGATCACCGGCTCGTACCGGGACAGCGCCTCGTCGAACCCGACCAGTTCCGTCACGCTCATCGGGAAAGTCCCTTCGCCTGTGCCAGCAGCGGTCCGCCCCAGCGCTGCTCCAGCGCCGCCTCGACGGCCGCCCCGACCCGGTAGCAGCGGTCGTCGGCGAGCGCGGGCGCCATGATCTGCAGCCCGACCGGGAGGCCATCCTCGGGGGCGAGACCGGCCGGCACCGAGAGCGCCGCGTTCCCCGCCAGATCCGACGGGATCGTGCACAGGTCGGCGAGATACATCGCCATCGGGTCGTCCACGCGCTCCCCGATCGGGAACGCGGTGGTGGGCGTCGTCGGCGAGATCAGCACGTCCACCTGCTCGAACGCGGCGTCGAAGTCGCGGCAGATCAGCGTACGGACCTGCTGCGCCTTGCCGTAGTAGGCGTCGTAGTAGCCGCTGGACAGGGCGTAGGTGCCGAGCATGATGCGGCGCTTGACCTCGGGGCCGAAGCCGGCCTCGCGCGTGATCGACATGACCTCGTCAGCGCTCGCTGTGCCGTCGTCGCCGAGCCGCAGACCGTAGCGCATCGCGTCGAACCGGGCCAGGTTGGACGAGCACTCGCTGGGCGAGACGAGGTAGTAGACCGGCAGCGCGTAGGTGAAGTGCGGGCACGACACCTCGACGACCTTCGCGCCGAGTGATTCGAGCAGCTCGACCGTCTCGTTGAACCTCGCCATGACGCCGGACTGGTAGCCCTCGCCGCTGAATTCAGCGACGACGCCGATCCGCAGCCCGCTCACGTCCGCCTGCCGCGCCGCCGCGACGACGGGGGGGACGGGGGCGTTCACCGAGGTCGAGTCTCGCCAGTCGTGACCCGAGATCGCCTCGTGCAGCAGAGCCGCGTCCAGGACGGTGCGGGTCAGCGGGCCGGGCGTGTCCAGCGACGAGGCGAACGCGACGAGCCCGTACCGGGACGATCCCCCGTAGGTCGGCTTCATCCCGACGATCCCGCAGACCGCCGCGGGCTGCCGGATCGACCCGCCGGTGTCGGTGCCGATGCCGAGCGGCGCCTCGTAGGAGGCGACCGCGGCGCTCGAGCCGCCGGAGGAGCCGCCGGGAACGCGGCTCAGATCCCACGGGTTGTGCGACGGCCCGTACGCGGAGTTCTCCGTGGAAGAGCCCATGGCGAACTCGTCCATGTTCGTCTTGCCGAGGATGATCACCCCGGCATCCCGCAGCCGCTGCGTGACCGTCGCGTCATACGGCGGCCGCCAGCCCTGGAGGATCTTCGAGCCACAGGTCGTCGGCATGTCCTTGGTGGTCAGGACGTCCTTGAGCGCCAGCGGCACGCCTGCCAGCGGCCCGAGCGGCTCGCCCGCCGCGCGCTTGCGATCGACTTCCTCCGCGGCGGCGAGGGCGTCCAACCCCGCTACGTGCAGGAACGCGTGGACCTCGGGGTCAATGTCGACAATCCGGTTCAGGTGCGCCTGGGTAACCTCGACCGCCGAGGTCTCGCCGGACGCGACGGCCGCGGCGATCTCCGCCGCGGTCAGGTGCGTCAGCTCGGCCGTCATGTCACTCCTCCGTCAGGATGCGCGGGACCCGGAACCTCGCCTGTTCCGAGGCGGGCGCGCCCGACAGGGCCTGCTCGGGCGTCAGGCACGGCACTTCGACGTCGTCGCGGTACACGTTGACGACCGGAACGGCGTGGGTCATCGGCGGGATCCCCTCGGCCGCGACCTCCTGGACGCGCGCCACGTGGCCGATGATCTGGTCAAGCTGACCGGCGAAATGATCGAGTTCGGCGTCGGACAGGTCGAGCCTGGACAGCCTGGCCAGGTGGGCGACCTCATCCTTGGTAATGGACATGCAGGCCATCCTATTGGGCGGCCCCGGGCCGGGCCGAAGGCATTACTCCGGCTGGCGGCCGCTAGCGCGCCCTGATAACAATCCGCGGATTGTCCGCAGGCCGGAGCCAGTGCAGGACCTTCAGCAACTCGGACTTTGGCAGCGAGACGCAGCCCGCGGTGGCACTGCCGGTACCGACGTGCAGGAAGACCGCGCTCCCCCGGCCCGGAACGCGCGCCGTGTTGTAGGCGATCACGGCCGCGTAGTCGTACGCGGGAACGTTATGCATGGGCTCGGGGTCGGCGCCGGGATTGTGCTGGTGGGCGTCGACCCACTCGTTGTACCGGCTGCTGGCCGGGTCGTCGTCCCAGTAGTCGTAGCGGTAGGCGTGCCGGAACGGGAAAGCGAATGCCTGCCTGTGCTCCACGCCGAAGAAGAAGCTGAAGCCGAAGGTGCCTCCCGGCGTGCGGCCGTCGCCCTCGCGCTTGCGTCCGGGCGGGGCGATGCCGTTGTATCCGACCCGCGCCGTCCACGGCCCGAAGACCCGGATCCGCCTGGCGCCCGATATCCGGTACACGGTCAGGGTCGAGTAGGTCGCGCTGGGCGAGGCGGAGGTCACCGTGATGAGCTGGGTGACCTTCGGAGCGTGGGCGGAGCCGGCGTCGGCAGCGCTAGCGGCGGATGCCGGCAGCGTCCAGAGCAGCCCCGCGGCCACGGCCAGACCCAGAGTGATTCTGGCATTCCGGTTTTGCACCTGACCAAGGATGCCGGTCCGGCGGTGCGAGCGCCAGCAGGTCTCAGAGACGCCAGCCGGTCGGGGGCGCGACCACCGGCGTGACCACGGTGTGGCGGGTTTCGCCGGCGCGGCCGTTCACCGGCCGGGCCTCGCGCAGCACGGGCTCGCCGTGCTCGGCCAGCCAGGCGGTGGCCGAGGCGGCGTTCAGCGGGCGGCAGAAATGCCAGCCCTGCGCGGCGACGCACCCCATGGCCAGCAGCGCCGCCGCGGTGTCGGCGGACTCCACGCCCTCCGCCACCGACCGGATGCCGAGCGCCGCCGCCAGGTCGACGATCGACTTCACGACGACCTCGTCGTCGGGCGACTCCAGGAGGCGGCTGACGAACGAGGAGTCGATCTTCACCTCGGTAACCGGGAGCCTCTTGAGCCGGACCAGCGACGAGTAGCCCGTTCCGAAGTCATCCAGGCTGAGCGCGACGCCTACGTCGGCGAGGGCCTCAGCCGTCGCGACGGCGTGGGCCGGCTCGCTGGTGAGGACTCGCTCGTCGATCTCCAGGATCAGGGTCTGCGGCGGGAGATGGTGCCGGGCCAGGCCGTCGGCGACCAGGTCGGCCAGGCCGCTGTCGAGCAGGTCGCGCCCCGACACGTTCAGCGATACCTGCACGCCCATCCCGGACTGGCGCCAGAGCGCGGCCTGGGTCAGCGCCGTGTCGATCACGAAGGCGGTGACCTCGCGCATCAGGTAGGACTGCTGGACCTGCGGGATGAAGTCGCCGGGCGTCATGATGCCGCGCTCGGGGTGCTGCCAGCGGACCAGGGCCTCCATGCCGGCCACCCGCCGGTCGGACAGATAGACCTTCGGCTGGTAATGCAGCTCCAGCTCGCCCCGGTCCAGGCCCCGGCGCAGGTCGCCGAACAGCGCGAGCCGGGACGGGGAGTTGCGGTCCAGGTCGGCCACGTACCGCTCGACCCCGCTGCGGCGCTGCTTGGCCAGGTACATCGCCACATCCGCGCGCTGCATGAGCAGCTCGCCGCCGGTCGCGTCGTCGGGGTACATCGCGATGCCGATGCTCACCTCGATAACGAACGACATGCCCTCCAGCCGGATCGGCTCCGCGACCGCGGCGCGGAGCCGGGCGGCCACCTCGCGGGCCGCGCTGGCCTCCTTGACCGCCGGCAGCAGCACGGCGAACTCGTCGCCGCCGAGCCGGGCCACCAGGTCGCCGGGCCGGATGCTGTGGGTGAGCCGATGGGCCACGAGCCGCAGCAGCCGGTCGCCGACGGCGTGGCCAAGGGTGTCGTTGACCTCCTTGAGACCACGGTCGAGGTCAAGCAGCAGGAAGCCGACCCTGGTCCCCGATACCGCGGCCTGGGCGAGCGTGCTCTCCAGCCGGCGGATCAGGAGCTTGCGGTTCGACAGGCCGGTCAGCTCGTCGTGGTGGGCCTGATGCTCGCGCTGGACGGAGATGGCGGCGTTGACATAGATGGCCGCGAACGGGAAGGCGAACAGCAGCGCGATCAGCGCCGAGCCCGTCGAGATCGCCAGGGCCACGAGCGGCGCGCTCGCGACCAGCACGACGTTCACGAACGTCTGGTAGCCCACCGTGCGGCGGATCGCCTGGCCGACCGGCTCGCGGGCATGCAGCCCGACGGCCACCGTGATGATCAGGAAGTTCACCGCGGCGAGGACGAGGCCGGCCAGCAGGATCTTCCACACCGCATCGCCGCTCGGTACCCACGGATGGGCGGGCGAGGTCCTGATCCCGAGCCCGTACAGCACCGCCCACGCCGCCGTGACGCTCAGCGTCGAGGAGGCGCCGTTGAAGGCGGCGCGGTGCACCGCCTTGCGCTCGGCCAGGCACACCCCGATCGTCGACAGCGCCCGCAGCAGCACCGCCACCGGCAGGCCCCAGGAGATCAGCGCCGCCAGGCCGAACGTGACGGAGGCCACAGGAGCCTCGACGCTGGAACGGCCGGGCGTGACGATCGGCCACAGGTCGCCGAGGACAATCATCGCCGCCACGACCCAGAACAGCGGGTGCCCGGCCAGCGGGCGCAGGCCGGAAAACTTGCTCATGGCGAACCCGAAAACCACCGCACCAGCGATCGTGGTCAGCGCGATGTGGATCCAGAGGGGCGACCCGACGCGCGGGCCGATGTCCCTGGTGTCGCTCGGGTCCCTCATGGCTCCCTCATCGGCCCCAGCCGGTCGCTGTCTGTATAGCTCTCGGCGCTTTCCGTAGATCCTACGGCAGAAAACATACTTCCCGAAGCCAATTGCATACTATCCGTTACAACCCGTGATCATCACGAGTGCGACCTCACGGCCTCCATTTTCTGTTCGGGCAGGTTCCAGCGCCAGCGCACGCTGGGAAGCCAGGCTACTGCCCGGGGAATGGCCGGGTATTCGCGATCGCGTGAGCGGATCGACATTGGCCGCGCGTCCCGCTGGCTGGCCATTAACCTGCGCCTACGTCGGCGGGCGGCCTTGCCAGGATACCTGCCGCCAGCGGTCAGCCGGGCGCCACGGACGCGCGAGCCGCATCGGGCCCGTCGGACAGCAGGAGGCGAAGGCCGTCCTCGTCGAGTACCGGGACGCCGAGCGATTCGGCCTTGTCCAGCTTGGAGCCGGCGCTCTCGCCGGCCACGACAAAGCTCGTCTTCTTCGACACCGACCCGGAGACCTTGCCGCCGAGCGCCTGCACGGCCTCGGCGGCCTCGTCCCTGGTGTAGCCGGCGAGCGTCCCGGTCAGCACGACCGTGACCCCGGTGAGCGGCCCGCCAGCGGCGTCCCCGTCGGCCGCATCCCGCACCGGCGGGACGAAGCCCTCGGTCGCCAGCTGCACCCCGGCCGCGCGCCACTTCGCCACGATCGCCTGGTGCCAGTCGACGGTGAACCACTCGCGGAGGGACGCGGCGATCGTCGGCCCGACGTCGTCCACGCTGACCAGCTCGGCCTCGGACGCGGACGCGATCGCGTCCACCGAGCCGAACGCCGCCGCCAGCGCCCGCGCCGCCGTCGGCCCGATGTGCCGGATAGACAGCGCGACCAGCATCCGCCACAGCGGCCGGCGCCGCGCGTCCTCCAGGTTGGCCAGCAGCCTGGTCGCGTTCGCGGTCAGCCCGCCGGACTTGAGCACGAAGAACGGCACGCTCGCCAGTGACTCCGCCGTCAGCCCGAACAGGTCGCCCTCGTCGGTCACCAGCCCCGAGACCAGCAGCGCGGACGCGGCCTCGAAGCCGAGCACCTCGATGTCGAGCGCGCCCCGGCCGGCCAGGTGGAACAGCCGCTCGCGCAGCTGCGCCGGGCAGAACTGCGTGTTCGGACAGCGCCAGTCGACGCCGCCCTCCTCGCGCACGAGCTTGGTGCCGCACTCCGGGCAGTGCGTCGGGAACTCGAACGCGCGCTCATCGCCCGTCCGCAGGTCCAGCACCGGCCCGACCACCTCGGGGATCACGTCCCCGGCCTTGCGCAGCACCACCATGTCGCCGATCAGCACGCCCTTGCGGGCGATCTCGTCGGCGTTGTGGAGCGTCGCGTTCTCGACCACGGATCCGCTGACCTTGACCGGTTCCATGACCGCGAACGGCGTCACCCGCCCGGTCCGGCCCACGTTCACCCGGATCTCCAGCAGCCGGGTGTTGACCTCCTCGGGCGGGTACTTGTACGCGATCGCCCAGCGCGGTGCCCGGCTGGTCGAGCCGAGGCGCCGCTGCACCTCCAGCGTGTCGACCTTCACGACCACGCCGTCGATCTCGTACGGCGGGTCGTGCCGGTGCTCCCCGGCGTAGTGCGCGATGTAGGTGCGCACGCCGTCGATCTCCGGCACCACCTGGAACCGGTCGCTGACCGGCAGGCCCCACGAACGCAGCCGGTCATACCAGCCCGACTGCGTCTGCGGCGGGTCGTCCAGGCCCTCCACCACACCGATGCCGTGCAGGATCATGTTGAGCGCGCGCGACGCAGTGATCCGCGGGTCCTTCTGCCGCAGCGACCCGGCCGCCGAATTACGCGGGTTGGCGAACGCGGGCTTGCCCGCCTCGGTGAGCTTCCGGTTCAGCTCCTCGAACGCCGCCACCGGCAGGAACACCTCGCCCCGCACCTCGAGCGTGTCCGGCCAGCCGGCGCCCGACAGGCGGGACGGGACGGCCGCGATCGTCTTGACGTTGGGAGTGACGTCTTCCCCGGTCACGCCGTCACCGCGCGTCGCCGCGCGCTGGAGCCGGCCCTTCCGGTAGACGAGCGCCACCGCGAGGCCGTCGATCTTCAGCTCACACAGGTAGGGACCGCCGCCACTGTCGTCGCCAGCACGGTGCCGCTCGACCCTCGCCACCCAGGCATCCAGGTCCTCGGCGGAGAACACGTTGTCCAGGCTCTCCAGCCGCTGCAGATGCTGCACCGGGGTGAACTCGGTCGAGAACGTCCCGCCGACCCGCTGGCTGGGCGAGGCCGGCGTGCGGAGCTCCGGGATCTGCTCCTCGATGCTCTCCAGCTCGCGCATCAGGGTGTCGTAGTCGAAGTCGGAGACCAGCGGCGAGTCGAGGATGTAGTAGCGGTACTGGTGCTCGAGAAGCTCGGCCGCGAGTTCCGCGTGCCGCGCCCTCGGATCCTGCCCTGTCATGACCCGCTCTCCTCGATCATCTCGGGCGCGATCCGCGCCGCCTCCCGGCAGTGCTCAAGCGCCGCCCGCGCCGCCGCCGGCGACACCCCGGCCAGGCCGCATGCCGGGGTGATCACAACCTGCCTGGCAAGCTGCTGCGCCGTAAGCCCAGTCTTGCGCCACATGCCGACAACGGCCTCGGCCGTCTGCCGCGGCGCCAGCGGCGGCCCGCCTGCCAGCTGCTGCGCCGCCGGCGTCGGCAGCGCCCCGACCATGAGCGCCAGACCACTGTCGGCAATCTCGGCGACAAGATCAATATCGGCATTGCGCAGGAGGCTGAGGTCGAATCCGACGGCGTCGGCCCCGGCGTCCGCCATTACCTGGAACGGCGGGTTCCCCGCGCAGCAGTGCACCGTGAGGCTGGCCGCGTTCCTCGCCAGAGCGAACACCGAGCCGATGAGCTGGCTGGCGGTAACCGGCTCAGTCGCCCGCACGACGTTCAGCCCGCTCGCGGTCGGCACGTGCCCGGCGAGCGCGGCCGGCAGCGATGGCTCGTCGAGCTGCACGACGACGGCCGCGCCCGGAACGCGCCTGCGCACGTCGGCGACATGCGCGGCGATGCCCTCGGCCAGCGAGGCGGTCAGGTCGGCTAGGGCGCCGGGGTCGGAGAGCGCGGGGTTGAGGCTGCGGCTCAGCTCCAGCGTCGCGGCGAGCGTGATGGGACCGCAGGCCTGGATCTTGACCACGCCGGTGTAGCCCTGGCTGACCTCCTCAAACGCGTCCAGGTCCGCCGACAGATAGCCGGCGGCCCGGCTGAGATCCTTGCCCGGCCGGTCGGCCAGCTTCCAGCCGGCAGTCGTGGTCGCTGCCGGCATGTCGACCAGCAGCGCGGTGGTCCGGCCGGTCAGGTCCGCGCCTGGTCCGCGCCCGGGCAGCTCGGGCAGGAAGGGCAGGTCAGGTAGCTCACCGAAGACCACGCGGCAGGCTTGCGCCGGGTCGGTCCCCGGCATCGACCCGACGCCGGTCGCGCTGCCTGCCGGCCAGGGGAAACGCTCGCTCACTGTGCTAGCCCGCTCATGATCCGAGCCTAGTGGCGGGGTGCACGGCGCTCCGTCTCCCCGCCTTAGTACCGGGCGGCGGGATCTAAGTACCCTGCCGCCGCCGATCTCGGGAAAACGTCCGATGCCCGAGACGAGGCCTTACGCGCATCCTCGAAGGTAAGGGCAATTGAGACCAAGGAGAAAGCGATGAACGCCACCAAGGAAGTCCGCCCGGCCAGTCGGCTTGCGCAGCTGGGACACCGGGTTCGCGAGGCCGTCAGCGAGATGAACTACGGCGTCCGCAGGCTCGGCGAGGTGCAGGCCCATCCCGGCGGCGACGCGCGCTAAGCCAGATTTGTCAGCGGTGCGTGCCTGCGGCACGCACCGCTTGCGTATAGAGCCGGATAATCGGAGCCGTGACCGCGGCGCGCGAGCGGGCGAGCGCCCGGAGGCAGCTCGAGCCGCGGCACGTGCGGCTGTTGTGGCTGCTCGCGGCGGCGAGCTTCTTCCAGGGTTATGACCTTGAGGTGCTCACGGTCGCGCTGCCGCAGATCCGGCACAGCTTCGGCCTGAGCCAGAGTCAGGCGTCGGACTGGTTCGCGCTGCTGGCGGCCGGCGTGCTTCCGGCGCTTCTGCTGGCCCGCCGGGCCGACCGATCCGGCCGCCGGCGGCTCCTGGTGGTGTCGATCGCCGGCCTGACGGCGGCGACCGCGGCTTCAGCGGCCGCGCCGACGATCGAGTCATTTGCGGTCTGTCAGCTGTGCGCGCAGGCGTTCGCGGCGCTGGACGGCACCCTCACCTGGACGATGATCGCCGAGGAGTTCCCGGCGGGCGCCCGCGGATTCGGCTTCGGCGTGCTGGCCATGCTCAACGCGCTCGGTGCGGGCACGGCGTCGCTGGGCTGGGGGCTGATCCTCAGCCCGCTGGGCCTGTCGTGGCGCTGGCTGTATGTGGCGGCCACGCCGGTCCTGCTGGTGGCCGCGTTCATGCGCCGCCTGGTCCCGGAGAGTTCCCGCTTCGAGGCCGCGGCGGCAAGTGGCCGGCTCGCGGCGACGTGGCGGTCGCTGTTCCGGCCGCCGCACGGCCGGCTGCTGATCGTCGTGTGCGCGGCGGCAGCGTTCGGCGCGCTGCTGACGCAGGCGTCGGTCTTCGTGATCGACTTCATGCAGACGCAGCGGCACCTGTCCGCGCCGGTGGCGAACCTCATCCTCGTGGGCGCCGGCGCCCTGGCGCTCCCGGTCCTGATCTGGGCGGGCAGCATCAGCGACCGCCTCGGGCGCAAGCGCATCGGATGCAGCTTCCTCGCCGTCGGCGTGGCCGGCGCGCTGTTGTTCTTCTTCGTCGCCCGCGGGCCCCTCGGCTTCTTCCTCGCTCTGGCCGTTACCTACGTGGGCCAGTTCGGCGCCTGGCCAACGCTGTCCGGCTTCAGCACGGAGCTGTTCCCGACGTCGCACCGCGCGCTCGCGAACTCGGCGGCCGGCATCGCGTCGGTAGCCGGGCAGAGCGCCAGCTTCCTGCTGGCGGGCTGGCTCATCGGGGTGACCGGCAGCCTTTCCCGCTCGGTCGCGGTCCTGGCCGCCGGGCCGCTGATCGCACTCGTGATCGTCGCCGCCGGGTTCCCGGAGACCGCCGGCCGCGAACTTGAGGTCACCGCGCGCGAACTCGACCCCGCGGCCCCGCCCGATCCGGCTTAACGCGCGGGTAATCCCGTTTAACGTGCGGTTAACAGCCACTCGGCAGGATGGCCACATGGAGATTCTGCCGATGACCGACATCCACGCGGATGCCGTCCTGACCATCTATCAGGGCGGCATCGACGAGGGGAACGCGACGTTCGAGACGCGGGCTCCTTCGTGGCCGACGTTCGCGTCCGCAAAGCTTCCCGGCCACAACTACGTGGCGATCGAGTACGGCAAGGTACTCGGCTGGGTCGGCGCATCACTAATCTCGACTCGCTGTGCGTACGCGGGCGTCATCGAGCACTCGGTCTACGTCGACGCGGCGGCCAGGGGCCGCGGCGTCGGGCGCCGGCTGCTCGACGCGCTGATCGCGTCGACCGAGGCCGCCGGCATCTGGACAATCCAGTCCGGCATCTTCCCCGAGAACATCGCCAGCCTGGCGCTGCACGACGCCGCCGGGTTTCGCATCGTCGGGATGCGCGAGCGCATCGGCCAGCACCGCGGCCGCTGGCGCGACGTGGTGCTGCTCGAGCGCCGCAGTCCGGCTATCTGAAGCGAGCCGGAAATGCCGACAGACGTTTCCGCGGAAACGTCGCGCCGGTCGCGGTATAGACCGGTCAGGCGCGATTCGCGGCCGAAATCGTAGCGCTGCCCAGGACGGCGTCGCCGTCGTAGAACACTGCCGCCTGGCCGGGCGCCACCCCGCGCGCAGCCGAGCGCAGGCTGATCCTTACCGCGTCGACGTCAGCGGCGATCACTGCCGGATGGACATCGCCATGCGCGCGCAGCTGCACCAGGCACTCGACCGGCCCGGCTGGCGGCTGGCAGCCAGACCACACCGGCCGCCTCGCCTCGATCTCGGTCACGTCGAGCGCCTCGGCGGGGCCCACCGTCACCGTCCGGGAGACCGGCTCGATGCTCAGCACGAACCGCGGACGGCCATCTCCGGCGGGCCGGTCGAGCGCCAGGCCCTTGCGCTGCCCGATCGTGAACCCGTAGCTGCCGTCGTGGGCGCCGACCACCGCGCCGGAGGAGTCGACGATCTCGCCGGGCGCGCTGCCCAGCTGCTCCCGCAGGAAGCCGCGGGTATCCCCGTCCGCGATGAAGCAGACGTCGTGGCTGTCGGGCTTGTCGGCCACGCCGAGGCCGCGCTTGGCGGCCTCCTTGCGGACCTGGTCCTTGGTGGTGTCCCCGAGCGGGAACATGGCGCGGCTCAGCTGCGAGGTCGTCAGCACGCCGAGCACGTAGGACTGGTCCTTGGCCGCGTCCACGCTGCGGACCAGCCGGGTCAGCCGGGCCTCGCCGGGGACCGGCTCGAGCCGCGCGTGGTGGCCGGTGCAGACCGCGTCGAAGCCGAGCGCCACCGCGCGGTCGAGCACGGCGGCGAACTTGATCTTCTCGTTGCAGCGCAGGCACGGGTTCGGGGTGTTGCCGCGCGCGTACTCGGCGACGAAGTCCTGGACCACGTCCTCGTGGAACCGCTCGGCCATGTCCCAGACGTAGAACGGGATGCCGATCACGTCCGCGGCCCGCCGCGCGTCGCGGGCGTCCTCCAGCGTGCAGCAGCCGCGCGCCCCGGTCCGGTACGAGCTGGGGTTGCGCGACAGGGCCAGGTGGACGCCCGTGACCTCGTGCCCGGCATCGACGGCCCTGGCCGCGGCCACGGCCGAGTCGACCCCGCCGGACATCGCGGCGAGCACACGCAGAGTAGTCATCGGCTCCAGGATAGAGGTGCGTTCCCGGCTACTTGGCCGCCCGGCGGGCTCGTTCCACGACCTCGCCGATGACAGCGCCGAGAGCGTCGACGTCCGCCTGCTCAGAGGTATGCCCGAGCGAGAACCGCAGCGAGGCGCGGGCCCGCGCCTCATCCGCGCCCATCGCGAGCAGCACGTGACTCGGCTGCGCGACGCCGGCGGTGCACGCCGACCCGGTCGAGCAGGCGATGCCCTTCGCATCCAGCAGCATTAGCAGGGCGTCCCCTTCGCATCCAGGGAACGAGAAATGCGCGTTGCCGGTGAGCCTCCCAGCGCCCGGTGTCGCGCCGTTGAGAACCGCGTCGGGGACCGCGGCCTGCACCTGGGCGATCAGGTTGTCCCGCAGGGCCGCTACCCGCTGCGCCTCGGTCGCGCTGGCCTCGTGGGCCACCTGGACGGCCACGGCAAAGGCCCGGATCGCCGGCACGTCGAGGGTGCCGGAGCGGACATCCCGCTCCTGGCCGCCGCCGTGCAGGACCGGTACCGGCTCGACCCCCCGGGCCAGCAGCAGCGCGCCGATCCCGACCGGTCCGCCGATCTTGTGGGCGGTAATGGTCAGGGCGGTCGCACCCGAGTCGGCCAGGTGAACCGGCAGCCGGCCCGCGGCTTGCACGGCGTCGCTGTGGAACGGGATCTGGTGCTCGGCAGCCAGCCGGGCCAGCTCAGCGACGGGCTGGACGGTGCCGACCTCGTTGTTCGCCCACATCACGCTGATCAGGGCGACGTTGTCCGGGTCGCGATCGATGGCCTCCGCCAGCGCCGGGACGCCGACCACTCCGCGGGAGTCGACCGGCAGCCAGTCCGCGTCGGCGTCCTCGTGGTCCGCTAGCCAGCGCACGCTGTCCAGCACGGCGTGGTGCTCGGTCGCCGCGGCCAGGACCCGCCGCCGGGCCGGGTCGGCCGCCCGCCTGGCCCAGTACAGGCCCTTGATCGCGAGGTTGTCGGCCTCGGTCCCGCCGCTGGTGAACACGACCTCGCTGGGCCGCGCGCCGTAGGCCTCGGCGATCAGCTCCCTGGACTCCTCGACGACCCGCCGCGCCCGGCGGCCGGGGTTGTGCAGCGACGAGGGATTGCCGAGCTGAGCCAGCTCCTCGGTCATCGCCGTCAGAGCCTCGGGCAGCATCGGGGTGGTCGCGGCGTGGTCCAGGTATACCTGCCTGCCCGGTGCCGGGTGGCCACCCAGCGCCGGGTCAGACCCGGATGCGTCAACGTTTGACATGGTGCGTCCAGCCTAGCTGCGTTTCCCGCTCAGCCGGCTAGCTCGCCGCCCGGCGGCAGCGTCAGCCCTCGGAGCGCTTCCCGATCTCCTCGATCAGCTGCGGAACGACCTTGAACAGGTCCCCCACGACGCCGAAGTCGGCCAGTTCGAAGATCGGCGCCTCCGGGTCCTTGTTGACGACCATGATCGTCTTGGAGGTCTGCATGCCCGCCCGGTGCTGGATGGCGCCGGAGATCCCGATGGCCATGTAGAGCTGGGGCGAGACGGTCTTGCCGGTCTGGCCGACCTGGAACTGGTGCGGGTACCAGCCAGCGTCGGTCGCCGCCCTGGACGCGCCCACGGCCGCGCCGAGCGAGTCCGCGAGCTGCTCGATCAGGGCGAAATTCTCGCCTGCCCCGAGACCGCGGCCGCCGGAGACGACGATCGAGGCCTCGGTCAGCTCCGGGCGCTCGCCGCGCTCGGCGACGACCCGGCCGGTCACGCGCGTGTTCTTGGCCGCGTCGCTGACCTGGAAGCTCACCGGCTCGAGCGCGGCCGCGCCCGCGGCGGGCTCGGGCGAGACGGCGTTGGGGCGGACCGCGATGATCGGCGTGCCGGTGCGCACCCGCGACTGCACGGTGATAGCGCCGCCGAAGATCGACTGCTCGCCGACCAGGCCCTCGGACAGGCCGGTCACGTCGGTCAGGATCCCCGAGCCGGTCTTCACCGCCAGCCGGGCCGCGATCTCGCGGCCCTCCGAGGTGGCGGCGACCAGGACGGCGGCCGGGGTCTTGTCGGCGACCAGCTGGGCAAGCAGCTCGGCCTTCGGCGCGACGACGTAGTCGTCATAGTCGGCGCTGTCGGCCACGTAGACCGTGGCCGCTCCGAACTCGGCCAGCCGGGCCTGCCCGCCGTCGGCGCCGGGCCCGGTCCAGACCACCGACGGCTCGCCGAACCCGCGGGCCAGGGTGAGCAGCTCGGTGGTGACCTTCTTAACCGACTCGCCGTCGTGCTCGGCGAGTACGAGGATTTCAGCCATGTCGGGCTAGCCTTCCGCGATCAGTCTTGAGCTGCTCAGATGAACTTGCGGGCCGCGAGGAACTCGGCCGCCTTCGTGCCGCCGTCGCCGTCATCGGCGACGATCTCGCCGGCCGCGCGCGGCGGGCGCTTGGCGAAGCTCACGACCTCGGTGGCGCTCGCCGCGAGGCCCGCCTGGCCTGCATCGAGTCCGAGGTCGGTGAGCGCGAGCGTCTCGACCGGCTTCTTCTTCGCGGCCATGATCCCCTTGAACGAGGGGTAGCGCGGCTCGTTGATCTTCTCGACGACGCTGACCACCGCGGGCAGGGCCGCCTCCACGGTGTCGTAGCCGTAGTCGGCCTGCCGGTGAATGGTGATCGCGGACCCGTCGGTCTCGACCTTGCTGGCGAACGACAGCTGCGGCACGCCGAGGCGCTCGGCCAGCATGGCGGCCATCGTGCCCATCCGGGCGTCGGTCGACTCAGACCCGAGGATGACAATGTCGAACCCGGTCCGCCCGAGCACGCTCGCGAGGACCGCGGAGGTCACCAGGCCATCGGAGCCGCGCAGGGCCTCGTCGGTCACGTGGACCGCCTTGTCGGCGCCCATCGACAGGGCCTTGCGGATCACGTCGGTGGCCTTCTCCGGGCCCATCGACACGATCGTTACCTCGCCGCCGTGCGCTTCCTGCAGGCGCAGGCCTTCCTCGATCGCGTACTCATCGAGCTCGTTGGGGACGGCGTCGGCGGCGTCGCGGTCGAGGGTGCTGTCGGACGGCCGCAGCGTGCGCTCCGACCAGGTGTCGGGCACCTGCTTCACCAAGACGACAATGTTCATAACGTGCTGCCGACCTCCTCTGGCTAACGCTGCTGGCCGAGCCGCGTTCGGCCGACGGCAGCATAAGCCTGCCAAAACGACTCGCGCGTCCCTAATCCGGGGTCCAGCCTGGCGACCCAGCCTATGTTACCCGCCAGTACCTTCACGGGCCGGCGTTGACATATAAATAAAAACTTATGAGAATGCCCGGGTGGCGAGTCATCCGGGACGGCCGAGGAAACGCGCGGACAGCACGCGGCCCGGCGACCGCTTCGGGGCGCTGGCCGACGCGACCCGGCGGCGCCTGCTCGAGCGGCTGGCCGCCGGCGACCTCGCCGTCGCCGAGCTGACGGCCGGGCTGGACATCAGCCAGGCGGCGGTCTCGCAGCACCTGCGGGTGCTGCGCGAGGCCGGGCTGGTGACCCCGCGCCGCGCAGGCCGGCACGTGTACTACGCCCTGCACCCGGCGGGCCTGTCCGAGCTCCGCGACTGGCTCGATGAGCTCGAGCGGTTCTGGCAGCGCCGGCTCGCAGCGCTCGGCGACTACCTGGGGCAGGTTTCCGGTGAAGGCTGACATCGATGCGGCCGTCGTCTACCGGCACCCGATCGAGCGGGTGTGGGCGGCGCTGACCTCAAGCGAGGCGCTCGCCGCGTGGCTGATGCCGAACGACTTCGTCCCTGAGGTCGGGCACCGCTTCACGCTCAGGACCCGGCCGGCGGCAGCATCGACACGACGGTCACGTTCACGCTCGATGCCTGGACGAAGCGGAACGAGGCTGCGCCTGCACCAGGTCGGTTTTCATGGCCTCGGCGCGAAGCTGACGCGGCGAATTCTGGCCGGCGGCTATCCCCGGATCCTCGGGCGGCTGCTGCCGGCCTACCTGGACGAGCAGGCGGGCCTCGGACCCGGCACGACGCCCGCTGACGTCCAGTGCGCCGCGGGCTGGCGCTCCTATCTCGGCTTGGTCCGCCGCTGGCGGTAGGCCGCCCAACTCAGTAAGGAGGCACCACCCATGGCCGTATCGCACATCGACGTCCTGTCGGTTCCGGTCAGCGACCAGGATCTGGCCAAGAAGTTCTACACCGAGACGCTCGGCTTCACCGCCGAGATGGACAGCGAGTTCGCGGGCGGTTCGATGCGCTGGGTCATGCTGCGCCCGCCCGGCGGCGGCACGGCGATCACGCTGGTCACCTGGTTCGAGACGATGCCCGCCGGCTCGCAGCGCGGCACCGTGCTCGGCTGCGCCGACATCGAGCAGACGTCGGCGGAGCTGCGCGAGCGGGGCGTGACGTTCAACGAGGATGCCATCGAGGAGGCGCCGTGGGGACGCTACCTGACGTTCGACGATCCCGACGGCAACAGCTGGGTGCTCCAGCAGAGCGACCGGGGCATCACTGAGTAGCCTCAAGCGCTGACCCGATGTCGGTGCTGCTGAAGTCATCGCCTTTGAACAGCAACGGCTCGCCCGCCTCCTTGGCGAGCGCGTAGGCAATGCAGTCGCCGAAATTGAGCGACGCCTTGTGCCCGGAGCCTCCAGATGGTTTGCCGCGGATATGCGCAACGTCTCGGCTGCGTGGATCACGTCAAGGTAGGCGTCCGCATCGGCAAGCGCAGGCGATCGCTGCCTAGTGGTAGAAGTGGCGGACGCCGGTGAAGTACAGCGTCACCCCGGCCGCCCTGGCCGCCTCGATCACGAGCTCGTCGCGGATGGAGCCACCGGGCTCGGCGATCGCGCGGACGCCCGCGTCGATCAGGACCTGCGGGCCGTCGGGGAACGGGAAGTACGCGTCGCTGGCGGCGACTGAGCCCGCCGCCCGGTCGCCGGCTCTCGCCACCGCCAGCCGGCACGAGTCGACGCGGTTGACCTGGCCCATGCCGATGCCGACGCTGGCGCGCCCGGACGCGAGCAGGATCGCGTTGGACTTGACCGCGCGGCACGAGCGCCACGCGAACTCGAGGTCCTCGAGCGTCTCCGGGTCCGCCGGCTCGCCCGCCTTGAGCTCCCAGTTGGCCGCCAGATCGCCGGGCTCGGTGGCCGCGTCGGCGGTCTGGAGCAGCATGCCGCCGCTGATCGGCCGCCACTCGATGGCCCCGCCGGCGGGCGGCGGCGGGCAGCGCAGCAGCCGCATGTTCTTCCACCTGCCGGTGAAGATGTCCAGCGCGGCAGGCTCGAAGTCCGGCGCGACGATCACCTCGGTGAACACGTCGACCGCCTGCTCGGCCATCGCGGCGGTGACGATCCCGTTCGTCGCGATGACGCCCCCGTAGGCCGAGACCGGGTCGCAGGCGTTGGCCTTCACGTACGCGTCGGCGAGGTCGGAGCCGGTCGCAATGCCGCACGGGTTGGCGTGCTTCATGATCGCGACGCAGGGGTCGGCGAAGCCGAAGGCCGCCCGCCGGGCGGCGTCGGCGTCCACGTAGTTGTTGTACGACATCGCCTTGCCGTAGACCTGCTCGGCGCCCGCGATGCCGACGGTTGTTGCGGCACTGCCGGTACCGCTGCGCAGGTAGAGGGCCGCGCGCTGGTGCGGGTTCTCCCCGTACCGCAGCGCCTCCTTGCGGGTCCAGACCCCGGCGGCCATGTCCGGCCAGCCGTCCTGCTCCGCGACTTCGTCGGGCGCGTAGGCGCTGGCGAACCAGGATGCGACCGCAACGTCGTAGGCGGCGGTTCTGGCATAGGCGCGCGCGGCCAGGCGGCGGCGCTGCGCGAGGGTGAAGCCGCCGTCGCGCACCGCGGCGATCACGTCTGGGTAGGCGCCAGGGTCGGTGATCACCGCCACGGTGTTGTGGTTCTTGGCCGCGGCCCTGATCATCGCCGGGCCGCCGATGTCGATCTGCTCGACGCAATCGGCCGGGGCGGCACCGCTGGCCACCGTCTGCTCGAACGGGTAGAGGTTGCTCACCAGCAGATCGAACGGTTCGATGCCCAGTTCGGCGAGCTGATCCCGGTGAGTGTCCTTGGACAGATCAGCGAGCAGGCCCGCATGCACGGCTGGGTGCAGCGTCTTGACCCGCCCGTCCAGGCACTCGGGGAACGCGGTGATCTGCTCCACCGGCGTCACCGGCACGCCCGCGGCTGAGATCGTCGCCGCCGTCGTGCCGGTGGAGACGATCTGCACTCCCCCGGCGTGCAGCGCCGCGGCCAGCTCAGCGAGGCCGGTCTTGTCGTAGACGCTGATCAGCGCCCGCCTGATCGCTACCCGGCTCAACTGCTCGCCACCTTCGTCAGCTGCCAATTCGCACCTTCCGGCCCGCCGATGTCCACCCGTCGCGGACCATCCGGCCGATCGTGTCCACGACCAGCGTCCGCTCGATTACCTTGATCCGCTCGTGCAGGGTCTCGTCGTCGTCGTCGTCCAGCACCGGGACCGCCTGCTGGGCCAGGATCGGCCCGCTGTCCACGCCGGCATCGACCATGATCACGCTGCAGCCGGTGACCTTTACCCCGTACGCGAGCGCGTCCCTGACACTGTGCAGGCCGGGGAACGACGGCAGCAGCGCCGGGTGCGTGTTCACCAGGCGCCCGCCGAATTCGGCGAGAAAGTCTGGGCCTACCAGCTTGAGGAAGCCTGCGGCGATCACCAGATCCGGCTTGTGCTCGAGGCAGTCCTGCGTCAGCGCCTGGTCCCAGGCCGCGCGGTCAGGGAAGTCGATGACCCGCCGGACGAAGGTCGGGATGCCCGCGCCCCTGGCCCTGGCCTCGCCGCCGGTGTCGTACCGGTCGGCGCCGACGGCGACCACGCGGGCACCAAAGTCCGGGGCGGCGCAGGCGTCCAGCAGCGCCTGGAGGATGCTGCCCGTGCCGGATACCAGCACTACCAAACGCGACAAACTGACGGCCGTCTCCTTCGGCTGTGCCCCCGCTTGCGGGTCTCAGCGTACAGGGCGCCGCACCGGTGACCCGGCGCGGCGCCCTGTCGTGCGGAGGTGTCAGCGGTTTACTCTCCCGAGCCGCAGAGGACCGTGGGCTCGAAGCCGTAGTCCTCGATGATCGAGAACGCCGCCGCGGAGCAGAAGAAGCCCTTCTTCCCGAAGAACCGCTGCTCGTAGGCGGGGATGTCCTGCGACTGGCCCTTGGCCCACCGCACGACGTCGAACAGCGTCCGCTTGAACGCCGACGAGAAGCTCGGGTTGATGACCACGTGCGCGGTCTTGCCCTTGCCCACCTTCTGCGTCGGCGCGGTGCCGTTGATCGAGCGCACCGTGAGGACGCCGTTCTCGTCCTTGCCGAACTTGTTCTGTCCCGGCTTGGGTGCCTTGCCGGGCGCGGGCGCGTGGTACGCCTGCTCGATCCAGGAGCCCACGGAGTAGGGGAAGAGCACGTTCGGGTTGGGTGCGCCGGTGGCCTTGCTGCCGTTCCGGAAGCCGTTCCAGATGCCCTCGTTCTCCTCCGGCTGAGCGGTCGCCTTCAGGTTGACCGCGCTACTGCAGGCCGGCTCGCCGCTCGCGGTCGTGACCTTCACCTTGAGCGTCTTGAGCCAGAAGGTCAGGGTGCCCGCGCCCGGCTGCGGCAGGATCGGGTCGATCAGCGATGTCGGGCTCTTGGCCTTGCTGCCGAGCAGCGCGCCCCAGGTGTTGGGCAGGAAGCCGTTACCTTTCGGAACAGCGCAGTTGAAGATTTCCGCCAGCTGCTTGGTGGTCAGGTTGGCCGGAACGTTGCTGTTCGACGTCGTCGCGTAGCTGACCGCGTCCCGTGCGAAGACCACGAACTGGACACCGCCAGGCCCGTTGACCGGGTCGGTGGTGCTGCTGTACGAGCGCGACGACCGGGCGAAGTCCACGCAGTTGGCGGTGTACGTCTTGCCCTTGTACTTGTACTTGACCGTGCCCGCCTTGGCGAGCGACTTGATGCCGGGCGAAGCTCCGTTCGGGCGCAGTTCGGCCTTGCAGCCTGGCTTGGTCGCGATGCTCTGGGTCTCGTCGAGCGGATTCGTCGGCGGCGTGGCGTCCCAGCTGTACAGGTAGGGGTTGGACGGCGTGTCGGCCTTGTGGTGGGCCTGCTGGCTGGCGTTGTAGGCGACCGAGAGCGCGTCGACCAGATATTGCTGCGTCCCTGCGCCGGTGCCGACGACGTCCCACGGGTGCGGCGTGACGGCGTGGTACTTGGTGTTGACCGGGTCGGCCATGGCCGGGGCCACGCTCACGGCGGTCGCGGTGGCCGCGATCGCGGCGAGGGCCGCCAGACTTCTGGTGGTGCGCAAGTAGTTCTCCTTAGACGTACGGAACATCACCGGCTCTATACTACATATTCTCTATTGAAATAGAAGGAATATCTGACATAAAAACAGGGCGCCGCGACCGGTTTCCGTGCGCGGCGCCCTGCCTAGTTAGCTAATAGCCGCGAAGGCTTAGCTCACTCGCCCCGGCCGCAAAGCGCCGAGGGCTCGAACCCGTAGTCGGAGATGATCGCGAAAGCGGCCTTACTGCAGGCGAAGCCCTTCGAGCTGAAGAACCGCTGCAGGTAGGTCGGGATGTCCTGCTGCTTGTTGGTCTGCCACCGAACGACGTCGAACAGCGTGCGGCGGAAGGCCGGAGCGAAGTTGGGGTTGGTCTCGACGTGAGCCGTCTTGCCCTTGCCCACCCGCACGGTCGGCGTCGTGCCGTTGATCGAGCGGACCGTCAGGACGCCGCGCTCGTTGCAGCCGAACTGGTTCTGCGTCTTCGACGCCTTCTTGCCACACGCGGGCGAGTGGTAGACCTCGTCCACGAACGCGCCGATCGAGAACGGGTAGATGGCGTTCGGGTTCGGCTTGCCGTGCAGCAGGAAGACGGGAGAGATGCCCTCGTTCTCCTCGGGCAGTTTGGAAGCAGCGGCGTTGGCCTCGGTGCTGCACGCCGGCTCCCCGTTCGCCTGCTTGGAGGCAATCTTGAGAGCGCTCTCCCAGAAGGACAGGGTGCCCGAGCCAGCCTGCGGCAGGATCGGGTCGACGAGGGACTTCGGCGACTTCACCTTGTTGCCGAGCAGAGCGCCCCAGCTGTTGGCCGGGTCACCGTTCTTGGCCGGGATCGCGCAGTTGAAGATGGCCGTGAGGTCGGCGTTGGACATCTCGGCCGGCGCGTTGCTGCTCGCGGTCGTCGCATAGCTGACCGCGTCCCTCGCGAGCACCACGAACTGAATGCCGCCGGGGCCGTTGACCGCCTTGTCCTTGGTGGCGTTGTAGGCGCTGGACGAGCGGGCAAAGTCCACGCAGGGCGACTTGAACTTCTTGCCCTTGTACTTGTAGGTGACGCTGCCCTCACCGGCCAGCGAGAGGACGCCGGCGGTCGAGCCGTCGGGACGAACCTGGTTCTTCGGGCAGCCCGCCTTGACCTGGAGCTTCTGCGTCAGGTTCAGCGGGTTGTTCGCCGGGACGCCGTCCCAGCTGTAGATGTACGGGTTGCTCGGGGTGTCGGCCTTGTGGTGCGCCTTCTGGCTGGCGTCGTAGGCGGCAGCCAGTGCGTCGACGACGTTCGCAGTGGTCTCGGACCCGGTGCCGACTACGTCCCACGAGTGCGGCAGCAGGTAGTGCCCATGGCTAATGGGCGTGTCGGCCATGGCAGCCGGAGCCACGGTCAGCGCGGTCGCAGCGGCCGCCGCCGCGGCTACCGTGACCAGACTCTTCATGATGCGCAACGCGTCCTCCTACAGACGATCAAGCGCGAAAAGAACGCACGACACTTCGCGCGGACAGGCCAGGTGGCTGTCGCACCAAACAATGCACGAGACCGGATTAGCCAACAAGAAACGTATACAGGCGGCTGTCCGAGGATTTGGTGAACGAACTATGTCTAATCCATGAAGCACCAGGTCAGCGCCGTGACCGGCGGACTTCGTCCGTCGCCGACCGGGATATTGTGCCGACGATCACAAAGCGGCAGGTCAGTGGCCGGAAACAACGCCGGATTTTAGTTTCCGTATGCTATTCAGACCTTCTGACGCGGCTTATAGTTCGCTGATTATTCACTTGGCTAACCGAGAGTGAACTCGGTAGCAGCGGAAGGTAAGGACCGGGTCAGACGGTCTTGTGAACTTGATGAGAAGACCCCGGGAATGCGGTGAACTCCAGTCACGGCAGCGCGGACGGGCCCGCCGGGGCGGGCGGCTGGCCGGCCGTCCGGTCGCCGCCCCACGGATCGACGTAAATGACGTGCTCGGCCGGCGGCGTCATCCCGGTCGCCGGCTGGGCGGGCACGGTGACCGAGGGAGCGCCGACGCGGCGCAGGATCACGAAATTCACCACGCCCGCGGTAACCGCGGCACCGATGCCGAGCTCGAGCCCGCCGATCGCGGCGACCTGCCAGGGCGACGGCCCGACGGCGGCCAGCCGGCCGTTACCGAGCGGCCCGCCGGCGAACGCCGCCAGCAGCCCGAGCAGGCAGCCCGCCAGGGCTCCGGTGGCCATACCCCACAACGGCGCGCCTTCGAGGCTCATGGTCGGCGCGGTCCTGACCAGCAGCCAGCCCCCGATCCCCCCGGCCAGGTACGGCAGGGCGAGTACGACCGGCGTCAGCCAGACCGGCACCGAGTCGTGCACGCCCGGCGGCAGCGCGGCCAGCAAGGGGAACGCGGGCAGCTCGCCGAGCGCGGACCCGGTCGCCGCGACGATCGTGCCGCTGCCGAAGGCGAATCCGGGCCCCAGCGAGAACGCGATGGCCCAGACGATCGCGTTCGGCACGTAGCCGATCTGCAGCAGCAGCAACAGCACGGTGCCGACCAATCCGGCGCCGAGGCTGCGCTGCAGCCGGAAGGCCTCCGGCAGGTGGACCGCGAGCGCGGCGGCCGCGAGCAGTGCCCCGGTGGCGGCGAGCACGGCGACCGTCGCTGCTACCGCGAGCACCAGTGACCGTGAACGCGGCGGCAGCAGCTGAAGCAACTGCCGCCAGGGAGCCAGCGCCCGGGCGGCGCCGAGGCCGCCGGCGGCCAGGCCAAGCAGTAGTCCGCAGAGTGCGGCCTGCGGCACCGACGCCGAGATCTCGCTGGACCGGCTCACCTGCGCGAGCGCCGCGGTGAAGACCGCGTACGGTCCGGCTAGCGCGAGCGCGGCGTAGCCGACGTGGCGCAGCCGCCCGATAGCGGCGACCCTCGAGACCCAGCGGCCTGCCCGCCACAGCAGCGCGCCGGGCAGCACGACCAGGCCGAGCGGGAGGAAGCCGATGCGGCCGACGCCGTGGAGCGTAAAGCCGACGTGCTGGCCGACCAGCCAGAGTACGGCGGCGGTGCGCAGCACCGCCCGCAGGCCGAGCCCCGAATGCGGCGCCGCCATCCAGCCGGCCACTACCAGCACCGTGACGACCGCCAGGCCGGACGCCGTGACCGCCGCGGCGGCCAGGGTGCCGATCAGGATCAGCGGCCGGCGCCCGGCGACTGCGGACGGCGGCTCGCTGCCCGATTGCGCGCTCGGACTACGGACGCGAGCGGCGGAAGCAGTCACAAAACCCAAGCCTGGCAAGGCCGGCCGCTCACGCGGCGGAGGCGCGCCGCGCAGGCTCAGCCGGCTTGCATGACCTCGCGGGTCAGGCGTGCCGTCTCGCTCGGCGTGCGGCCGACTCGGACGCCCACCTTCTCCAGGGCTTCCTTCTTGGCCTGGGCGGTGCCCGCCGACCCGGAGATGATCGCTCCCGCGTGGCCCATGGTCTTGCCCTCGGGCGCGGTAAAGCCCGCCACGTAGGCGACCACGGGCTTGGTCACGTGCTTCTCGATGTAGGCGGCAGCCCGCTCCTCCGCGTCGCCGCCGATCTCGCCGATCATGACGATCGCGTCGGTCTCCGGGTCGTCCTGGAACGCCTGCAGGCAGTCGATGTGCGTGGTCCCGATGATCGGGTCACCGCCGATGCCGACCGCGGTCGAGAAGCCGATGTCGCGCAGCTCGTACATCATCTGATAGGTCAGCGTGCCCGACTTGGAGACCAGGCCGATGCGGCCCTCGGTGGTGATGTCGGCGGGAATGATGCCGGCGTTCGACTTGCCGGGCGAGGCGACGCCAGGGCAGTTCGGGCCGACGATCCGCGTCTTGTTGCCCTTCGCGACCGCGTACGCCCAGAACTCCGCGCTGTCGTGCACGGGGACGCCCTCGGTGATCACGATCGCCAGCGGGATCTCGGCGTCGATGGCCTCGATCACCGCACCCTTCGTGCCCGCCTCGGGCACGAAGATCACGGAGACGTTGGCCGCGGTGGCCGCCATCGCCTCGGCGACCGTACCGAACACCGGCACCTCGACTCCGGAGAGCTCGACCGTCTGGCCGGCCTTGCGCGGGTTCGTGCCGCCGACCACCTTGGCCCCGGCGGCGATCATCCGCGCGCCGTGCTTGCGGCCCTCGGAACCGGTGATGCCCTGGACGATGATCCTGCTGTCGGCGTTCAGGAAGATTGCCATCTCAGACTCCAGTTGGGGCGGAAGCCGCCAGTTCAGCGGCGCGCCGCGCCGCATCGTCCATCGTCGCCACCTGTTCGACCACGGGGATCCCCGCCTCGTCCAGGATCCGGCGGCCCTCCGCGGCGTTGTTGCCGTCCAGCCGGACCACGATCGGGAGCCGCACCGGCTCGCCGCGCTCTTCCAGCATCCCGATCGCCGAGACGATGCCGTTGGCGACCGCGTCACAGGAAGTGATGCCGCCGAACACGTTGACCAGCACGCTCCTGACCGAGGGGTCGGACAGCACGATGTCCAGGCCGTTGGCCATCACCTCGGCCGACGCGCCGCCGCCAATGTCCAGGAAGTTGGCCGGGCGGACCCCGCCGAAGTCCTCGCCCGCGTAGGCCACGACGTCCAGCGTGGACATGACCAGGCCGGCCCCGTTGCCGATGATCCCGACCTCGCCGTCAAGCTTCACGTAGTTGAGGTGCTTGGCCTTGGCCCGCGCCTCGATCGGGTCAACGGCGGACGGGTCGGCGAACCGGTCCCAGTCCTGCCGGAACGCGGCGTTGTCGTCGAGGCTCACCTTCGCGTCCAGGGCGATCACCTGGCCGTCCCCGGTCAAGACCAGCGGGTTGACCTCGACCAGCGTCGCATCCTCGTCGGTGAACACCGCCCACAGCCGCTCGGCCAGCTGGGCAGCAGCCTCCTGAGCCGCCTCCGGCAGCCGGCCGGCCCGGACGATCTCCAGGGCCTTGGCGTGATCGACGCCGCTGAGCGCGTTGACCGGAATCCTCGCCAGGGCATGCGGGCGCTCGCGGGCCAGGTCCTCGATCTCCATGCCGCCTTCGACCGTGCACATGGACAGGAACGTGCGGTCGGACCGGTCGAGCAGGAACGAGAGGTAGAACTCCTGCGCGATGTCGGTGTCCCCGGCGACCAGCACGGAGTGCACGGTGTGGCCCTTGATGTCCATCCCGAGGATCCGGCTGGCCTTCTCCTCTGCCTCTTCCGGCGTGTCGGCCAGCTTCACCCCGCCCGCCTTGCCGCGGCCGCCGGTCTTCACCTGCGCCTTGATCACCACCAGCGGCTTGGCGCCCGGCCGCGCCGCGGCGAACTCCTCGGCAATCTGCCTGGCCTCTTGCGGGGTCGTGGCCACCTTGCCCTGCGGAATCGGGACGCCGTACTCGGCGAATAGTTCCTTCGCCTGGTACTCGAACAGGTCCACTAGGGTCCGTCCTTCGTGCTCGGGGTTTGATACGTACTGCGGGCGCCGTGTTTGCTACGGGCGCTGTGAGCCTAGTGCCTCGTGGCTGCCGAGGGTGGAGCGGACCCAGTCGACGATCTCGGTGGTGGTAGCGCCAGGCGTGAACAGCTTCGCGACGCCCAGCCGCTCCAGCTCGGCAATGTCTGCGTCGGGAATGATCCCGCCGCCGAACACCGTGATGTCGGCTGCGCCGCGTTCCTTCAGCAATTCCAGCACCCGGCTGAACTGGGTCATGTGCGCGCCTGACAGTACCGAGAGGCCGATCCCGTCGGCGTCCTCCTGGAGGGCGGCGGCGACGATCTGCTCCGGCGTCTGGTGCAGCCCGGTGTAGATCACCTCGACCCCCGCGTCGCGCAGGGCCCTGGCCACGACCTTGGCGCCGCGGTCATGACCATCCAGGCCAGGCTTGGCGATGATCACCCGGATGCTGCTCATAACCCCTCCGACCAGGCGCACGCTCGCCGACGAGCGCAGGCACCGGATTCAGGGTAACTGCCCGGCTTGCCCGCCCCGGACCCAGCCGTGCCAGAGTTGCGAATGTGACTGACTACTCGCTGATGCCGCCGGGTTCGGGCGAGCAGCTGGTCGTCCGGGGCAGCACGCTGCTGTTCAAGGCGGTCGCCGCCAGCACCGGCGGGAGCTTCTCCCTGCACGAGCGGCTGATCCCGGCGGGCGGGCGCCGGCCCCCGGCGCACGTCCATCCCGACCGGGTCGAGGCGTTCTGGGTCCTGGACGGCGAGGCCGAGTTCGAACTCGACGGCGAGCTGACCCGGACGGGCGCGGGCAGTTTCGTGCTCGTGCCTGGTGGCGTGGCGCACACGTTCGGTGCCGGGCCCGACGCGGCCGCCCGCGTCCTCGTCCTGCACGCGCCCGCGCTCGACGACTATTTCCGCGAGCTGGCGGGACTGTGGTCAGGCGACAGCCCGCCCGAGCGTGAGGTGGAACTCGACCTCATGCGCAAGCACGGGATGCGCCCCGTCTGACTCACCCGGCAAGCACGGTGACCAGGCCGTCGACGTAGCGGTCAAGCAGGCCGCCATCGGGGTCGTAGCTCGGGTTCACCTCGGTGAGGACGAGCGCGGCGGCGGCCGGGTCGCTCAGCAGCACCCGGAGGCAGCGGACCACCTGCTCGAGTTCCGTACCCGAGCCGTAGTGCGGGTAGTTGCCGAGCGGGAGGTCGCCGGAGTCGACGACGTCGACATCGAAGTGGACGACGAACGGCCCGGCGGCCCGGCCGAGCACGGTCAGAGCGCGGCGCGCGGCACCCTCGGGATCGGCCGCTAGCTCGGGCCCGTCGGCGAAGCTGACGTTTGCCTCCGCGAGGAACCGGCGGCCCGCCGCGCCGATCTCCCGCGGATCGCAGCCGACCATCGCGAGTCGCTCGGGCGGGAGCAGCGGCGGCGTCCCGCCCAGGCCGTTCAGCTCGGGCGTGCCCCGGCCCAGCAGGTGCGCGATGCCGGTGGCATCCAGGATGCCGGAGGCGTCGGACTGCGGCGCGCCGGGCTCGGCGGCGCCAAGATCGGCATCACCGTCGACGTAGGCGAGGCCGACGTCGGGATGGACGCGGCGGAACCCCGCGATGACCCCGAGCGTGATCGTGCAGTCTCCGCCGATCACGAGGGGCTTGCCGCCCGCCGCGACGATGTCTTCAACCGCGTCCGCGACCTCGCCGGCAACGCGGGCGACGGCCGCCAGGTTCCTGGCCTCGGGATGCTCCCGGTCGAGCGCGAACATGCCGCCCGGCAGGTCGCCAGCGTCGTGCACGGTCACGCCCGCCCCGGTCAGGCGCTCGACGAGGCCAGCCTTCCGGAGGGCGGCGGGCGCCCGGTCCTGCCCCGCGTGATGCGCCCCGGCGCTGGTCGGCACTCCGATGATCGTCCACTCGGTCATGACTCTCTCCTCGTGTCTGCTGCTTTAGTCGCGTCACCAGCATTCGACCTCAGTTGGTGACTCCACGCTACCACCATATGTAGAATGGCGGTGATGCAGGGAGGGGGAGGTCATGGCGGACCGCGCGGATGCAGCCGAGGCGGCCATCGGGCAGGCTCCGGGCCGCCTCCGGACGGTCCAGGCCTTCGTCAACACGCTCGACATCGAGGAATCGACCGACGAGCTGGCGAGCACGGCTGCGCTCACCGCCTGGCTGACCGGCGCCGGGCTGCTCGACTCGGCGGAATCGGAGCCGGCCAGGGAGTCAGATCTCCGGCTGGCGCTGGATCTGCGGGAGTCGCTGCGCGGTGTGCTGCGCGCGCACGCGGGACACGGCCCGCCGCGAGACCCGGCCTCCGGCCTGGGCATGATCGCGGCCCGTCTGCCGGTCAGGCTCGAGGCCAGTCCCGAAGGCCGCATCGAGCCGGTCCCGGCCGGCTCGGGAGTCACCGCGGCACTGACGCGGGTCGTGCTAGTCGCGGTTGAGGCCGAGGCCCTGGGCACGTGGAGCCGGCTGAAGGCGTGCGGTGCCGACGACTGCCAGTGGGCGTTCTACGACCGATCCCCCACCCGCAACGGCTGCTGGTGCAGCATGCAGATCTGCGGCGCCCGCGCCAAGTCGCGAGCCTACCGGGAACGAAGGGCGCGGCGGCTGCCTACAGCTTCTCGATCGGGGCGTAGCGCAGCAGCAGGTGCTTGACCCCGTAGTCCTCGCCGAAATCGACCTTCGCCTCGGGGTCGTCGCCCCGGCCCTCGACTGACAGCACGGTCCCGAGGCCGTAGGAGTCGTGATTGACCCGGTCCCCCGGCTGCAGCAGAGGCACGGACCGGTTGCCCAGCGTGCGGACGCCCGGCCGGCGGGCCAGCCGCTCCGAGGCCGGGGGCGCGGCCGCGCTCTCGTCGCGGCGCCAGTCGATCAGTTGCGCGGGCACCTCGGACAGGAACCTGGACTGCTTGTGATAGCCCGGCCGGCCGAACCAGGTCCGCGTCGCGGCCCTGGTCAGGTACAGCCGCTGCTCGGCCCTGGTGATGCCGACGTAGGCCAGCCGCCGCTCCTCGGCGAGCTCGCGGTCATCCCCCATCGACCGCTCGTGGGGGAAGACGTTCTCCTCCAGGCCGGTCAGGAACACCACCGGGAACTCCAGTCCCTTGGCGGTATGCAGCGTCATCAGCGTGACCATGCCGCCGTGGTCCTCGCCCTCGGGGATCTGGTCCGCGTCGGCGACCAGTGACACCTGCTCGAGGAACTCGTTCAGCGTGCCGTCGGGGAAGCGGGAGTCGAACTCCCGAGCCACCGAGACCAGCTCGTTGACGTTCTCGATCCGGCTGGCGTCCTGCAGGTCGGTCGAGGCCTCCAGCTCGGTCACGTACCCGGTCTGATCGAGGATCGCGGCGGCCACGTCGCCGACGGGCGAGCCGGCCTCGACCATGGCCCGGAACTCGGCCATCAGCTCGTTGAAGCCCGCGATCGCCCTGGCCGAGCGCGCTGCGAGTCCCGGCACGTCGTCCGGCCGCCCCAGCGCCTGGGCGAACGTGATTCGCTCCCGGCTGGCCAGCGCCGCCACGTACTCCTCGGCCCGGTCGCCGATGCCGCGCCTCGGGGTGTTCAGCACCCGGCGCAGCGACACCTCGTCGTCCGGATTGGCGATCAGCCGCAGGTAGGCGAGCAGGTCGCGGACCTCGCGCCGCTCGTAGAACCGCACGCCGCCGACGACCTTGTACGGCAGCCCGGACCGGATGAACACTTCCTCGAAGACTCGGGACTGGGCGTTGGTCCGGTAGAACACGGCGACCTCACCCGGCCGCGCCAGGCCCTCGTCAGCGAGCCGGTCGACCTCCTCCGCGACGAACGCCGCCTCGTCGTGCTCGCTGTCGGCCACGTAGCCGGTGATCGGCGGGCCATCGCCGGCGTCGGACCACAGGTTTTTCGGGATCCGGCCGGGGTTGCGCGAGACGACGGCGTTGGCGGCGGCCAGGATGTTCTGCGTGGAGCGGTAGTTCTGCTCGAGCATGATCACCTTGGCGCCGGCGAAGTCCCGCTCGAATTCCTCGATGTTGCGGATGGTCGCACCGCGGAACGCGTAGATCGACTGGTCGGCGTCACCGACCACGGCGAGCTCGGCCGGGTTCTCGCCGCCCGCGCCCGCCAGCTCGCGGACCAGCACGTACTGCGCATGGTTGGTGTCCTGATACTCATCCACCAGCACGTGCCGGAACCGCTCCCGGTACTCGGCCGCCAGGTCAGGGAACGCCTGGAGCAGATGGACGGTCACCATGATCAGGTCGTCGAAGTCCATCGCCCCGGCGGCGACGAGCCGCCGCTGGTACTCGGCGTAGGCCTCGCCGAGCGCCTTTTCTCGGTAGCCAGTCGCCCGCCCGGCGACCGTCTCGTAGTCGATCAGCTCGTTCTTCAGGGCCGACACCTGGTTGATCATTGCCTTCGGCGGGTGGTACTTGGCGTCCAGCTCCAGCTCGCGGCACACCATGGCCATCAGCCGCTGAGAGTCGGCCTGGTCATAGATGGAGAAGCTGGACGGGTAGCCGAACCGCCTGGCCTCCCGGCGCAGGATCCGCACGCAGGCGGAGTGAAAGGTCATGACCCACATCGACCTGGACCGCGCCCCGGTGAGGTTCGCGACCCGGCTGGCCATCTCGCCGGCGGCCTTGTTGGTGAAGGTGATCGCCAGGATCTGGCCCGGCGTCACTTCCCGCTCGGCCAGCAGGTAGGCGATGCGGTGGGTGAGCACCCTCGTCTTGCCCGACCCGGCGCCGGCCACGATCAGCAGCGGCGAGCCCTCGTGCACGACGGCAGCCCGCTGCTGCGGGTTCAGCCCGTCCAGCAGGGCGTCGACAACCAGCTCGGTCACGGTCCCAAGACTAGGCGGTCGCGCCGACATCCGGGATCGCGCCAAGCCGGCGTCGTCCGGTTGCCGCCGCCAGCTGCCGGACACGCAGTGACGAGCGCCGCAATGAGCCGCGGGAGAACGACTTGGTGGATCACCATCGGCGCCGGGGACACGACGAGCACCCCGTCATCCAGCTCGTACCTCTCCTTAAGCTCATGGCCGCCACTCTGCCGGGCGGTGCCGACATTTCGCCCGGTACGCCGAAGGGCCCGGCGGATCACTGATCCGCCGGGCCCTTCGAGTGCGGCTGCCCGCTACTCGTCCGGCACCAGGGTCGGCGTCGCCCGGGTGAGCGTCTCCTTACGGAAGAACGCCGGGGCCTTCAGCCGGTTGTAGATGAAGAAGATCACCCCGATGAGGGCTGAGCCGGCCGCGATGAGGAATGCGCCGCCGATCTGCCAGTGGATCCCTGGCACGGTCCAGGATGTGTAGTCGTTGCCAGTATTCACGTCGTAGTCGAGCCAGATGCTCCAGCCGCCGAGGAACCACAGCATCAGCCCCCCGGTCAGCGGGAGGATGCCCTGCATCCACAGGTTGCGGGCGCTGCTGGTCAGGTTCCGCCGGTAGTACCAGACGCAGGCGAACGCGCTCAGCCCGTAGTAGAAGGCGATGTACAGGCCGATCGCGATGACCGCATCGCCGATCACACCCAGCGGGTTCGTCGCGTTGTTCACGCAGACGTAGAACGCGATCGAGATGAGGCCCATGACCACCGTGGACACCGTCGGGGTCAGGAATCTGGGATGGATCTTCGCGAACACCTTCGGGATCGCCCGGTAGGCCGCCATGGACAGCGTGGTACGGGCCGTCGGAAGAATCGTGGTCTGAGTCGACGCAGCGGCCGAGGACAGCACCATGATCAGCAGGAGGCGGTAGAAGACGTTCCCGACAGTGCCACCGCCGAATACCGCGTGGCCCTGGATCGAGAGCACATCCCCGGCGTTAGCCAGGTTGCCGAGGCCGTTGCCCTTACCCCCGATGCCGGCGAACGACTGAATGGCGAAGATCACCAGCGCATAGGTGACGAGCAGGATGAGCGTCGAGAAGATCGCGGCCAGGCCCGGCGTCCGGGTGCGGTCCTTGGTTTCCTCGTTCACCGACACCGCGGTGTCCCAGCCCCAGTAGATGAAGACCATGAGGATGACGCCGCTGGCGAACGCGCTGAAGTTCGGCACATGGAACGGGTTGAGCCACGACAGGCTCGGCGACAGGTGCCCGGCCGGTGCTGACCCATTGCCGACCTTGATCAGCGCGACGATCGACAGGACAACCAGCATGGTCAGCTCGATCGACAGCAGTATCTTCTGGAAGTTCGCCGATACCTCGATGCCGACGTAGCAGATCCCGGTCATCAGGATGATCCAGATCACGCCGCCGAGCAGCACCCAGTTGCTGGCCGGATCACCGCCGATGCCCTTGGCCCCGAACAGCAGGAAGCAGTACTGGCTGGCCACCTGGGCCAGGCTCGCCATGACCAGGATGTCCGCCGCGACGATTGCCCAGCCGCCCGCCCAGCCCGTCTTGGGGCCGAAGGCTCTGGTGGCCCAGGTGAACGTGGTCCCGCAGTCGGGGTCAGCCTTGTTCATCTCGCTGTAGCCGATGGAGGTCAGCAGCATTGGCACGAAGGCCAGGATCGCGATGATCGGTGACTGGACACCGACCGCTATTACCACGAAGACCAGCGTGGCCGCGATGCTATAGGCGGGGGCCACCGAGGCGGTCGCGATCACTGTGCTGGAGATCAGGCCCAGCGCCCCCGATTTGAGCCCCTTATCCAGAGGCTGCTCTGTTGGCTCAAGAGCCTGCCTGGCCGTTGCCATGCCGTCTCCCCTCCTGGCTTTCCCGGCCCTGTTACGCCGGGAAAGAACTTCTACCCCGCGACGTTATCGCGAAGATCGCTGAGTGTGACGTAGCGGATCGTGATGCCGCAACGTTCGGCGTAAGTCCCACGGTTCTAGCATGTATTACGCGAGATCGCAACGATTTCAGTCGTATCATCACCAAAACGCGACTGGTCTCGTGGGGACCGCCGGTTTCGTGGGTCTAGGATCGCCGCATGCGAATCCTCCTTGTCGGGGCCGGCGGCGTGGGCACGGCATTTGCCCGGATAGCCGCCCGCCGCCCGTTCGCCGAACTCGTGATCGCCGACTACGACCGGTCGAGAGCCCAGCACGCGGCCGCCGCGAAGGACTCCTATATCGCGGTCCAGCTTGACGCCAGGGACCAGGCGGCCATCGAGGCCCTGCTCGCGGAGCACTCCTGCGACGTCCTGATGAACGCCGCCGACCCGCGCTTCGTCATGCCCCAGTTCCGGGCGGCGCTGGCTGCCAGGGTCCACTACCTCGACATGGCCATGTCCTTGTCCCATCCGAATCCGGACGAGCCGTACGCCAAGACCGGTGTCAAGCTCGGGGACGAGCAGTTCGCGATGGCGAGCGAGTGGGAGCAGTCCGGCAAGCTCGCCCTGGTCGGGATCGGCGTGGAGCCGGGCCTGTCGGACGTCTTCGCCCGGCACGCCGCGGACACGATGTTCAGCGAGATCCGCGAGCTGGGCGTGCGGGACGGCGCGAACCTGGCCGTCGCGGGGTACGACTTCGCGCCGACGTTCTCCATCTGGACCACGATCGAGGAGTGCCTCAACCCCCCGGTGGTCTGGGAGAAGGACCGGGGCTGGTTCACGACGCCGCCGTTCAGCGAGCCGGAGACCTTCACATTCCCGGCCGGCATTGGCCCGGTCGAGTGCGTCAACGTTGAGCACGAAGAGGTGCTCCTGATGCCGCGCTGGGTCAAGGCGCAGCGCGTTACCTTCAAATACGGGCTCGGCGATGAATTCATTGACGTGCTCAAGACGCTGCACAAGCTCGGCCTGGACCGGGTCGACCCGGTGGGCGTCGGCGGCGCCAGCGTGTCGCCGCGCGACGTGGTTGCCGCCTGCCTGCCCGACCCGGCCACGCTCGGCGACAAGATGACGGGCCTGACGTGCGCAGGCACCTGGGTCACGGGCACGGGCAAGGACGGCGCGCCCCGCGAGGTTTACCTTTACCACGTGGTCGACAACGCCTGGACGATGGCCGAGTACGGCTCGCAGGCCGTCGTCTGGCAGACCGCGGTCAACCCGGTCGTGGCGCTGGAACTGATCGACTCCGGCGCCTGGGCCGGCACTGGCGTGCTCGGACCCGAGGCGCTGCCGGCCCAGCCCTTCCTCGACCTGCTCACCGAGTACGGATCGCCCTGGGGATACGAAGAGCGCTGACACCTCCCTTGACTAACGGAACGGAGACTCCCGTGGAGAAGCTGTACGAACTGCAGAACTTCGTCGGCGGCCAGTGGACCGACATGTCGTTCGACAAGCGCGCCGACATCATCGACCCGAGCACCGGCGAGGTCTACGCGAGCGCACCAGTCTCCGGCGAGGCCGAGGTCCACGCCGCCTTCTCGGCCGCGTCCGAGGCGTTTCCCGAGTGGCGCGACGCGACGCCGGCCGAGCGCAGCCTGGCGCTGCTGAAGATCGCGGACGCGCTCGAGGAAAGAGCCGACGAGTTCGTCAAGGCTGAGTCGCGCAACACCGGCAAGCCGATCGCGCTGACGGCGTCGGAGGAAATCCCGCCGATGGTGGACCAGATCAGGTTCTTTGCCGGTGCTGCCCGGATGCTGGAGGGCCGCTCGGCGGGCGAGTACATGTCCGGGTTCACCTCTTTCATCCGGCGCGAGCCCATCGGTGTCTGCGCGGCCGTCACGCCGTGGAACTACCCGATGATGATGGCCGTCTGGAAGTGGGCGCCGGCGCTAGCGGCCGGCAACACGATGGTGCTGAAGCCGTCGGACACGACCCCGGTCTCGACGCTGCTCATGGCCGAGCTGATCGCCGATTTCGTACCCGCCGGGGTATTCAACGTCATCTGCGGCGACCGGGACACCGGCCGCATGATCGTCACCGACAAGACCCCGCGGATGGTGTCAATCACCGGGTCGGTCCGGGCCGGCAAGGAGGTTGCCGCGGCGGCCGCGGCCGACCTCAAGCGGGTCCACCTGGAACTCGGCGGCAAGGCTCCCGTGATCGTGTTCGACGACGCCGACCCGGCCAAGGCCGCCGAGGCGATCGCGATCGCCGGGTACTTCAACGCCGGCCAGGACTGCACGGCCGCGACGAGGGTGCTGGCCGGGCCGCGCATCCACGACGATTTCGTCGCCGCGCTGGCCGAGCAGGCGGCGGCACAGGTGACGGCCGGGCCGGACAACGATGAGGCCACCTACGGCCCGCTGAACAACGCCAGCCAGCTCGAGCGGGTATCCGGCTTCCTCTCGCGACTGCCCGATCACGCGCGCATCGTGGCCGGCGGCAAGCAGGCCGGCGACCGAGGCTACTTCTTCGAGGCCAGCGTCGTTGACGGGCTGCACCAGAGCGACGAGATCATCCAGAACGAGGTCTTCGGCCCGGTGATCACCGTCCAGAAGTTCAGCGACGAGGACGAGGCGCTGCGCTGGGCCAACGGGACCGAGTACGGTCTGGCTTCCTCGGTGTGGACCTCCGACCACGGCCGGGCCATGCGGATGTCGCGCGCGCTGGACTTCGGCTGCGTGTGGATCAACACCCACATCCCGCTCGTGGCCGAGATGCCTCACGGCGGGTTCAAGCACTCCGGCTACGGCAAGGACCTGTCGATGTACGGCTTCGACGACTACACCCGCGTCAAGCACGTGATGTCAGCGCTCGACTAGCTGGTTTCGAAAGTCGCGAGACGGCCAGTATGGATGCTCTTTGAGCGCTGTTGGCCGTCTCGCGACTATCAGCTCGGTTTTGCGACGATCTGGAGCGGCGGGCGCTTCTTCCCTGCCTCAATTGCCGCTCGAATCTCCTGGGCGACCTCGGCACCCGCGACCCGGATTTTGCGCGGCGTGATGTGGACGACGAGAATTCCATGCGCCGTGAGCCGCGCGCTGCGCGCGAGCGTGCGCTCCCAGTCGGCCGGGGCGAAGTGCCACTCGCGCGATTCGACCTCGACGGCCACGCCCGCCTCAGGCCACCAGGCATCGACGATGGCCAGCAGCCGTCCGTCCACGAATAGCTGGGCGTTGAAGATGGGCGCGGGCAGGCCGGCCCGTTTGGTCAGGCGCATCAGGTCCGACTCGGCGACGGACCTGGCGCCGGCCACGACCTCGGCCAGCGCGGCCCGTAAGCCGGCGGTGCCTCGCGGCGAGACCAGGCTGAGCTCGGCGGTCAGCTCCGCGATCTCCACCTTGCGCTGCTGAACGGCGGCGGCAACGACCGACCGGATCTCCGGCATAGTCCGCAGGAACCGGGCGGCGTCGGCGACGGCACGGGCCGGTGGCACGTAGCGGATCGCACCGTCCTGGAAGAGCGGCGACGGCACCATGCTGCTGCGGTGCAGCCGTGCGAAGCCTGCGTCTGCCCGTCGGCAATCCAGCGGAACCAGCACGTCCACGAAGTCGGTGCGCTCAGTCCTGATGCCGTGATACCGGACGGCCGCGAGTCCGGTGATTGCCACCGGCCGGCCGGCGTAAAGGTATGCGGCTACCAGACGCTGGCTGAGCGTCAGGGTGCCACTTACCGCCGAATAGACGGTGGGCAAGACTACCTGCCACGGCCCGTCGGGCCTGGTCTTGTATCTCAGCGCTGGCACAGACATCGAACAGCCGATGGCCTGAGAGCGCGAGATGATGTCCTGCTGCTTCGCCAGCACGCTTGCTAGCTCGGCCCTATCGAATTCGGCCAGCCTGCCCATGGGCCGAGGATGTCAGGCCAGACCGACAATCCGAGGTCTCGATAGTCGCGAGACGGCCAGTATGGACGCTCTATAAGCGCTATTGGCCGTCTCGCGACTTTCGGCGGGTGGGTGCGGGTGCGGGTGGGTGCGGGTGGGTGCGGGTGCGGGTGGGTGCGGGAGCTAACCGCGGCGGGCGCGGCGGCGGCGCAACCCGAACACCACCAGCAGCAGCGCGATCAGGCCAGCCGCCGCGGGCACCGCACGCTTGAGCACCGGCAGGCCGGCGACGCCGAGCAGGTCGATGGCCTCGTCCTTCGGCTGCCACGCGACCGGCTCTCGTTCCGGCTGGGCCGAGCCGTTGGATGACGCCCGCTCGGCCGCGGTCTCCGCCGCGGGTGCGCTGGCCGCGGGCGGGGCTTCAGCGGCCGCCGGGGTCCCTGCCTCCGCCGATTCCGAGCCCGCCAGGGCCAGGCCGCGGTCCGCGAGCCGGCGGTTGATCTCGGCGATGGACGCCGGCCCGATGTTCTCGATCGCCAGCAGCTGGTCGGGACTGCGCCGAACGAGATCCCCCAGCGTCTGGATGCCATCCCGGCGCAGGCTGCTCCAGGCCCGTGTCGGCAGGTTCAGCACGTCGATGGGCAGTTCCTCATCGGCGGCACCGGCCTCAGGCTCGGCGCCGTTCCCGGCATCTTCGCGGGCCTCGTCATCGTCGGCGTCATCGCCTCCGGCCGGCTCGGCGGCGAGCATGGCCGCCAGGTTGTCGGCGAAGATGCCGACCAGCTTGCCGCCCACCTCGGCCATCACGCCGCGGCCGAACTGCGCGGGCTTGCCGGTGACATTGAGCGTCGTATGAACCGTGACCTTGGTCTGGTCACCGTCGGCCGACAGCTGCGAGCGAACCGAGGCCGAGGCAGTGCCGGCGCCGCGGGTCTCCTTGCCCGAAGCGTCCAGGACGACGACGCCCGCCTCGCGGTCCCGCTCGGTGAACTTGGCCGTGCCCGCGTAGGTCATGCTGATCGGGCCGACCTTGACCTTGATCCGGCCCGAGATCTCATCTCCGTTGACGGAATCAAGGGAGGCGCCAGGCATGCAGGGCGCCACCCGGTTGACATCCAGGAGCACGTCCCACGCCCGCTCCATCGGAACCGGAACCGTGAACGAGTGCTCAAGCTCCATCGATCAGACTCCCGCCGCAGCTGCCAGGGCCCGCCCGGTCAGCACCCGCGCGAGGTGGCTCCGGTAATCGGGCGCCCCGTGCAGGTCCGCAGGCGGGTGCGTTCCCTCGGCCGCGGCTGCGGCGGCGGCGTTCAGCGCCTCGGCCGAGGCGGGCGCCCCGGCCGCGGCCACCTCAACGGCAGCCGCCCGGACAGGCACCGGGCCCATGTTGGTCAGCCCAACCCTGGCCTCGGCCACCTGGCCGTTGGAGCGCCTCGCCAGCGCCGCGACGCCGACGATCGCCCATGCTTGCGCGGTCCGGTGGAACTTCTCATAACGATAGCCCCACTCCCGGCCGAGCTTGGGCACCCGGACACCAGTCAGGATGTCCGCCGGGCCAAGAGCCGTCGTCAGGTAGTCGACGAAGAACTCGGCCGCCGGGATCTCCCGGCTGCCGCCGGCGCCCGTGGCGAGCATGGTGGCGTCCAGGGCGAGCATCACCGCGGGCAGGTCACCAGCCGGGTCGGCGTGCGCGACCGAGCCGCCGATGGTGCCGCGGTGCCTGACCGCCGGATCGGCGATCGTGCCCGTCGCCTGAGCCAGCAGACCGCAGTGCTCGGCGATCAGCGGGTCGTGCACCACCTGGTAGTGCGTGGTCAGCGCACCGATCAGCAGGTGATCACCCTCGTCAAAGACGCCGTGCAGGCTATCGAGCCCGCCGATGTCGACCAGCAGCTCCGGGTAGGCCAGCCGCAGCCGCAGGAGCGGGAGGAGGCTCTGCCCGCCGGCGATCACCTTCGCGTCGTCGCCGCCGTCAGCAAGCGCGGCGACGGCCTCGTCCAGAGTGCCGGGCTTCACGTACTCGAACTGTGCCGGGATCATGCCTGGCCTCCATTTGCCTGGATCGCGCGCCACACGCGCTCGGGCGTGCAGGGCATCGTCACGTCCCGCACGCCGAACGGCTTGAGCGCGTCCGCGATCGCGTTCACCACGGCCGGGGTCGAGGCGATCGTGCCCGCCTCCCCGACGCCCTTGACGCCCAGCCGGTTCGCGGCCGGGCTCTCGTTCGTGCTCGTCTGGTAGGACGGCAGGTCGGCCGCGGACGGCACCAGGTAGTCGGCCAGCGTGGCGGTGACCAGGTTCCCGTCGTCGTCGTAGACGCCCTCCTCGTACAGCGCCTGCGCGATGCCCTGGGCGATGCCGCCGTGCACCTGGCCCTCGACGATCATCGGATTGACGACCACGCCGATGTCGTCGACGGCTACGTAGGAACGGATCTTCACCATCCCGGTCTCCGTGTCGACCTCGGTCGCGCACAGATGCGTGCCGTGAGGGAACGAGAAGTTCTCGGGGTCGTAGGTCGCATCGGAGTCCAGCGAGGGCTCGACGCCGTCGGGGAGAGCGTGAGCGGCAAACGTGGCCAGCGCGACCTCCTGGATGGTCTTGCCGGCGTCCGGGTCGCCGCGGACCGAGAACCGCCCGGCCGAGAACTCCAGGTCGTCGGCCGAGGCCTCGAGCATGGCCGCGGCGATCACCTTCGCCTTGGCGACGACCTTGTCGCACGCGCCGACCAGGGCCATGCCGCCGACCACCAGCGAGCGCGAGCCGTAGGTGTCCATGCCCTTGGGCGAGACCTGGGTGTCACCGTGCAGCACCCTGATGTCATCGAACGGCACGCCGAGCTGGTCGGCGACGACCTGGCTCCACGCCGTCTCGTGACCCTGGCCGTGGGCGCTCGAGCCGGTCACGACCTCGACCTTGCCGGTCGGCAGCATCCGGATCGAGGCGTGCTCCCACCCGCCCGCGCCGTACGACAGCGAGCCGAGGACACGGGACGGGGCCAGGCCGCACATCTCGGTGAAGGTCGAGACGCCGATGCCGAGGCGTACCGGGTCGCCCCGGTCGTTGCGCTCCTTCTGCTCCGCGCGCAGGGCGTCGTAGCCGAAGATCTCCTTGGCCCGCTCGGTCGCGGCCTCGTAGTTGCCGGAGTCGTAGGTCAGGCCCGCGATCGTGGTGTAGGGGAAATCCTCGTGCCTGATCCAGTTGCGCTCGCGCAGCTCCAGCGGGTCGACACCGAGCTCGTTCGCGAGCTCGTCCACGATCCGCTCGATCGCGAACGTCGCCTCGGGCCGCCCGGCACCGCGGTAGGCGTCGGTCGGCATCTTCGTGGTGAACACCCCGGTGCACTTGAGCGAGTACGCGTCCATCTTGTAGATGCCCGGGTACATGAACGCGCCGAGCAGCGGCACGCCCGGCGTCACCAGCATGAGGTAGGCGCCCATGTCCGCCAGCAGGTCGACGTCCAGCCCGCGGATCCGGCCGTCGCGGTCGGCGGCGATCCTGATCCGCTGCCACTGATCGCGGCCGTGGTGGACCGTCATGTTGCCCTCGCTGCGGGACTCGGTCCACTTGACCGGCTTGCCGAGCCGACGGCCGATGAGGACGGCCAGGACCTCCTCCGCTGTCACCTGGAGCTTGGACCCGAACCCGCCGCCGACGTCGGGCGCGATCACCCGGATGTTCTGCTCGGGAATGCCGAAGAACGCCGACAGCGCGAACCGCAGGACGTGCGGGATCTGGGTCGACGACCACAGGGTCACCTCGTCACCGACCCAGGAGGCGACCACCGCGCGCGGCTCCATCGCGGACGGGATCAGGCGCTGCTGCCGGTAGGTGCGCTCGAGCACCACGGCCGCGTCACGGAACGCGGCCTCGGCATCGCCGGCCGCGAATACCCACTCGTAGCTCTTGTTGCCCGCCTCGTGCACCTTCGGCGAGCCCTCCGCCAGCGCGGCGCGCATGTCGAGCACCGGCGGCAGGGGCTCGTAGTCGACGTCAATGGCCGCGAGCGCGTCCGCGGCCAGGTAACGGTCCCGCGCCACCACGACCGCCACCGCCTCGCCGACATAGCGCACTTCGTCCACGGCCATGGGCGGGTGGGGCGGGATGATGATGTCCGGCGTGACCGGCCAGGCGCAGGGCAGGCTGCCCTGCTCGGCAGCGAAGTCGGCACCGGAGAACGCGGCGACGACACCCGGCATCGTCAGCGCGCCGCTGACGTCTACCCGCGTGATCCTCGCGTGCGCCAACGGGCTGCGGAGGAAGGCCATCTGCAGCATGCCCGGCAGCTTGATGTTGTCGGTCCAGTTGGTCTGGCCGGTGATGAGCTTGGCGTCTTCCTTGCGGAGCCTGGCCCGGCCGACCTCATTCGCAGGCGCCTCGGCGATCGCGGTCATTCCATGACTCCTGCCTCAGCCGCGCGCCGCACGGCGCGGACGATGTTCTCGTAGCCGGTGCAGCGGCAGAGGTTGCCCTCAAGGCCGTCCCTAATCTCGGCTTCGGTCGGATGCGGGTTATCACGGAGCAGGTCGGTCGCGGCCAGGATCATGCCCGGCGTGCAGTAACCGCACTGCAGCGCGTGCTCCTCGTGGAAGGCGCGCTGGACCGGGTGCAGCTCGCCGTTGGCGAGTCCCTCGATGGTCGTAACGTCGGAGCCGTCGGCCTGGACCGCGAGGACCGAGCAGCTCTTGACCGACACGCCGTCCATCAGGACGGTGCATGCACCACAGTTCGAGGTGTCGCATCCGACAGGGGTGCCGGTCTTCCCGACGACTTCCCTGAGGTAATGAACAAGAAGCAAGCGAGGTTCGACATGGTCGGCGTAGCTCACTCCGTCGACCGTGACGGTGATGTGCGTCATGCGCTGACACCTCCGAGGAGAACGCGCGGATGCGCTGATGCCAACCTAGATCGACGGCGCCTCGGCGCACCAGACCTTCTGGCCGTGTGCCGGGCGTATCAGCCGAAACGGCCGTGCACGTAGTCGGCGGTCCGCGGATCGGCCGGGTTCCCGAAGATCTGCGTCGTCGGACCGGATTCGACGATGTAGCCGGGCGTGTCATGTGTCGCCAGGAAAAAGGCGCAGTTATCGGAAACGCGCTGCGCCTGCTGCATGTTGTGCGTCACGATCACGATCGTGACCTGATCGGACAGCTCGGCGATGGTCTCCTCGATCTTGTTGGTCGAGGTGGGGTCGAGGGCCGAGCAGGGCTCGTCCATCAGCAGCACGTCCGGCGAGACCGCCAGCGACCTGGCGATACACAGGCGCTGCTGCTGTCCGCCGGACAGTGCGCCGCCGGGCGAGCGCATCCGCCGGTGCACTTCGGTCCACAGCCCGGCCCGCCGCAGGCTCTCCTCCACCAGGCCGGAAATGTCCGGGACCTTTGTGCCGGACAGCTTCAGGCCGCTCGCGACGTTGTCGTAGATCGACATCGCCGGGAACGGGTTCGGCTTCTGGAACACCATGCCGATCCGGCGGCGCACGTCGGCCGGGCGGACCGCCGGGTCATAGATGTCCTGGCTGGCGAGCATGACCTGACCGGCCAGCTGCGCTCCCGGCACCATCTCGTGCATCCGGTTCATGATCCGCAGGAACGTCGACTTGCCGCAGCCGGACGGCCCGATCAGCGCGGTGACCTTGCCCGGCAGCATGTGCAGCGACACCCGCTCGAGCACCTTGTGGCCGCTGAACCACGCGGAGATGTTCGTGGCCTCCAGGCCCACGAGATGGACCGGCGGGCTGGCCGGCAGCTGTGCGGTGTCCCGGCCGTAGTCGCGGTCGGCTACCTCGTGGGTCAGCCCGAGGCGGGCCAGTCCGGTCTGGCCGACGGCCGAGGGCTCGGCAGCTCGATCTGTCATCGCGGCAGCTCCGCTCTAATAAAGGTTAGGCAGCAGGGCTGCGAGATTCTCGTACAGGTTCCAGACGATCGCGAGCACCGCGGGTGCCAGCACAAGATAGACCGGCCAGGGTGACCAGGTCGCGGCCGCGACCGCTCCCCCGATGGCAACCAGCGCAAGCGCCAGCCCCCAGATCATCGTCATGACCAGCGCTCCGTCGTCCCCGGCGAGCGCCTGCTCGGACGGACCGATGGCGGGCAGCTGCACCGGGCCGAACTGCGCGCTGGACACGATGTCGGCGTCGACCTCCAGGTAGTACGCCGGCACGTCACTGGAGCTGGCCGTGAGCAGGGCAAGCCGGTTCAGCGTCGTGTCCTTGACCGGATGCTGGCTGTCGCCGATCGCTACGATCTTGTAGACCGACTTTCCCTGCTGGGTGATCGCGATGATCTCGTCGCCCAGTTTCAGGTCGCCGAGCCGGGCGAAAGGCGCGCCGAACGTCACCCGGCGGCCGTAGATGACCGACAGGCCCTCCTGGCCCGGCAGGGGCGTGTTGCGGACGTGACCGGGGCCGAGCGTCAGCTGCTCGGGCGCGCTCCCCTCGACGACGACCATGTCGTGGATGCCGATGCTCGGAATGTCCAGCACGGCCACGGGATTGCCGGGCGCAGTCGGCCCGAGCGGGCCGGTGTCCTGCCCGAGCTCGGCCGCCAGCGTGGTGTACAGCCTGGTCTGCGCGCTTTGCTCCTGAATCCGCGAGACGCCAAGCAGGTAGCCGACGAAGCCCGCGATCAGCAGCGCCAGCAGCAGCACGCTGATCGCGACGCTCCTGGCAACCCAGTACCGCTGCGCGGCCGCGCTTCTGCCCTTGCCCGCCTGCGGTTCTGCGGCGGTCTCGATCATCGGCGCACCCGCCGGCGGCGCCGCATCAGCGCATAGATCGCGGGTGGCACCGCGATGGCAATGAAGATCGCCGTAGCGCTGAGCGCGCCGAGCGTCGTGGAGTTGTCGTCGGACGCCAGGTTCACGACCGTGCCGGTCACCGGACCCTCCTGCACCCCGGTGCCGGTCCCGGTGCCTGTCCCCGTGCCCGTCCCGGTCCCCGTGCCGGTCCCGGTGCCAGTGCCCGTTCCTGTCCCGGTACCGGTCCCGGTGCTGGTGCCGGTCGTCGGGCCGCTCGCGACGTAACTGGTGGGCTCCGCCTTGCCGTCCACGACCTTGCATTCCAGCGGCGCGCCGACCTTCTGGCAGGGCGACGGCTGCGGCGCGTTGACCAGCACCGTCAGCTGGCCGTTGGAGAACGTCGGGTTCGCGCAGTTACTCGCGAGGCTCGGCTCGGCGATAGCGCCGGGAATCTTCGCGGCCTGCGCCAGCCCGCCCTCCACCAGGTTCAGCGGCAGGGGAGAGTAGCCGAGCTCCGCGGAATACTGCTGGCCGGCACACAGGAAGTAGTCGATGTACGTGCTCAGCGACACGCCGTCCCCGTTGCTGAACCCTGGCAGCGCGGCGGCGCCCTTCCGCGGCACGATCAGGTAGCTGTAGCTCGACAGCGGATACGACCGGGGGTCGGTGAACGTGTAGACGTTGTCGAGGTCCTGCTGCAGGTAGTTCGGGCTGCTCGCGTCGCTGTCGATCTGCGCCTGCGTCAGCGCCACCGCGACGTTCGAGGCGGTCGGCAGCACGTAGTAGCCGGCCGGGTTCTCCACCTCGACCACCGGGAAGTGCGAGTTGAGCGCGTAGGCGTACTCGTCGTAGCCGATGGCGCCCTGGCCGAAGCTGGCGGTGATGTAGCTGGCGACGGCCTCCGAGCCGTTCTGGGCCACCGAGTTGCCCCACTGCTCGGGGTAGAACTCGGTCTGCGTGCAGGGCTTGCCGGGAGTGCCCACCCGGTTGTTGCTGACCTTGGCGCAGAAGGCGTTCCACTCCGACGGGAACTCGTGCGCCATCCAGCGAGTGAGGAAGTACGTCGCTCCCGACCCGTCGGAGCGGACTACCGGGATGATCGGGATGCTCGGCAGCTGGGCGCCGTAGTCCTTGGTGATCGCGGGGTCATCCCAGTTCGTGATCTGACCGGTGAAGATCTTCACGAGCGTCAGCGGGGACAGCCGGAGATTGGTGATCAGGTGGCCCGCGACCGTGAGGTGGTACATGAACGCGGTACCGCCCGCGGTGTCGGGGACGTAGGAGTAGCCATACGACGGGTTCTCGCCATCGCCGGACGCGAACGGGTCAGATCCGTTGCGGAACGGCGGGTCCGAGGCCGCGAAGTTGACCTGGCCGGCCATGTAGGACTGGCGCCCGGCCGCCGACCCGTTCGGGTTGAAGTTGATCGTCAGGCCGTTGGGCTGGAGGTTCTGCGCCCACTGGGTCAGCGCGACGGCGCTCCACGACGAGCCGGCACCGCTGATCGCGGAGTAACCGAGGGACGTGGCGGACAGGGCGGGCGCGGCCGGACCGAGGGCGGCCGCCAGTGCCCCGATGAGCAGCGCTGCCTTCAGGGCAGGGCGCCGCAAGCGAGCGTTCACGGTTTCTTCTTCCTCCACTGCAGGCGCACCCGGCCAAGGCGTTTGAGCTGCGCTGCCACGGCCGCGCTGCCGCGTCCGAGTACGAGCGCAGACGAGCCGGCGACGGCGAGCAGGCCGCCGGCGATGAGCAGGATCGGCAGGGCGTAGCGGGCGATCCCTGAGGTCGGCGGGTTGGTCACGTAGCCGAGGCTGACCGACCCCTGAGTAGTCGGGCTGGCGGTGGGCGTAGCCGTCGGGCTCGGCGTGCTGGTTGAGGGCGAGGCCGACGCGGACGCCGAGGCCGACGCCGAGGCCGAGGCGGACGACTTGGTGCCGGTCTGGTTCAGCACCTCGTAGGCAGCCTTGAGGGTCTGCTGCCGCATCGACTCGGTCAGCGGCAGGTAGCCGGGCGGCAGGTCACCGGGGTTGGTCCCGGTCTGCTGGCCCTCGTTCGCGATGAAGTCCAGCCACTGGGCGATCTTGGCTGCCTTCACCGACGAGACCCCGCCGGTCGGCACCATCGCGTAGACCACCATGGTCAGCGGGTAGGCGTCCTTGACCTTGGATGCCTCGTTGTAGTCCTCGGTGATGCCGTTGCTGGCCTTGGTCATGGCGCGCAGCGCGGCGGTCATCGTCGCGTCGGACGGGGCCACGTAGCGGCCCGCGCCGTTCTCGATCGAGGCGGTCGGGAGGTCGTAGGCGGCCGCGTCCGCCTGGTCGAGGATCGAGAACAGGGACCGCGCGCCGACGTTCTGCAGCGGCACGGTCTGGTACGTGCAGTTGGTGCCGTTCCCGGCGCAGTTCGTCTGCTCGGTCTCCGTCCCCGGCGCCCAGTTCTCGACCTGATACTGGCCGACGAGGCTCAGCGGGTACACCGGCACGTACAGGTGCGAGACGACCGGGTACGGGTCCATGGCGGTCAGCGCGTAGGTGGGGAATCCCGGTGCCGACGACTGCCCGAGCTGCTGCAGATAGTCAGTGTTGACGTGCATGCCCCAGGGATCAAAGTCCCCCTCGAGGAAGCCGAGGGCGGGCTTGTTCGCAGCGATCCACCTGGTCAGTTCCCAGGTCATATCGCTCTCGCCCGCGAGCACGGTCGGTACCTGGTAGTCGTTGTAGAGATTCGGCTCCTGGTAGGGCTCCGCGATGCGGGGGTTGAGCTTCTTGAACTCGGGATCATTGAAGATCTGCAGCGGGTTGCCGTCGACGGCGTTGTCGCAGCCGGAGACGCCCGTGGGCGGCGGGCAGGAGTCGCCGAAGGAGTAGGACTGGGTCAGCAGCTTGAGCACCAGCCGGGGATCGAGCTTCATGCGCGAGACCGGCTCGCCCGTGCCTGGATTGTCGACCCAGAACGCGATGCTCTCCGCCGTGATCGCGACCGGCGCATACGTGTAGGGATGGGCTGTCGTGCCGCTGCCCGGCAGCGTGGTCAGCGCGACATCGTCGGTGCCGGCGAGGAAGTCCTGGCGGGCGAGCGGCTCGCCCTGGGCCGAGTCGTACTGGATGCTGACCGGGTTTGAGCCCTGGCACAGCGCGGCCTGCCACGACTCCATCGCCCTGCCCACCATCGCCGAGCCGATGACGCTGAAATCCGGCGTGCGGACCGGGCAGTCAGACGGCGTCGGAGCGAACGAGAGCGGAACGACGATCCGCTTGGCCCACGCGCACTGATAGTTGGTCCCGAAGTCCCACGCGCCGGTGCCCGGCCCGTCGGTCTGACCGTCCTGACTGTGGTCGCTGCAGCCATCCGGCGCGCCGCCCTGGCTCGGCATGATCACCACCGAGCACGGCTTCCCCTGGTCGCAGCCGAGCTCGGGCGCCTGCTCGGCGGTCAGCAGCTCGATCGGGGCCTGGCCGGTGCCGTTAGCCTGCGTCGTCGCGAACGCCGCGTTCTGCGGGCCGAAGACGGTGACCGTCGCATCGGTGCCGCCGTTCTCCCCGCCCGGGCACTGGCCCGGGTTTTTCGGGTGCCTCCCCGGGCACTCGATGACCATGACCGGGTACTGGGTGTTGTCGGAGTCATAGCCGGGGGCCCCGGAGTCCAGCGACTCGTTGCTCGGCGTGAAGCCGGTCCAGCGCACCTCGACGACCTGGTTGGCCAGGCCCCTGACCAGGCTGACCGACACCTCACTGCGCTGGCGGAGTAGCCCGCCCGTGGCGGGGTTGTACATGCGCGGCCCGTGGACCAGGACGCCTCCCGGCGGCCGGGTCAGGTGCGTCGGCGGATGCTTAGCCGGGGTGGTGCTGGCGCTCGCGGGCGCCGCCCCGGCCGCCCAGGGCAGCAGGGCCAGGCCTGCCACCACGGAGAACGACCCCGCCAGCAAACCGATTCTGCGGACGGATCTCATGACCGCGCTGCCTCTTTCCTGAGCCGCCGGCGCTGCCGGCGTGATAGCTCGCCCGGCCGCCCGCCTCCGACGATCCTTGCGATGACGAACAGCACCACGACCACAACCATCAGGGCGAAGCCCGCACCGAATGCGCGAACGATCTCATTCGGCTGCGCACCGTACACCAGGACACTGTTAATGATGAAGGTTGGCAATGTTGCCTGCCAGCCGTGAAATGGGTCGGTATTAAGCGCGTTGCTGTACCCGGCGGTCAGCAGCACCGGCGCCGTCTCGCCGAACCCGCGAGCCATCGCCAGCACGACGGCCGTCGTCAGGCCAGAGCGCGCGGTCGGCAGGATCACCTTCCACACGGTGCGCCAGTGGCTCGCGCCGAGCGCAAACGATGCCTCGCGCAGAGTGCCGGGCACCACCCGCAGGACAACCTCCGAGGCCCTGGTCACGATCGGCAGCATCACGACGGAGATCGCGAGCGAGGCGGCGAATCCGCTCTGCGGCAGGCCGAGCGTGAGAATGGCCAGCGCGTAGATCAGCAGGCCCGCGACGATTGACGGCAGCGCGGTCATCGCGTTCACAATGGATCGGACCGGGCGCTCCAGCCTCCCGCCCACCTCGGCCAGGAACAGGGCGGCCATCAGGCCGAGCGGCACCGACAGCACTGATCCCAGCGCCAGCTGCTCAAGCGAGCCGACCGCGGCGTGCACGATGCCGCCGACGTTGAGCGAGCTGGCGGGCCCGGCGCTCAGCATCGTCTGGGTCCAGAAGTTGGCGTGCTTGATCGCGGCCAGGCCCTTCACGAGGCTGTAGCCGAGCTGCTCGAACACGACCGCGCAGGCGAGCAGACCGCCGGTGCTGACCAGCACGGCCATCGTCTTGTCGCGGACCACGAGCCGGTTCCACTGGAGACCGGCGACCGCCAGGTAGAGCACCAGGAACACCAGGTACCAGCAGACCCAGAAGCCGAAGCCGCCACTCCACGGCATCAACCGCTCGTAGATCACCCAGGTCAGCCCGAGCGATCCGATCGCCGCGCCCGCGAGCGCCAGGATGTCCTCGCTCGTCACGACCCGGATTTGCAGCGGCGCGTCGCCATCGGCCGCCGAGCCGGCCAGGGCCTGCGGCGCGCGGCCGCGGCCAACTGTAGTCATCGGGTGGTTTCCTTCATGGGATGATCCGCTCTCAGTCCGCCGTCTGAGCCCCGGACCGCGACCGGTTGATGACAATTCCGGCAAGCGAGTTCACGGCCAGCGTGATCGCGAACAGCACCAGCCCCGCCGCCATCAGCGCGGAGAGCTCGTGACTGCCGGCCGATGCCCACCGCCCGGCGATCAGAGCCGCGACCGAGTCGGCGCCGCTTTGCAGCACGTGCCAGTTCAGCGAGAACGTCGGGCTGACGATCAGCAGGACCGCGATGGTCTCGCCGAGCGCCCGGCCGATGCCGAGCATGCACGCCCCGATGACGCCGCCCTTGCCGAACGGGAGGACGACCGTCCTCACCATCCCCCACTTGGTCGACCCAAGCGCGTAGGCGGCCTCGCGCTCGCCCTGCGGTGCCTGCGAGAAGACCTCGCGCGACAGTGAGGTGATGATCGGGATGCACATCAGCGACACGACCATGCCGGCGATCATCGCCGAGCCTACGTACGTTGACGCGCTGACCAGGATCGTGACGCGGAACGGCGGGAACCAGCCCACGTGGTGCGACAGCCAGCTCATCGTGCCGAGCGCCCTGGGCATGAGCCAGAACCGGCCCCACAGCCCGTAGACGATGCTCGGGATGGCCGCCATCAGGTCGATGATCGAGACAAGCATCCGGCGCAGCTTCAGCGGCGCGTACTCGGCGATGAAGATCGCCGTGAAGATCGCCACCGGGATCGCGATCAGGCAGGCGATGACCCCGATGATCAGTGTGTCCGGCAGCACTCCCCCGATGCCGAACTGATTGCCGACGAAGATCCAGTTCTGCTTCGTGAAGAAGCTGAGGCCGTCGGTCTGCAGCGCCCACCAGCCGCGAATGATCAGGAATATGAGGATCATCGCCGTGATGAAAAAGCTGGACAGCCCGGCTATCCGCAGCACTGTCCGAAATATCAGGTCACCCCGTGACGGGCGCGACACGATCAGGCGCGGAGTGTCATCGTCGGCCGGCGCTGGCCTGGCAGGAGTCAGCGCAACAGCCATGCCAAGATCCCTCCCGCGCCGGTGGCGGCCAAGCCATGAAGCAGCCACATCCGCCTCAGGGTCAACCTATGCTCTTCTACTTGTATTTCGAGCTGTTTACTAGGAGATGAACGGACGACAAACAGGCGATCTCGGCCTAGAAGTAGATCCGGCGCCGCGAACCCCCGGCAGACGCCTAATCAAAAGGGAGATTTTCCGTCCCCACCGGACGGAAAGTCTCCGGCCTGATACGAGACCGGCCCGGGATCAGCCCGACTGCAGGACCTGGAACGCCTCGGCGAGCCGGCCCTCGGGCAAGCCGCCCTGGACGGCGGCCTGGCCCAGCCAGCCGCGCAGCCTCTCGGAGAGCGCCTCGGGGTCGCTGATCTGGCTGACGTGACTGCGCAAGGCCGCGATCTTGCGCGCAAAGGTGTCGGTGATGTCCACGTAGTGGTTCGGCGTCGAGGTGCCGGAAATCCACACCTCCTGGACCGTCCAGGGCTCGAGCTTCTCGTCGGCTAGCAGCTCAGGGAACGCGAACGGGTTGCGGGAGTCCGGGTAGACGGCATCCAGCGCCGCCGAGCCGACCGCACGGTGGTCGGGATGGCTCACGCCCATCCGGGCGTAATTGCGCTCGGGCGACGGACAGACCACGCGATCGGGGCGGAGCAGCCTGATGACCCGGGCCAGATCACGGCGCAGCCCGATGGTCGCCTCCACCTGGCCGTCGGGGTAGCCGAGGAAGTGCAGGTCGTGCACCCCTACCTGCTTGGCGGCCGCCGTCTGCTCGGCCTGCCGGATTCCGACCATGTCGGCACGGGACACCGACGGGTCGCTGCCGCCCGCGTCCCCGCTGGTCACGATGCAGTAGCTGACCTCGATACCGGCGTCGGTCCAGCCCGCGATGGTCCCGGCCGCGCCGAAGTCGACGTCGTCGGGATGAGCGGCAATAACAAGAATCCGGCCTATCTCAGTGTCTTCGAGCACAGCCCCGATAGTACGGCGGCCGCTCAGGGAGTTAGCGGCGGCTGGTACCCGGGTACCCGGAGATCGCCAGGATGCTCAGCTAATGTGGGGTCGTGATGACTTTCTCGGCAGATCGGTCATATGCGGAGTCACTCGACGCAGCGGACGAGCTTGCCGGGTTCCGGGACCGGTTCGTGCGGGCCGACCATGACGTGGTCTACCTCGACGGGAACTCGCTCGGCCCGCTGCCGGTGCGGACCCAGGCGCGGATCGCCGAGGTCGTCGACCAGGAGTGGGGCATCGGCCTGGTGCGGTCCTGGGACAAGTGGATCCAGCTGCCGCGGCAGGCGGGCGACATGGTCGGTGAGCACCTCGTCGGCGCGGCGCCGGGCCAGGTCCTCGTGTGCGACTCGGTGACTGTCAATCTCTACAAGCTCGCCAGCGCGGCCCTGGATTACCAGGCGGGCCGGGACGTCATCATCACCGATGATGACAACTTCCCTACGGACCGCTACGTGCTGCAGGGGATCGCGGCGCAGCGGGGCGCGGAACTGCGGATGATCCACACCGACATGGACCAGGGGGTCAGCGCGGAGGCACTCGCCGAGGCCCTCGACGAGCGGACCGCCCTGGTCAGCCTGTCCCACGTCGCGTACCGCAGCGGCGCGCTCGCGGACATGCGCGGTCTCACCGAGCGCATTCACGCCGTGGGTGCACTGGCGCTGTGGGATCTGTGTCATTCCGTAGGAGCCGTTCCGGTCGAACTCGACGCTAGCGGCGCGGACCTGGCGATCGGATGTACGTATAAGTACGTCAACGCCGGCCCTGGCGCCCCCGCGTTCCTGTACGTGCGCGACGGCCTCCAGGATCAGCTCCGCCAGCCGATCTGGGGCTGGTTCGGGCAGCGTGATCAGTTCGCGATGGGCCCGGGGTACAACCCGGCGCCCGGCATCGACGCCTACCTGACCGGGACGCCCCAGATCGTCGGCACGGTCGGGGTGGAAGAAGGCGCCCGGCTGCTCGGCGAGGCCGGGATGACCCGGCTCCGCGCAAAGGGCACGGAGCTGACGCGGTACCTGATCGCGCTGGCCGACGAACTGCTCGCGCCCCTCGGCTTCGCGATCGCCTCGCCGCGCGACGACGCCCGCCGCGGCGCCCACGTCACCCTCCGGCATGACGACGCCTGGCAGATCAGTCAGGCGCTGATCCGCGAGAACGTCATCGGGGACTACCGGACGCCCGACCGGATCCGGCTCGGGCCGGCGCCGATCACGAGCAGGTTCGTTGATGTATGGACCGCGATCGACACGCTCCGCCAGATCGCGGCGGACAAGTCTTACGCCGACATCCCGTCTGAGCAGGCCCGCGTCACGTGACGGCTCGTTCCGACGCACCCCTCCGGCATCGGAACGAGCCGTCACCTGAAATATTGACACTCATACTGCCAGATGTTTAGTGTCCTTAGGTGGCTCAATACGGACGGTTCGATGGTGATTACGGCATGAAGCTGGCAGCCAGCGCGGCCGCCGACCCGATCTACATGCTGAGCCTCATGAAGTACCGGGCTGAGGCCTATTACGGGAACGGCGCTGAGCGCGGCCTGACCGGGCGGGAGGCTGACTGTCGCTACGCGCCGCTGGACGAGCTGCTCGGGGCCCGCGCGTACCTGTGCTTTGCTGGCGACGTGTTAGCCAGTCACGGCGGCTGGGACTCGGTCGGGGTCGTCAGGTTCCCGACGAGGCAATCGTTCATGGACATGATCTCGCGGTCGGACTTCCGCCAGCGGCACGTCCACCGGGAAGCGGGAATGGAGCGCATCATCACGATGGGCACCCTGCCGGTCGGCGGCTTGCCGGCCGAGGCGGGCGGGAACCGGACGCTCGTCGAGGTCTGGTCCGGCTCAGCCCCGGAGCCGATGGCGGACGGCAGCGTCGCCGGATTTGACGTCGAGGGCACGGTCATTGGTGACGGGCGGGGCTGGACTGGCGCCAGGTACACCGCAATCGAGCCCGGCACCGCGCTGCCTCTGGAGCCACCGCGCCGCGGCCACGAGGCGCTGCTGGTCGAGCCGCGGATCGCGCGATGGTTGTAACGACGGCCCCGGATGGCCGCAGGCTGCGCCGGGACAAGAACCGGGACGCGGTCATCGACGCCCTGCTTGACCTGTTCCGCGACGGCGTCTACCAGCCGAGCACGGCCCAGATCGCCACCCAGGCCGGACTGTCGCTGCGCTCGCTGTTCCGGTACTTCGACGACGTCGAGGATCTGCACCGAGCCGCCGCAGCCAGGCAGATCCAGCTGGCGCTGCCGCTGGTCAGCCTCGGCACGACACCGGATGAGCCGACGAGCGTCAAGATCCGCGCGGTCGCGCACGCCAGGGCGAGTCTCTTCGAGCAGGTCGCGCCGGCCGCGCGGGCCCTGCGGGCCGCCGTGCTCAGGCGGGATGTGCTGACCGGTGAGCTCGCCCGCAACCGCGCCTACCTGAACCGGCAGATTGCCGACCTGTTCGCCCCGGAACTCGCGGGACCGGCGAAGTCCGTGCTGCCGGGCCTGCTGGTGCTCTGCTCGTTCGAGTCCTACGAGCTGCTCCGCTCCGGCCAGGGCCTGTCGCAGGGTGGCACGGAAGATGCCCTGGCCGTGGCGCTGAGCGCGCTGCTCGGCGTCTAGCGATCCGGGAGGTCAGCCATGAGCGCAGCGGTCACCGCGGTCGACTTCCATTTCGACATCATGTGCCCGTGGGCCTACCAGTCCTCGATCTGGATGCGCTCGGTCCGCGATCAGCTCGGCCTTGAGGTCGGCTGGCGGTTCTTCAGCCTGGAGGAAATCAACCGCGCGGAGGGCAAGAAGCATCCGTGGGAGCGCGAATGGTCCTACGGCTGGTCAATGATGCGGGTGGGCGCGCTGCTGCGGCGGATCGATCCGGGCCTGGTTGACCGCTGGTACGCCGCCGCCGGGACGGCCCTGCACGTCGACGGCCGCAAGCCGCACCGCCGCGAGGTCGCCGAGGAGCTCATGGCCCAGCTCGGGCTGGACCCCGCCCTGGTCGGCCAGGCCATCGAGGACCCGGGCACCACTGACGACGTGCGTGCGGACCACGACCGGGTGACCGGCCTCGGCGGCTGGGGCGTGCCGACGCTCGTGTTCTCCGACGGCACCGATGGCGGCGACCGGGCGCTGTTCGGCCCGGTGCTTATTGATCCGCCGGAGGGCGAGGCCGCGGTCAGGCTGTGGCGGCTGATGACCGGCTGGCTGGAGTTCCCGGCGCTGTATGAGGTGCAGCGGCCCAAGCGTGCCGCGGACCTGGCGGCGATAGCGGCGACATTCCGGCCGTATCTTGAGGCCAGGGACTGGATCACCATCCAGAAGGAGACGCCGTGACCGATCTCGCGACCACCCGCAGCGCACTGACCGAGTGCTACGACGCCATCGAGGGGCTGTGCGCCCGCATGGACGATTCGCTGTGGCAGAGACGGTCGCTGTGCCCGGACTGGACCGCGCGCGGGGTCGTCCACCACCTGGCGATGATGGAGCACGTCATGACCGGCTGGCTGCCCGACAGCCACGAGGAGCTGCCGCCGTTCGACCGGGTGGCGCTGTTCGACCAGGAGATGGGCATGCTGGACGGCGAGCCGTTCGGCGACCGGGTCGCCGCGGTCTTCGCGGACCGCCGCTCGGACCTGGCGGCGCTGACGGCCGAGGACCTGGCCCGGCCGTCCTGGACGCCGGTGGGCGCGAAGACATTCGGCCGGTTCCTGGAGATCCGGGTCTTCGACTTCTGGGTGCACGAGCGCGACGTCACGACGCCGCTCGGCTGGCGGACCCACGACACCGGGGCGCGGGCGGAGATCGCGCTCGCCGAGGTCGAGGGGTCACTGGGCTACATCGTCGGCAAGAAGATCGGGCTGCCCACCGGGTCAAGCATCGTCTTCCACCTGACCGGACCGCTGGCCCGCGACCTGTCGGTCGTAGTGGACGGCCGGGCCAAGGTCGTCGATCACGTCGGCCATCCGGACGTCGAGGTGACCACGGACACCGGCACGTTCATGCTGCTGGCCTGCGGCCGCATCAGCCCGCAGGACCCCATCGAGCGCGGCCGCATCACCTGGACCGGAAACCACGAGTACGGCGAGAAAGCGGCGCGCAATCTGAGCTTCACGATCTGAAGCTCAGATTGCGGCCGCGGCGTTGCTGACAGCCAATGGCGCCTAGCTGAGGGCTGGCTCGAGGGCGGGCAGGCGGGAGGCGCGGGCGCCCAGGGTGGCGGTGCGGACCAGGATCATGGCGACGGCCATGACGATCAGCCCGTCCACGATGGCGGCCTCGGCGACGTGGTGGGTGATCGCCCAGGACACGATCGAGGCGGTGAACCAGTGCGCCGACCCCCAGCTGAACGCCGCCCGCGCGGCCACGATCACGGTCCAGAAGGCCGCGTACGGCCACAGCGCCGCGCTCACTGCCTTGCCGGTCTCAGGGCTGCGGTAGACCCGCATCAGCGCCCCGGCGGCCAGCCCGCACAGGACCCCGGCCAGCACACCTGCCAGCTCGACAATCAGGCCGCTGCCGCTGGTCACCGGCCGCTGAATGAAGACCGGGATGATCGCGGCGGCGATCAGCGGGCGCAGCAGGCGAGCCGCGCCGATCTTGCGGGCCGGACCCAGGTCGGTGGCCAGCACCGAGGCCAGCACCACGCCGTTGACGATCATTGCTTCGGTTAGCTCGGAAAGGGCCATCTCATCCTCCTGCGATACCTGACTTGCTGACGTGATCCAGCTTTCCGGCGAGGGCCCGGCCGCGAATCGGAGCGCAGGCTGGTCGGCGGCATGAGCTGCCGGCCGCCGTCTGGTACCAGGGGGTACCAGGCGGGGTCGGCCCGCGGGCTGACGCACCGGCCAGCTACCGGCGGGTACCGTCTGGGCATGGACAGAATGCTCACCGCGGTCAACTGGGTGGCCCGCGGTCTCGGCTTCACCTGGATCGGGGTGCTGTCCTTCGTCCTCATCCCGCCGAAGCCCGCGAGCGCGCTCGCGGTGCAGGTGGTGGGATACGCCCTCGCCGGGCTGGGGCTCCTCACGCTGGCCCTGATCGACCTGCAGCCGAAGGCGGTGCGCTACCGGGCCACGGCGTGGCCGGTAATCCTCGGCGTCGTGGGCGTCGCCGCCGGGAGCGCCTCGGGCGCCGGGTACGGCGGCAGCATCATGGTGGTGTTCGCGTTCGTCGCCGCCCTGATGTCCGCCGGCGATACGGACATGGGTCCGGCGCTGGCGGTCACCGCGGCCACTGCGCTCGCCACGCTGATCAGCGGGCTGGCCTTCGGCGCCAGCTACGGGATCCTGGTGGGCTTTCCCACGGTCGTGATCTCGGGCCTGCTGATCGGCCGCAACCGCGGCGCCTACCGGCTCCAGGCGGAGCAGGCGGCGATGCTGCTGGCGCAGCGAGAGCAGCTGGAGGCCGAGCACCGACGGGCCGACCTGCTCGACGAGCGGGCGCGCATCGCCAGGGAGATCCACGATGTGCTCGCGCACTCGCTCGGCGCGCTCGGAATCCAGATCCAGGCGGCTCGCGCGGTCCTGACCGACCACGGGGACATCGAGCGGGCCAGCGAGCTCCTCGCCACCGCGCAGCGGATGGCGGCGGACGGGCTGGTCGAGACGCGCCGGGCCGTGCACGCGCTGCGCGAGGCGCCGCTCGTGCTGGAGACCGAGCTCGCCCAGGCCAGCGAGACGCACAGGCAGCGTCATCAGGTCACGACCACCTTTGCGGCCGGCGGCACCCCGGCTCCGCTGCCGCCGGACGCCACGATCGCGCTGCTGCGCGTTGCGCAGGAGTCGCTCGTGAACGCGGCCAAGCACGCGGCCGGGCATCCGGTCGCGGTGCACCTCGACTACTCCGATGCCGAGGTCCGGCTCACGATCAGCAACGACCTCGCGCCGGGCGCCGACGCCGACGCCGACCAGCTGGCGGACCTCAGCACAGTCAACGGCGGCTACGGGCTGACCGGCATGCGGGAACGGCTCCGGC